>Ga0209992_10002912_pt1 | contig 15010 bp, 35 predicted proteins | sample 2SBtaG_2_FD_182564 | JGI IMG/M metagenome (GOLD analysis project Ga0209992, IMG submission 182564) | Deep subsurface microbial communities from Kolumbo volcano to uncover new lineages of life (NeLLi) - 2SBTROV12_ACTIVE470 metaG (SPAdes)... | ecosystem: Environmental > Aquatic > Marine >... | reverse complement strand
TCACGGTCTTTGACTTTGAAAACAAAGTTGCCGTCAGAATCGACAGAACCCTGAATATCCTTGACGGGTGCTAGGATATCCTCACGGTTACGATGTGCGTCATACGCAATATCCAACGCATCATCATAGGACATAGTGGTAGCGTACCAATCCTTGTGGACGTGGGTATTCTCAGCGAACCCCGTGCCAGTCTGTCCTTGCAGATTCCTAACGAAGGAACCTTCGGACTTATCAGCGGTCATTTGCAATTTTTCGTAATTCATATTAAAACCTTTCATTGAAAAAACTTGTGCTTATGCCATATATTATAGCATAAAAAATCTAGATGTCAACCCTCTTCAGGGGGAAACATCTCATCAAAACAGGAACCGCAAGTGCCCGAGATAAGCAACTCACGCTCATCATCAGTCAGGTACGGCATAACGTCTTGAATAATTGCGCCACCCTGCCAGCGGCTAATGTCAATAGCCTTGGCGGTAACGGTGTACGAATTGTGGCACCGTCTACAGTCAACCTCAAACTCAGTCATACTCACCATTTCAATTCTCCCTTACGTTGTTACTCTCCCATTATACTATATATATCGACAGAAGTCAAGCACAACCTTGAGACTATTTCCAAAGTTTTCAGAAATAGTTGTAAGTCCTTTGGTGGTAGGGGTTTACGTCAAAAAAACGCCGGGCCGTTTTTCGGTATATTATTTAAGTCCAAACTTGTCTATCAATGATCCCACGTCAATAATGTTCTCTTCAATCTCGCTTACCAACATCGCGGTTCGTAGGTCTGCTAATAGTTCTGAACACTCAGAGCGGCTATATACATTGTTCGCTACGGTTAGCTCGATAGTCGTATCAACTAAATGACACGTAACAAACTTGCCCCTATACAGTTCCTTAATACCTTCAACACTCATCTTAAACTTCCTCTATTAAAAATGGAAACGCCTGCTCTAATTCTTCCGCACTATCCTTAGCTGCTTCTGCTAGACTTCCTAGATCTGTATTTGGGTTATCTATATCAGCAGTAGCAAGACAATCTAACCATGCGTGTGTAATAGCTTCAACTTGTTCACTTGTTAAATTATCCGGCATGTCGTACCAATCTCCCAATCTAAATTATTATTTTCCATTAGCTCGTTTAGGTATTCGTATACATCTATGTCATCAATATCGTCACGTTCAAAGTCTAAATATATTACTACTGTACTACTCATCTTCAATCTCCTGTAAAGCTATATGTGCATCTTCAAGCAAACAATTAATATCCTCTTGAGTTAGGTCATTAGGCGTTTCAATAGCAGCCATTAGCCTTGCAATTAGTTCACTCATCTTCAATCTCCACAAAGGTTCTATCATATATCATATCTTGGTCACAACACATTGGAGTTCCGTTGTCTTGAAAGAAGTCTGGGTTTACCCATATGGCTTCAGGGCATTCTTGACAAGTCCACACTGTATGCACTTGACTGTCTTCAACTTCCATATGTCTAATCATCTTCAATCTCTCTTAAAAAGAAAACCGGCTTGTCCGACTTACGCAGCAGGCGCACAGTGCTTTAACGTCCTTAGTCCTGCTACTCGGTTACGGTTTTGGATCACACCGCACTTGTGACCTCGCCGGTATTCCTAGTCAGGCTACTCTAGTGTAACGTCACTTCCCATTGCGGCAAACAGGCCATTCAGCCAGTCCCTAGCACCCTCGTCGTCATCCATATCAATAGGCTTTCCGTCGTCGGTTGCTTCGCAATACTCATGCAGCACGTTAAAATCTCCATGAAATACAGGTTCTTCTGGGTTACTCATTCTTTTCTCTCCTTGCGGTTAGGATTACTCCCAACCATCAGCTAACACAAACATTAAAACTAAAAGCAAAATCGCTCCCATAGGCAGTACTCCTCAAAAGGTTACATCGTACACTCCTTCATTATACCATACATCGTCATTTTGTCAACCAAACTTTAGCTTATCCTGATATATATAGTAGGGCTGGTGAGAATCGAACTCACGACACCCGCCTTATAAGGACGGCGCTCTTACCACTGAGCTACAGCCCCGCAGCGTGCCTTTTTATATCAGAAGGCTAACTGGTTGTATTGTGGAAGGGTGGGATTTATGTATCACCCACAACGTTTCAGGGACAGATATGTCTACGGTTTGACCCGCTTCCCTACTTTGTACCACCTCTAACAGCCTCATCCATTCGGACATACTCCGTTAGCGGTGTGCCTTTGCGACCTCTGACTAGCTTTCGCTTTCAGCCACCTTCCTACCAAGCGGGAGCTACCCACCTGATATATATTTTAAGTTGGATTCAACGCCAACACTGGCGGTTCACCATGTTTTAAGTCTAGTTCAACAAATTCTGCTTGATGAACTGGGTTACCTTGAAAGTCTACAAACGTCTTTGCTTTGTAGGGGTTGTAATATATTTCATCTAGAACCGCTGGTGAGCAGTTGTCTGAAATATAACCTCTAACGAAAGCATGAACATTCTTACGCTTCTCTCGTATAACCTTAGCGTGTCCTGCCGGTTGGACTACGAACACGCAATCCCTTAGACTGATAATGCTACAGTGGAACTTGACAAGACCGGCTTGCCTAACACTCCAGCATTTCTTATGCAGGTTTCGGTAGACCTCAATCTTGCGACTGGGGTCTACCAGAGTGACCTGCTCTTCATGGTTATCCGTGTGTGTCATGGTTATATTATACCACATCTCCAACAGATTTCAAGTAGATTTTGCACAAAGTTTTAAATCTTTTGTGCGTACTTCCATCTTGAGGGTGAGCCGCAACGATTACGCCGCTATCCTCAATCTTGACGAAACGTGAAGGCTTCTCTTGCCCGCACTTAACCCACTGACCGGCCTGCAACTTCAACTGACCAGTACGAACCATGTGTGCCGTGTTGCCGTCCCAAAGGTCAACCGTCTTCGTGTAACGCATTCCATCTCTCCTTGTGCTTAACTAGAAATCGTTTCTTATGTCTCTATTATACTATATCGTCATTATATGTCAAGAGTCTTTAGGCTTTTCTTCGGAATTTTCCAACTTTTTCGCTGGCTATCTTATGGTGTCTTAGATCCGGGAAGATTGGCTAAGACCTGGGGTGGCCGGGATGTAACCCCTTGGCCGGGAAGGGTTTGCGTCAAAAAACGCCTACGCATTTTTCGTGCCAAAGCGAGACTGACGGGACTCGAACCCGCAACCACCGGATCGACAGTCCGGCACTCTAACCAGTTGAGCTACAGCCCCAATAAAACATACTACACGCTAGCATATATACGAAACAAAAACGAGTGAAGGGAAGCCCAGCATAATGCTGGACTCCCCCGCACAAGTAAACACCCCTTTCAGGGACACAACAAAGATTAGACTTTCTGAAGGTCAATCATCTTTGAAAATGAGAGTGTTCGCACTGTCCCCGATTCGTTTCGGATAGTTGCGTACAAGCCGTTCTTGCTTACGCCGAGATTCTCGACTACACCCTCATGTCGCTTCAAGATGTTGCGACGACCATGTTTCGGGTATTTGCAGGCGAGTGTATCGCCCTTAACGATGTTAACATTACTAAACATATTATTTGTCTCCTTTGAAAGACTGTTCAACTTGTGCGAAGTCCAAAGTAGACTTCTTACCATTCTTCTCAACCGTGACACTATCATGATTGATGGATACAACAGTACCCTGCGGCAACTCAGTGCCAACACCAACAAGTGGTTTCTGATTACTCATCAACAAGCTCCTCCTCTACTGGTTCTCGTTCCTTGCGAATCTCCGTCGCCTTGACGAGCAACTTGTCAGACAACGCCAGAATCTGGTCGTCGGTAATCTCGATCTTAATCTCGTTCTCATTCACATCAGAGAACTGAAGATTATTCCATCCGAGATAAACATAGTGAAACTTGGTTTCAACGATTTGTTTGACTTTCATATCAAACCCCTTTCAAAAAAAGTAGTGTTACTGTGCTACAGCATTCATTATACAATAATTATCGGCATTGTCAACCGTTTTCTTTAACTTTTTTACCACCAACTAGAATATATAACAGTATATCCTTGCTTGATTGCGGCACGAGCCTGAACGACAAATTCACGGTCTTGCTCTGCATAGTGGTCGCTGGAATCAGTACCAAAGAAGAATCCGGCTGTCTCTGGTAGCTCTGACTCATCCAAGCTCTGTTCAAGACAGTCCAAGTCACTCAGTGTCAACTCTAAGTCAACACAGTTGAAGTCACTGCCAAAGCCAGTGTCAGTGGTGTCAGGATTGCTGTTAGGACAACCCTTCTCATTCCAAAGGTTTTCCATCCACCCTTGCAGGTTTGGATGCTTACGCCAGTAGGCTAGCTCCATCTCATCTTCATAGAAGATATAACCTTCTTCGTCTTTCTGTGGCTGGCCTTTGCGTGCCATCCCGTATTGGTCTAATCCCATTTCTTTTCTCCTTACGTTGTTAACTTCTTACTCTTCCATTATACTATATATCGGCTGTTTGTCAAGTCATTCTTTAATCTTTTTTTGCTTTTTTTTGCTGGCGGTGAGGTTTCGCTGACTTCCACATCGCCGCTTGACTCTTTTAGTTTAGGGAAGACAACACGATGGCAAGCCTGTCCATCTGTACCCTACACCGTCTTACCGATGCTGTCCCATCTGGGCTACGAAGGCTTTAACTGGGCTGTTGTCACTACTCCATTATAGTATATATCGGCTATATGTCAAGCAAACTTGAGACAATTCCAGAATTTTCTTTGGCATAAAAATTGCGGGCCGTTTTTTGAATTTTAAAGATACCGGCAGCGGCTGGGAGATTTGTATACCAACCGCCACCGGCTCTCTCGAAAGGAATCGTTATCCCCATGCCTCGTTCATTTCCTCGGCATCGGTTTGGGCTTTCATGGCTTTCATTACGATGCCATATACACATGCGGATAGCTCAATCATGGAAGCCGCCGCCGCTTGTGGGTTAATGTCATCTTCGCCATGTTCAATCAACGGCTCAACATATTTATTCACAACCTCGTGAATAGCCGCAGTCAATTCTGGCTGCTCAATCATACCTTCAAGCATGGTAGTCATCGCAAACTCTTCAGGCTTTTGTTGTATGGCTTTGTCGAGTGTTGCCAATATGGTGTCCATGCTAATTCGTGGGAGTGTCATAATTCTTTCCTTTCGCAATATTGTTTAGTACAACCCTATTGTACCATACTTTATACCGTTGTCAACTTTTTTCTACTATAAGATCCGACACCCTTCAAGGCTTTCAATGCGGTTGCCGCATCGGTTCCCTTTGGTTGCGTTCCGTGTAGCAGTAGGGCAAAACTCTGATTCTTCATGGATGGACGTGCCGCGTGGCTGTCATCGTGGTCAATTTCTAATCCGAGTTTATCCGCTTCCGCTTCACTGAATACAACCTTTGCAAAACGTAGGTTTTCGGTTTCAATCAGTTCGTCATGTCTTCCGCCATAACTAGCAGTAAGAACAAAATTAGGATTGCTGTTATAGTAGTCCTCCAACTCTATCCAATAAGGAAGCGACTTAGTGTAGGCATAGAACAACGTGTTCGGGTTACACTCAGCCAAGGTCATCCAAGCCAACATATAATCAAGATTGAAAAAGTCTCCTGCAACATGGATTCTGACAATACCCGCATCCGATGGTAACGCATCATACAACATGCGATTCATTTCTAACTGCGACGATGCACCCTTCAACATATCATAATTGTGTTTGCGTGAATTGTATACGTTGGTATACTGCACTTCCTGACTAGCAGAGAAACAACGGAATTCTGTTTTTGGGCCGTCTTTGATTTTCCGCTTGCCGGTTGCCTTGTCAACGGTTGCCTTAGAAAGACACTGTTCAGCAAACGGACAACTATAACCGCTCAGCAGGTCAAGAGAATAGATTTTTCGCTTGCCTTCAAGATACGGCTTTAGTTCCTCGACTTGCTTCAAGGCTTCTGTTTTTGCGTTTGCTTTTGAGAACTTCAACATTGTGCTTTCCTTTCGCGTGATTGTTTCCCCTATTATAATATATTATCGGCATATGTCAAGGGGTAACTTAAACTTTTTTTCGCATTTTTCTGGCTTTCCGCTGGCTGTACATTCGGGCATTTTATCCGGCCAGTTTAGCCGGTACACCACCTACCAATCCCGGCAAGCCGGAACCATCCCGGACTATCCGGGCAAACCTTTAGTATACTATATATATCGACACATGTCAAGGGGTATCTTGAGAGTTTTCTGATTTTTTTTAGGATTGTCGTAACCCCTTGCTATCAAAGGACTTACGTCAAATCGGGGGGGCATTTTTCGTGCCAAAAATATAGCAGCCTCAAACCGGCACGAAAGGAAACCGGCGAGGCTGCTGGTGAACCGCGCTTGACACGCGGGTTAATTGTAGGGCGACTTGCAGGGGATTTGCACCCCTGACCGATTGCACTGAACATGGAGGGACTAAGCTGTCCCGCGTATCCACCGATTTGGTTAACCGCCCCACAGGGCATCCTCGGTTTCGTGTCGTTCTCGGATCAGTGGCTTATCAACCGGCGCAACTACGCCAAGCCATTGTATTGTGCCGCGTTTATACCCCAGTAGCAGACGTTAGGCTTTCACTTTACTAAAGGGGAGCGGCGTTGTATGGTGCTGGTGAGTGTGGTGATCGAACCACAGCTCTCATTCACTGCGACCCGATGCCTCGGACAGTGACACCCACGCCAGCGTCGTGGGCAGGTTGTGATGCCGGAAAAGCGAATTAACTTGCGGACTGACATGTCCAAGTCGCAGAGGTTTCCTTATCTGGCTATCACGCACTTGTATCAAAATTCGTTATGTAGGTCACAATCCCACTCGTATTCAGCGTGATCGTATTGGCCGTGATCCCAATCGTCACCGCCCATGTAATCCTGCCACTCGTCATATTCAGACGGTTGGCCGTCATCCTCATATTCGGCTTCGGCAATCGTGAGTTCCTCACGGTCATCTGCCTCTCTAATGAGTGCTTCCGTGTCGATGATGTTGTCTCGGTTTTCAGGGTAGTTCATAATAAACCTTTCGTTTGTGAAAATGGGATGCAGTGGCTCTTAACCCTAGGCGCGTTGCCTCCAGTTCCCGTTTTGAGTCGTCCCCAATGATCGGGGTGCCTGTCACTCTTGTACTTCCATTATACTATATATTATCGGCGTTGTCAAGTGGTTTCTTTAGTTTTTTTCAAATTATTTTCCCAAAGGGTGACGATGACGGGAAGCGTGACGATTGAGCAAAGTAGAATTTCTGTAAACATCTTAAACCTTTCGTTGTTTGTTATGCCTTAAGTATACCATATAGATCGGCTGTTGTCAAGGGTAAACTTGAACTTTTTTGGAATTATTTCAAAGGATTCCGCCTGATATCCTGAACACCAATAACGATAATCGGAACCACAATCATAGCAAGTGCGAAAGCGGCGATCAGGTTGTCGATTGTTGTGGTTGTCATTGTGTTCCCTTTTCCCTTGTGTTGTATGCTACCATTGTACTATTATTATCGGCATTTGTCAAGCCCTACCTTGAACTTTTTCTAAAAAAAAGCCAAAAAATCGCCGGGCTTTTTTTGCCCCAATGTCAACCCCAATTACACATTAAAGATTCCCAAGAAGCCCTTCGTAAATAATCGCGACGATAGCAACCCAAAACATTTCTTCCATTTACCTAGTCTCCAAGATAACATAGACGGCCATAACAATATAAGACCACACGGCCACAATCTCAACCATTCCAACAATCTTCTTCATCGTGTCACCCAAATAATCCAAGATCCAAAACCTGCGATACTCATAGCACCAAACCAAAACATACATTCATTCAGCTTCTCTACCATTCTTTCCTCCATGCGGCACGTTGTGCCTGTCTAGTTCTTTCCCGCTTGGGTCGGTTGTCATGCGCACCGCTTCCCGTTGTGTGTGACGTGTGTCCCATCGCGGGTTTAATGTCACTCGCCTTGATTGTCAAAGTGATTTTGTTTTTCTTTTTACTCATCTTCCAACTCCACCCATCCAGCCTTAGTAGCGGCTTCCACAAAAGCCAATTCATTCTTATGCAGACGGTACTCGTCCACATCATACTCGATTGACTCGTCAGCTTCCCACTGTTGGCGATACTTTTCGCATCGCTCAGCCTTCGCAGCCTTGTCAAGCTGGTGTTGACTTGGTTGCGTTGCTTCGCTGTGCATCGCTTCAAGCTCTGCGAGGGTACGAACACCGTCACGGTTGTTGCGGTATTCTTCGGGCAGCATGTCGTTAGGCACTTCGATACAGTGCATGATGTCCTCACGCAGTTGTGCGAGGAGTTGACCGCCGATTGTGTTTTCAAATTTGTAACTCATAGTTTCCCTTTCGTGGAATTGTCTTTCGTATGCTTCCATTTTACCATACGCTGGTATATATGTCAAGCCCTTTCGCGTATTTTTTCAAACTTTTTTTGCTCTGCAATCAAGTTTGCTTGCAAGCTCAATGTTTGCTTCATCATCATCAAAGAAGTAAACCAAGTCGTGATTCTCAATGATGCTCAGCAAGACACGCCGTTTTGCTTTGGCGATGTTAATGCCTGCATCAGTGCCGACACAATGGATTGCGTTTGCTTTGACTCCAAACCGCAACAACCATTCTGCAATCGCATCTGATACGCAATCGTTGCGAGCCGTCAAGATGAAAACCGAATGACCTTCCTTGTAAACCGCTACAACCAAGTCAACGAGATCCAAGGGAGTTCCATCCAACACATCGGCTGGGTCTTTGAATTCTGCAAAGCGGTCTTCTGTGCCGTCGAGTTCAACCGCAGTGGTGTGAGCAAGTGTCTCGTCAAAGTCGAATACGAATGCTTTTGTTTTACTTATCATACTTACCATTATATCATAATTATCGGCATTTGTCAAGGGGTGTCTCCACATTTTCTCGAAAAAAACCAAAAAAATCCCCGGCATTTTTATGTCAATCCCAAACGTCGCAACAGTCAACGTCTACGACGCCACGCATGTCCATCGTCTCATTGACGAACTCCCCACGATAGTCGGGATGCCAAGGCACGAAGACGACGAGCCTTTCCCCGTCGAGGCTCTTCACCTCAATGGAGTCACGCTCCGAGTTGAACCCGTTAGCGTAAGCGGTGGCGTTGGCGGCGGTGTCAAAGAAAATTTCAAAATGCATAATGTAAACCCTTTCGTGGAGTGAATCAGTTATGCCTACATTATAACATAAAGCAGGCCAGTTGTCAAGAGAAAAATTGGATTTCTTGAAAGTTTTTTATTGGGCGTTCATAACCTCCGCGCCAACAAGACCAATCAAACAAGCACCAATCAATAAAAATAAGAATGTCATATGTAACTCCTTTCATTCTATTATATATTATCGGCACTGTCAATAGCAAACCTTAACACAAAACTGAAAAAAACACAAAAAAAATTCAAAAAAGCCGGGCCGTTTTTTGGCCTGTTTCCGAATGCCTCTCCGCCGCCCATCCGGCAGGATGAGCTGCTACAGTCCAGCAAGCAAGTAGCCTAAGATAAACGCGGCTATACAAAAGGCAAAAGCTTTAACCCCGTCTGTAAACTTTGGAGGATCTCCGAACTCAACGTATGGCTCTACCATTGCGGCTCCTTTCGCACAGTATAAACAATATAAGCAAGACCGGCTACAGATAAGAGTAACCACCACGGTGACATATTGTCACCAACAATCCAATGGAAAATATTATCAGGCATGTGATCTCAATCCTACAAGGTAATCGGCTTCAACTCTACATAGGTCGGCGGGATATGATCCCATCCTATAGGTATCTTTTTCCACCACTAGAATCAACGGTGATTCGTCCTGACTACTTGATTCTATTTCAGGGTGGTCGAGAATAAACTTTGCAGCCGCTTGAAAAAACGTTTCCGCTTCGTACCACTCTGCGAGTCCACAGTATTCACATCTAAACATTTGTTTTCCTTTTCGATTCTTCTATTTTCAATTCGCTGCATCTCTTGAGCAAGCTGGATTATATGGCAACGTCGCATTCTCACGCTTCATCCTCCCACAATGTAAAACAGCCTTTGTCCTCACCAGCCTGTAATACCTGATAGCATACGCCTGTATCACTGATGGATATACTAAACAAACGCTTGTCGCCTTGAAACAGGTCGATAGTACGCAAACCCTTTTCGGGTATTGTGTCTAGCTCGAAGGTACACGTTCCTTCTTCGTGATTAGTAACGGCACCAACATTCTCATAGCTAACGTGGTTCGTTGGATAGTTTCTAGTTTTGCTCATTTTCTTTCCTTTCGTTCTTTTTTTGGTTTTGTTCTTTACGCCATCGCTTATAGATTTCGGCGTCATTTCGCATATCTTGACGCTTCTCGGCCACTGGATTGTAAACGTTATATGGAACGTTCCATTGGTTGGTTCTTTTGCTAAACATAATTTTCCTTTCGTTCTTTACTATATATTTTACAATACGATTGCCGGATGTCAAGCCCTACCCGCCAGAATCGACATCGTAGGTAATACCACACTCTTTACAAGTGTGATTGTGGTAACAGTTACCCTTACGGATAACTATCATATCGTACTGACGCCTAACCTCTTGGCGTTGACGCTTGATTGCGCCACCCTCAGCAGGGTATTCCATGAAGCAGATAGTTGCTTCGTACTCAGTACCACACTCAGCAAGGTGCTTAGTGTATTCTTTTGGTTGGGTCTTCCAACCGTTTGCAGTTCCTAGTTGAATCATAATATTTTCCTTTCGTTTATGATTGTTTCATTATACCATACTTATGGTCATTTGTCAAGAGCAAACTTCAGTTTTTTCTGATTTTTCTGCTTCTTTATCAATAACAACCATCGCGTCAAGAATGGCGTTTGTGGCTACCCTTGATGCTCCGGCTTCCCTAGCCTTGTACCAAACTTCCCACAACTGATCTTTGAGTTCTTTTGTATTCATAACTTTCCTTTCGTTTAACTTCTTGTCTCTATATATATTATCGGCATTTGCCGGTTGAGAGTTTAACCTTTTCTCTCATTTTCTTATAATATATTATACCACACCCCTGTGACACGTTAGGTCACTACTACCTATGAAAATTTTGTTTTCCGACAAGTTTATTCCATTTTTTTAGGACGTATTCACGCTGTCCTTCGCACTCAGGATTTGCGATGCTGTTGTCACTAGCGTGACTACAGATAATCCATTTGTTACTGCGCCAATGACGCACTAGGTAACGTGTGCCGGTTGCAGTTTCTTTTGACCGTTTGATTTCATAAGCTGGAATATTCATTTCGTTTCCTTTCGATTAAGATAACCCCATTATAACATATATCGACCAGTTTGTCAAGTAAAATCCAGTCTAATCTCCCATTTTGTGGAAAATAAACAAAGTTTTCTCTTACTGAGACTGAATCTCAAAAGCTAAAAATGCCCGCGCTTTTTTTGCCCCCTCTTCCCCCTGTGTCCCTGCGCCCTGTAAGGGATTGGTTAGGCTAGTACACTGTCACACCACTCCCATTCAGGCGGCGGCATCAGCTCAGTCAGGTCAGTAGTGTAGCTGATACCATGCTTGTCTATATCATACTGTGATACAGTACCATACTCAACAGCATCACCTACTACCAATGCCCATAGTACACCATCATCATCAGGTGATTCAGTAATGTAGTATTCCCAGAAGTTCTTTAGTATAACGTGGGCTACTACGTTCAGCTTAGCGTTACCCTTTTGTATTTGTCTTGTCATGTGTACTCTCCTGTGTATTGTACTGTGTGTGCTTGTAGGGGATTGGTTAGGGTGAGACTACGCTGCTTCCATGCCATACTCATAGTCTGCATGTATTAGCTCATTGCTATAGAATACAGGTATCCCATCAATCTGTAACTCGTAGTGTTCACAGTGTAGGTTATGCACCAACTCAATTAGTGTACTGTCAACCCACATTGATTTGATAATTTCAAAGTCATTCATGATGGCATTACTCCCTCAACAACTCCACCGTGTGCATCAAGCTCAGCCTCTACAACCTCAACCGGCACGTATCCGTAAACGGTTTCAGTATAACCATTATCGCCAAAGCATTCTGCATAATCAAGCAGTGCCTGAGTGGTAGGCTTAGATGATGGATAACCACACTCAACGTGAGTGTACCCATTAGGCGGATTATCCTCACGAGGTGTAGCGTAGTTGAATGAGCTACCCTGAACAGAGATATTAAAGCCATCTTTACAGGTGATTCTAGGATTGTGATCTTTCATTTTTTCCCTTTCGTTTCTATTTATTATACCAAACGATTGCCGAATGTCAAGCCTAGCTTGCTACCCATTCGTGCAATGATGCTTCGTCCCACTTGCGGGGGAAGCCGGAAGCATCGCAGTCGCTAGGGCAACCGCATTCAATCCACACCCTAGCGGAGTTGAGCAACTCACTCAACTTAGCATATGGTGAGTAGTTGAACACCATAGCGTTACCTATGGGGTCGATCACATATGCGATCAACTTAACGAGGACAACGTTGCCCTCTGGATCAAGCTCACTAATCTTGTCGATAGTAAGCGAGTGATCTTCCATGCCATAGTCATCAGCTTGGAAGATAGTTTTAACAGCTTCAGTTTTCATATTGTGTTCCTTTCGAGAACGTTGGTTAATTGTTATACTAGTAGTATACTATATATATCGGCATTTGTCAAGGGGTATCTTGAATTATTTTCCAAGAATATTAAAATAAATTATGTGTGCCCCTAGTGAAGCGAAGGCCATAAGCACGCCAGCCGATACGATGATCTTGGATAAAATTTCAATTTGTTGCATTTGTCTTAATCCTTTCGTTGATTGTTATACTACCAGTATATCATATATATCGTCATTTGTCAAGGGCAATCTTGAGTTTTTCTGGAAAAAACCCGAAAAAAAACGGCCAGTCATTTTTCTTATGTCGCCCTGTGTCACGCGAAAAGTGCTATAGGGGGGGTTTTATCTTCAAAAAAGGGTTGTCTCTCCAAAGCGAAAAAGTTAGGGGTGGTTCAGACAAAATTAGCCAGCTTTTCTGTTTATGTATTACCTAAACCTCCCCAATCGCCCCCATGTTTCTACCGAGTAATTTGCCAGATTCTGGTATTGTTATGTTTTTGTTGCTTTTTCAGTGTATAATATTCTAGATAAATCATTCCAATTAAAAAGGAAATCAATATGACTGATTGTGACAAACCTGATTGTTGCGAGGGAAAGAAAATAGAATCAACCCTAGAGGTTAAAGCTACGGCTTCTCTCCACGAACAGATCGTAGGTGACATGAGTATGGAAGATGCTCCGCTAAGAGAACTTCTTGATAAACAGGAGTCTGAGGATGCACGAGAAGAAGAAGGCTAAGTACCGGGTTGGTGCTCTAGAGCTAGGATGGACAGATAAAGATGTGATTGGAGGCCCTGTAGAACTACTAGGCCCCGAAACAATACCCGATGTTCATAACCTGACAATGATTACTGGCGTGGAAACTGCCGTAGATAGATCAGGTTTCTGTAAGGACGTTTGTGGTTTTGAAAAGGTTGTGGGTTTTGACCACTATTTCTATTATCAAATAGAGGATTGGCACGACAGACACACCGTAATATCTGAGCGAGGCCTAGGTTACCTAGAGGATATAGATGGTAAAACATTCTTAGTAAGACACAAGCCCGTTGCTTATAAAGACCAAAACGGTAGACAGCATCCCTTACCAAAAGGAATGTATGCCGATCTAGGTGCAGGCGCATATATACTTGCCTATACCATACCGCCGCCCACATATATTGAAGCTCTCTCTATTCCGCACTCGCTGGTAGCATCTACGTCTGAGGGAAACCCGACACCTGTAGAACTTGAACCAAACACACTCTTAGGAAGAATGGATAATGTAGTACAAGCAATCGACTCTGATGAGTTGATGAGAATAGTGGGAGACAAAGTAGTTGACCCACTGATTAATTCACAAAAACAACTTGACTTAAAGGCAAGACACTTAAGGCTAACCAGAAAAAATTCCTCCCTAGCCTCGCCAATAGTCAGATTATTACCACAAGAAGTAAATGACAAAACGCCACGCCAAAGAGGTAGTATCATTTTTAACTCGCAGACTAATCGCTTACAGTGTTATGACGGAGAGAAATGGAAAACCATAGCGTGGGAAGAGGAGGAATAAGATGCACGTCCCACCAAATATGACAGAGGAACAAACTTTAGCAGAGATAACAAAGGTTGTTGACAGGATCGCCCCAAGGTATACTTTTTACGGGTACGAACTGGATGACATTAAACAGGAGTCTTTCATTATTTGTGCAGATGCATTACCTCGTTACGACGCATCTCGCCCTCTTGAAAACTTCCTAGCTGTGCATCTCTCTAACCGTCTCAAAAACTTTGTCAGAGACAACCACTTCATTAAAGGTGAGGATGAAAAGAAGAAGATTGTCATGCCCGGTCAACTAGTTAACGAACAAACTATATTAGACGATAGAAGAGTAAAAGACAACATTATAGATTACTCAGAGATGACTTCTGCGGTAGATCGTAAATTACCAGCAGAATATAGATCAGATTACTTAAAGATAATAAATGATGTATATGTACCTAAGAAAAGAAAAGAAGAAGTACTAGGTATTATACATGAAATACTAGAGGAAAGTGGACATGCGTAAAGGAAGGCTCTCAAAGCCCGAAACGAAGTTTATCACTGATAATGCCGACACCATGACGGTAGAAGAGATAGCACAGGAGTTAGACCGTGACCCCTCATCTATCGAAATGTTCATAAAAAGAAAACTCCGCCTAGGGTTGTCAGCAGAAGAGGAAGTAGCTTATACCTTAGAGGAGCGACCATACTGGTCCGAATTGAAGCAACAGTTTACATTAGAGGAATTAGAACTTGTAAAATATCACTGGGGCAGAATTATCTCACAGTTCAAGGATGACGTATTCCCCACAGAAGAATTGCAGGTGGTGGATGTAATCAAGCTTGAGATACTTATGAATAGAGGC
>Ga0209992_10002911_pt1 | contig 15012 bp, 11 predicted proteins | sample 2SBtaG_2_FD_182564 | JGI IMG/M metagenome (GOLD analysis project Ga0209992, IMG submission 182564) | Deep subsurface microbial communities from Kolumbo volcano to uncover new lineages of life (NeLLi) - 2SBTROV12_ACTIVE470 metaG (SPAdes)... | ecosystem: Environmental > Aquatic > Marine >... | reverse complement strand
ATGTAAATTTAATTATTAAAGAAATTGTTAAAGAGTTTGGTGAAGGTTGTTGTGTTGACTATTATGGACTTACACCTCAAGATGAAAGACAAGAAAATATTAAAAAGTTTCAAGAAGATGAAAAGGTTAGGTTTTTTGTTGGAACACCACAAACTGGTGGCTATGGTATTACACTGACTGCAGCTAGTAATATGATTTATTACTCTAATGGTTATGATTTAGAAAAAAGAAAACAATCTGAAGCTAGAATAGATAGAATAGGCCAAACTAAACCGATGACTTATATTGATATTCTTGCAGAAGACACTATTGATGAAAAAATTGTATTAGCTCTTCGTAAAAAAGTTAATATTGCTTCAGAAATAATGGGCGAAGAATTAAAAGCTTGGATATGAGAAATTATGGGACATACGCGTGACGCGCTCAAATTTTTGTAATTAGCATAATAATAAGACTTGCCATACCAGCAACTAATGTACCAACTGACACTAATAAAATGCTTTCTACTCTATTAATTTGTTGTTCTAACTTTAAAATTTTATCATGAGTTTGCTTTTGCATTATTCTGCAAAGCTTTTCGTGTGATTCTATTTTCTGTAATGCATTATCTCTTGGCATATTTACCTACTATATAACAAATTGGTTCAAGAACTTTTCTATACACTCTACCTAATAAATGCACCTTGCCTCTCGCTTCTTGTCTAATATCAATAGTTCTATGAACTGCAATATGTTCTAGTGTTTTCTTTAATAGTTTATTTGTTTTAGATAGTCTTACTAATGGTAAGAATATTTTATGGTACCCTATTTGATACTCAGGTGCTAAGTCTTTTGAATGTCTTAACCATATTTTATTTCTAAATGATCCAAAGCCATAAGAATTGTTCATCATAGTGCAGACAATCTTGCCGCCGCCGCCACCGCCGCCACCGCCGCCGCCACCGCCGCCGCCACCGCCTTGTTGACTTGGTGGTCCACCTCGTTGACTTGGTGGTCCAGCTTGTCCTGCTGTTGAAACACTGCCCATATCAGCTCCGCCACCTCGTTGACTTGGTGGTCCAGCTTGTCCTGCTGTTGAAACACTGCCCATATCAGCTCCGCCACCTCGTTGACTTGGTGGTCCAGCTTGTCCTGCTGTTGAAACACTGCCCATATCAGCTCCGCCACCTCGTTGACTTGGTGGTCCAGCTTGTCCTGCTGTTGATACAGGTGCGCTTGGTGGTGCAGGGTCTCTATCTGCTCCGCCACCTCTTGGTGTAAATGTTGGTGTTGCTTCTTCTTCCACATATCTATCTAAAGCTGTTCTAGCAATGTCTTGCTCTCGTTTTATACGATCAGCTTCAGCTGCTTGAGCTGCTAATTCTGCATTAATTCTATCTTCTAGTTCTAATGCACTTTCTCTTGTTGTTGTAGGAACATCAACATCGTAGTAATCATCCATTCTATTAAACTTATCTGATGCTAAAGTTTTTGGATCTTCATACCCAAAAGGATTGCCAACATTTGTTACAGGTGTCTCACCATATAATTCTGCATCAGTAACATCGTCTGTAATGTAATCTTCAATTCTATTAAACTCATCTGAAGCTAAAGTCCCTGGTTTTATAACTCCTGTTACAGGTTTTTCTTTAGGTGTAATTGTAGGCTCGAACATATCATCTTCTTCATCAGCTGCTGCAATACCTTCATCAATTAGTCTGTCTCTAGTTACCGGCGCTCCTGTTGGAGATATTCCATACTTTTCTTCAAATGCTTTTGCTTCATTTGGATTTAAACCTATTCCTTTTTTATCAAAGTAAGCTTGTGCGTAAGCTTGTTTGTCTTTATTAAATTGATTATCTCCTCTGTATTGTAAATCTTCTGCTAATCTTGCTTCATAATCTCCCATTAAAGAAACTGTATTTCTTCCAAAAGGATCTTTTCCAGGTATGTTTTGGCCCTGGTTTAAATCTGAACTGTATCCTTGTAGTCTTGCACCAAGATCTGGATCGCTTGTTGCTATGTCTTCAAAACCTTCTCCTCCTATTGCAAACTGTCTATTAAATGTATCTTCAAAAGTGTCTCCTGGAAGCATATTTATAGCAGTGCCTAGTAAAGGAATACCTGTAGCTGCCTTACCTATTAAATTTGCTATGGTAGTACCAGCCATTTTACTTATGTCTATCCCTTGACCTATAAGATCTTTAAATGTATTTCCAATGTCTTGTCCAGTGTTAATAAAATTATCTCTTGCTTTTTCTAAAAAATTAGGGTCTTGATAATCATCTATTTTTTCTCTTGGATCTGCTAAAGTTCCTGCAACATCACTGTAATCTCCTGGTGCATATGTGTCACCAGTTCTAGGGTCTACAATAACTTGTGCCCCGCCTCTCGTTGGTACTATTGGTGTTCCAGGTACGTTAGTTGCTGCTAATACATTAGGTGAAGTTTCTACAAAAGGTGCAGTTGTTGTAGGAATTACATTATTAACTCCACCCATATTCTGAGCAGCAGGAGTTGATATAATTCCAGCTTGTCCACCGCCACCAGTTTGAGGTATCATTGTTGTTGGATCTTGCACTAACGTTGCCGCAGGTGTTTCACCGCCTCCTGTGCCCCCACCTTGTTGGTTTAAAAAATATTGATAAGCATCGTGTACATATCTTTGATCTCTAGCATCAAGATAGGCTTGAGGTCCTAATTGTAAAGTTCCAATTCCGCCTGGAGCTGTAGATATACGTGATTTATAATCGTCTTGTGCCATTATGCCATTCCCCTTTGTCTAAGTCTTATAGCTTTTTCTTCGTCAGAAAGCAATGCTTGTTCTGTTGGCGTCAAGCCAGTTTCCATAACATTAGTGCTTGGTAATACTTGCTGCATTAATGCAGGGTTTACATCTGGAGTTGGAGGTAAACCTCCTTGAGGTACTTGAGCTTGTACTTCTGTTTGTTCTGGTTCATTGTACTGTTGCATTTCAAAATCAAAATTATCTTCTAAATCAAGTTTTCTTAATTCATTTCTTACTGAACGTAAACTAGCTAATAAACTACTAATTTCAAGTTCTGTAATAGGATTTGATCCTTGTGCAAGACCTACTCTTCCACCTTGATTAAAAGTTCCTTCTAAACCTAAGTCGCCAAATTCTCTTTGCAACGCTCTTAAATCAGTTCGAGCAAGTCCAAATGCACTAGGGTCGCCTAAGTTTTTAGCTATTTCTCTAAATCTAGCTATAATGTCTGCTGATGGAAAGTAAGGATCAAATTTCCCTCTTTGTAATCTTCCAAAAGCATTCATGCTTATTTGTCTATCTCTAAATTCTTTTCTTAAAGTTGGATTGTTAACTCCTAAAGTATTTGCAGCAGTAATGTTTTTAAACATTTCTTGTTGAACATTAAATCTTGCACGGTTAGAAGCTATGTATCTATTTATAACATCGTCTTCATCAATTGGACCACCTCTTAACAATCCAAAAAAACCACCGGTAAATTCTCTTCTAGCATTTCTTATACCTGTTTGATATTCTGCAATTTTAAATCCCATTGCTCTTACTGGATCAACTTCAACAGGTCTTAAACCCATGAATCCAAGAATTTCATCAGGCATACCTAATGTATCTCCTTCTAAAATTTGCCCTGTTCTATTTGGAGTTTTAGTAAATCTTTGATATATTCTTTGCCCTTGTCTATATGAAGGAGCTAGTGCTTCCATTAAATGTCTAAATTGAATAGCTTTTTTATCTCCAAAAGAAGTTTGATCTGTATATAACATTCTTCCATCTCTAGTTCTACCACCTCTTCCAACTATATCTCCTATAGCTTCTGTCCAAATAGACTCAGCTACAAAAGGAGAAGCTAGTTCTGTCATTGCATCATAAATACCATTAGAAAAACCAGCTAAAACTGTTTTATCATTTTGTGTAGCATCATTTATAGATAAAGCTAAATTTCTAAAAGGACGAGATACTAAATCGTATGCGTTACTGTGACTAAAATCTATATATTTTAATTCACCTGTGTTGTCATCTCTAACTGGAACAATTGTAGAATTTTTAGACCACTCAGGAACGAATTGTCTTAGTGCTGCTATTTCATCCTCAGTTACATCATATAATAATTTAGCTCCTTCAACTGTGGCTGTTGGTATAACAGCTAAAGTTGTTGCCATACCTATTGCTCTTTGTACTCCAATGCCATACATTGGATTATTGTTTTTAACTATTCGAGTAGTACCATCTTGTAATACTTCTGTAACCATAGGAGTTATATTACTACCTTTAATTGTTACACCTGACTGTGGTATATGTTTTAATTCTTTTATTATTTGACTTCCAATATTTGAAGTAGTTCTAATTATTTCTGATGGGAAAGACATAAAATTACCTACTGGTAATATTCTTGCAGTTCTTACAATATCACCAACGTATGCATAGTTAGGCACAGTGTTTCTTACAATGTCAGCAGCTTCTCTTTTTAAAGCATCATCACTCATTTCTATACCAGCTTTAGCATAAGCTTTTCTTCTTCTAGACATTTCTACAAAGTAATTTGTAATTTTCCAAAAATCATCTTCTGCCACATATTTACCTTGAAGCCATTGTGGAACAGCTTTTATTTTAGACATCATAGGACTTAATACAGCATCAACGTTTGCCACATTGTCTCCAAAACCTGCAGTTCTAAATAAATTTTTCATGTCACCTACTTGAACTTGTTGGTTAACAATACCAAGCTCTACCATTTCTTTATATGCTTTTTCAAAATCAGCGTTTCTAGCACCTTTAAATACTCCTGAAATTCTTGCACCTTCTTTAAATGCATTTGCTAAATCTTTTGGATTAGTAAATAAAACACCATTAGCACCAGCGAAAGCACCAGCACTCATAAAGTTTCTTATGTGAGTTGGAATAGATAAAACTGTTTTAGCTAATTGAGCTGCTCCTTTAGGAATTAATAAAAGATTTCTATACATCCAGCTTGCTCCTTGCTCCGCGATACTCGCTCCTTCTCTACCTTTTGCAAAAGATGTAAGCCAAGTATCTTGAAGATTATTAGCTAAAGCTAAACCATCTGCAATATCTCTTGTTGTATATAAACCATCAAGCGGATTAACTATATCTTCACCAGCTACTTTTCCTAAACCTCTTAATTTATCTCCTACTTTAACAATGTCTTTTGAATCTAAAGCATAGTTAGTACCAGCTTCTGCAGCTTCTTTAGTTTCCCAAAAAGCTCCTCGTTCTCCATTAGCTTGTAGCTTTCTATTCGTTTCATATACTTCATCTAAAAATTGAACTTGTCTACCAAGAGCTGATAGTTTAGTAACAGCATTAAAAATAGAAAGTCTAGGGTCTTTTATTTCACCAAATAATTCTCTAATAAATTTTGGTGGTTGACCTGTTTTTTTCATAACATTTTTTACAAACTGTCCTCCAGGTGCATCAGCTAAAGTTTTATTTATAAATTCTAAATTAGGAAGATCTCCTGATTTTCCAACTTTAATTGCTTTATCCATAAGGTTGTTTACTATTTGTCTTGCTTCTTGATAGTATTGCATCCCGTTTGGATCATATGGACCTACTCTATTTTTATCTTTTTTTGCAATTTGTGCTCTAAAAAAATTAACAGCGTTAACCATTGATTCTCCAGTAGGCCTGTATCTATTAAAAATTCCCATAATAGGTTTGTCTTCAAATATTCTATAAGTGTTACCCACCATTTTTGAAACTCTATCTTTTAATATATCTGTTAATTCACTTTTATTTTTACCTTGAGTTAAACCTATAAGTTTTGCAAACTCTCCTCTTGCTTCTCTTAAATTATTAATTATTGCTCCACTAGTTTCTCCAGTAACACCTAAATTTCTCATATCATTTATTGCGTTATCTACTTTTTTAGGATCTAGCGTGCCTTTAGATATGTCTCCTTCAAATAATAAATCATTTAATCTTTTATAAAAATCTTTTTTTTCTTGTGGTCCTAATTTATCTATTACTTTTTGCATCTCAGGAAATGCTGCTTTTACAGATTGAGTTAAGTTTTTTACTATTCTATTAGCTTCAGCAATATCTGCAGATTTCATTCGTTCCATTACTTTTTGAGATTCAAATAATGATTTTGTAAGTTTGCCCTCAGGTGTAAAAATTTGAGCTATTTTATTTATTGCTCTATCAAATCTAGAATTACTATAAGCTAATTCTTTTCCCCGTGTTGCTAAAGCTTTACCACCTTTTGCAACAGCTCCAACAAAAGGAGTAATTAATAATCCTTCTGATGCAAATTTAAATCTATTCATTAACTTTCTAGAAGCATCTTCTCTACCTTCGCTATTTAATCTATTTAATTCTGTAGGTGCAGAGTCAAACATGTCACCAAAAGTTCCTATTTCTTCTACGTCAGCAACTAAAGTTTCACCCGCTGCTCCACCCGCGACACCTGCTGCAAACCTTATTGTACCAGCGTTTTTATTAAGGCTGTCTGCTTTCATGGCTTGTCTAACAGCGTTTTTACTTCCAACGCTAAAAGATGTTCCTGCTTTCCTAGCATCTAATGCTTTCTTTGCTAATCTACTTCCTAATTTAAATCCGTATGTACTTGGAACACCAATAGAAACTAATGCTTCAGTTAATCTACCTGCTCCATGTTGTTCTGCTATTTCTTCAAAAGGATTTAGTGTATCAAAAAATTGTTCTACTTGACCTGCAAGATTTGTATCTAATCCAAGATCAATTAATTCTGCTGCTAAAGAAAATACTCCTTCAGGTACTTTTAATATACCTGATGCAATACCAGCAGCTCCTGCTGTATACCATGCTGCATCGTTATTTTCTTCCTCAGAAATTAATGGGACAAATTCTGCCATTTAACCTCCTACGGTGTAAACATTTGCTGACCAATTCCTAATCCAAATAAATCTGGACCGCCATATTTAGATACTGTCTTTTTTTGTTCTTGTGTTAAATCTGGAATTACAATATTACCTATTGAACTAAATTCAGTAAAGCCCAATACACCATCTTTAACTGTTAATAATTTAAACTTACCATCATAAGGATCAAAAAATACTTTTCCTACTTTATTTTTTAATTTAGGTAATTGTTTTTTTGTTGCGTTTTCATCTTGTAAATCAAATTCTAAAATACCACCTAAACTTTCTCTACCAACTGCGTCTAGTAATTGTTGTTTATAAACAGTTTGGTATTCAGCTATACGTTCAGCTTCCGGTGCATCGTATCCACTTTCAATAGCTTGTTCTAAAAACACATTGTATAAAGGTGATTTATCTCCTTTTTGAGCTGCTATTTTTTCCATTGCAAACTCTTGTTCAATACCTATTTGCCCTGCAGTTTGTTCTAGGTTACGATCATATTCTCTACGTGCTTGTTGCGCTTTTAAAAATTCTTCTGATGGATTTTTATATGATCTAGCAATGTTAGCCATTAAACCTTCACCTGCTCCACCGCCTCCTACTAAATTAAGTCCACCACCAATTAACATTTCATATAAACTTGTATCTCTTGGTGCTTCTGTTTTTAAAGCTTCTAAAGCTCTTTCTTTATAAGTTCCTTGTTGATAACCTTTACGGTCTACTAATCCAGTCATAATACCCTGATTAGGAGTACCACCTTTTCTAAACATTGGTCTTTTTAATATTCTTGACATTATTTATTCATCATTCCATATATTCCGGCAAGTGTAGAGCCTATTCCAAGTGCTGTACCAAGTGGACTAGTTTGAGGAGGAGCTTGACCTATTGTAGTTCCATAACCTTGCATTCCACCCATTAATCCAGTTACACCTGATCCTAACATACCTAATCTTTGTTGTGGTTCGTTTACTGCCATACCAGCAAATTGTCTTTGTGCATCTAATACCGCTTGGTTTTGTGCTTGTTGCGTAGCACCAAGTGTGCCTAAACCTGCAATCTGTCTTTGAACATTGCCTAACGCTGTTGTTCCAAGTCCAGATTGTTGTGTAGCTAGTGCTTGTTGGTTAACAAAATCTTGTTGTCTTCCAGCTTGCGCTTGTTGAAATCCTGTTTGTCTTAATTGAGCTAGTAAAGCTGCTCGATTCTGGTCGCTTTCTGTTTGGTATACAGCTTTTTGAACTCCTTCTCTACCACCACCATAAGCTCCAGGTACTCCAAGTGCTGCCGCTGCTCTTTCATTTTCTCTTCTTTGAGCTTGAGCATCAAATTCAGTCATAGTTGCATCAATAACGTCTTGTTGATAAGGCGACATGTAAGCAGTTCTTTGTGCTGTTGTCATAGGACCAGTCAATACTCCTGCTGCATCTGCTGCTGTTGCAGCTTTAGTTGCATAAGGTTGATAAGCACCTAAACCAAAATCAGTTGCTGTTGCTTGTTGATATGCCGCTGTTTGCATAGGATCTTGCGCTGCAACTTGCGGTGCAAGTAAACCCATACTTTGTTGTGTTATATCAAATTGTTGTGCTTGTGCTTGTCTTTGTTGAAACTGTGAAAGTGTTTCACCAGGCATCTGTTGTGTTGCTTGTGTAATTGCTGGTATACCAGCTTGTCTTGTAAGATCAGCTGCATAAGTTTTACCTAATGCTTCTATATATTCTGGTTGAAATCTTTGGTCTTGTGTTATTCCACCTGTTTGAAAACCTACTCTTCCACCTTTATTATAATTATGTAACTTTAAAATTTCTCTTAATACTTTAACTCCACCAAAAGGTTTTACACCATGTTTTTTTACATCATATTTTAATTCTTTTAGTTTAAATATTTCATACTCTGATAATCCACCATCATTATATCCAATTCTTCCGCCTTGAGCTGCCATCATTTTTTCAGGTAAATCGGGTCCTGTTGGTTTAGGTGCAAAAGGATTAATTGGATCTTCTGGACTTGGTAATACTGGACCACTAGCCATTTGATCAAGTATTTTTTTTGCTTGTTCTATAGCGTCTTCTATAGATAAATTTGGATCTGCTTCCATTAAATCCTCTACAATACGTTCTATAATTTTATTATTAGCATCCATTTCAATACCACCTGCCATCTTCATAGGTGCTTTAGGTCCTTCATTACCTTCATAAGTAATATTTGGTGCACCAGCATCTAGACTAGTTATACCTTGTCTTTCCATCATTATGTAACCCTTCTCTCTAAATTTTTCATTGTATCATACATCTTTTGTGCTCCTAATTCAATATCTCCGTTGCCCGCTCCTCGAACCGCGTCAGCAGTAAATACAAATTCGTTTTTAGCTAACATAGCAGGTACATCATCTTTCTTTTCTCTAGCGCCTAGCGGCTGGAAGCCACCGTTCTGTCTCATATCAAATTCCATTCCATCAGGAGCCATTCTTGGTATTCCTGGTAAACCGTTTGGTCCTGTTCCACGCATTTGACCTACTCTTCCTCCTTTAGACATAAACTGATTATATCTTTCAATACCCATATCTTCTATTGCTTCTTTTTCACTATAATATCTTTTACCATCTATAACTATTCCTTCGGGACCAAATGATCCAAAATTTTCTGCATAATTACCTGAAGGAGGCATCATTAATCCCATAGGCATTGGTCCTCTTGGTCCCACTACTGGTAACACAGGTCCCATTGTAGCAGTGTTTGTGTTTACAGTTGGATTTGCTTGCATAAATTTATTAAGCTCAGTTATTTGTTCATTAGTTAAAGTTTCCTTATATGGTCCTGGGGTTGCTGGTGTATAACCTGGCAACTTGCTTCTCGCTGCTGCTAACACGCCTTCGTTAGCCGCTGCTTGCGCTTGGTTTCTTCTAATATTTTCTTGAAGTGTATTAGCCATTGTAATACCGCCTGTTTGATAACCAATTCTTCCGCCTTGACTTACATATTCTTTAGTATTATCTGCTACAAATTTTGCAGCTGCTGCATCCATTTCTTCTGGTGGGATTCTAAATTTGTTAGCTCTTCTGTAATAAAAATCTAAATACTGTCTTACTGTTCCTTTTCTTCTTTTATTATATGCTTCTAATGATTCACCAGATTCTCTTTCTCCAACATCTCCTAATGCTTTTTGTGCAGCATAAGCAGCTAATGTACTTCCAGCAAATACTGCTGGTACACCTTTACCGAAAGCTTCTTTCATACTAAAATTTCCGCCTGCTCCTATTAAACCTTTATCTCCAAAAACAGGAACGCCTCCGCCTTCTTTTCCAAATAATACTTTACTAAAAAAACCTTGAGGTTGTGTACCTGTTGCGCCAGCGTTTTTCATAATAGCTGCTTCTTTTGCAGTGTTACCTGCTGTAGTGGCAGTAGGTGTTAGACCTTGATATAAATTACTTGCTCCTTGTCTTATAGTAGGTGCAACATATTTACCAAAACCATAAGTTAAGGCACCTTGTTTAATAGCATCAGTTAAATCTCCTCTTTGATCTAATCTACCTAAACCTCTCATAATACCTGCATAAGGTGCTCCACCTGGAATCATAGCAACAAACGGTGCAGCTTTAACTGCAACATCTGCTAATTCATTAGGTATGAGTTTTCTAGTTCTGTCTACTATTTTATCTTTTGTTTCTTGAAACCAAGAACCTATACCAAATTTTTTCCTTGGATATAAATCGGTGATCCCGCCACCTCTGTATAATTGTCTTTGCATTTTAGATCTGTTTATCATAATGTTTATTATTTTATATTAAAGGCAGGGATTTCACCTGAGTTTCTATTATTACTTGTTTTTTACTCGTAAATCAAGACTATGTTGTAACTTCTCTAGGCTTAATTTCTAAAGCCGAAAGGACTACATGTAGTCTATTTGCAGTAGCTGCAGTCACTTTTATTACTTCGCTTTCTTGTGCGATTAAAGGTGCTGATAATAGCTCTGTTGTAGCATTTGCCGATATTGCTTTTGTCTTAAAAAGGCTGAATACATTATCAGAAGTATCAGTTAAAGTCACGGTAATTGTATCAGCATTACCTGAATCTTCAGACACTAATATTGATTTGATAACAGCAGTAGAAAAAGAAGGCACTGTATACAGTGTCGTTGCACTATTGCTTGTTAAATCTGCTTTTTTATTTACGAAACTATTTGCCATTATGCTAAAAAGAAAGCCTCCGCTTCTGATTCATCTTTCAAATCTTTTTGATAAGATGTGTTTAATTTTTGTACAATACTATCAACGTCTCTAACAAATGATTGTTGAATCTGTTGATTATATTTTTCAGTTGGTTGTGTTAATGATTGTACTATTCTAGCCATTATATATCCTTTGGTTCTGAAGGTAATGCTTTATCTACATTAGTATTTCCTTCATGTAATTTTGCAAAATCTTCTAATTTCATATTTGCTTCATCTGCATTAGCAGGAGTAGATTGTAATACCATTGTTAATGTTGAAACTGGTAAACTAGCTAAGATATTTAATCCTTTCATAGCTAAAGGAGTAAGATTTTGAATATTTACTCCCAATGTTTTTAATATATTAATTTTTAATTTACTTTTGTCAGCTTTATCAAGTAGCCCCAAATTGCTACGGCTGTTAAGGTTTGTAGTTGGTTGACCTGACTCATCAAATAATTTCATCGCTTTTAAAAAAGTTTTTTTTGGAATGTCTGCTGATTTAATTATAGCAGGAAATCTGTTTGCAGCCGCTTTTGCGTATTCAAGGTTATCTGTTATAAATCTACCTATTAAGCTTCCAGTTTTCTTTTTTTTAAAAGGATTTAAACTAACGTTTTCTCCTCTATAAATTTCCATTATCTTCTTCCATCCGGTTGTACATCTAATCTAAAAGTACCTAATTTCCAGTGTTGAGTAACACCAGTGTTATCTACTTTTAAAGATATGGCACGCGCACGTGCTCTAGTGTCTATTTTAGTAGTTGTTGTTGAAGATGTAAAAGGTCCTAAAGATGAACTTGCTTGTGCATCTGTTGGATAATTTTTTAAGTTTAATGTAACTCTTGCATTCCCTGTTTGAGTTAAAAAGTCAGGTATAATTCTTCTTATTTTCATCATAAATTCTCCATCTCCTTGTTGTGGAACGGGAGATTGACCAATATCAAAATCTCCTGATTCAATACTAGCTTCAATAGCAGTTGTTGCACCTGCTTTAATTTGATTAGTTCCAGTTTCATGTTCATAGTAAGTTGTACAACCATCAGTGTTTCCAACGGTCGCATCACTTGTAGAGCTTGAATCATATTCAGTGCCATGTGGTTTACCAAATATAGATGAGTCTGCCCAAGTAGATCTTGCAAGAGAACTTATAGACCATATAGGCCGCTCGCTGCCCGAATCCATGTAATTGTATGTAACGGATCTAGAATTAGATGTAGCACCACTACCTGGATAAAACCAAGTTACTTCACCAAACAAATTATTTAATCCTGCATAGATGTGTTGTCTAGGTACGTCTGCTAAACCATCGTAAACATAGTCTTCAACTAAACATGCTAGTGATTGTAATTGTCCAGTGTATCTAAAAAAACCATTTTCTGACATCCAGTATGCAGATCCATCAACCTCAACTGCAGCGTTTTGTCCAATTAATCCACAGTTAGTTCCAACTTGTTGAAATGAAAACGTAAACGGTGGACCAACAAATCTCATAATAAACAATGCAGTATCGGTCCAAATATAAATTGCATCTCTACCTCTTATTGCTCCAACAATTCTTGTACCATCTGCAAGCCTTTGTGTACCAGCAGTGTTAGTTGAAGTTGGAGTCCAAGTAGTCAATGATTCTTGTGAAGACCATCTAATATACATATCGTCTTGCGTAGAAGTTGTTCCAATTGTTGTTTCTGATCCAAAAGAAATTAAGTGTCTGTCTGGTGTAGAAACTAAAGTAAATTGTGATGCGGTAGGACAACCACTTATAAGTGTTGCTCTAGTAGAAGTTGCACCTGTTGCATTAGAATCCCATTCAAAACTTGCACCATCTGCAATAGTTGCAATAAGTTTGTTACCAAAATTATCTAACGACCACATACCAGGAGCTGTTACAATGTCACCCGTTTGTGATGCACCCCATTTAGTATAGTCTGATGCATTCGTTACAGTAGCTGCATCATTGTGCGATGCTGCTGTTGTGTTATCTGATCCTCTTGTTAATCCAGATAAAGTTCCTGTACCAGTAGTGTTCGATGTATAAGCAATTCTTTCATCATCTATTACAACAGTACCTGAAGCAGGAAATCCGTTTGAGTCATCAAGAACAATACTTGTTGAAGATGAAGTTAAAGCTCCATCTAAAGTAGAACTAACTGCACCTAATGCAGTACCACCCCATAATCCAAGTCCCCAACCAGCGGCTGACTCTTCAACTGCAGGTCCTATTGGATAGTAGTGTTGAACTCTTATTCCACCTGATGTAGATGCTCCTGATCCTGATTCATTCGATCCCATTTCAATTGTAATCGTCGTTGAAGTAGGGACGGTTGCAACCATAAAAACTTTATCATCAAAATCACCAGAACTAAAATTAGAATTGGTAATAGCGGTAAAATTATCCAACTTAATAATATCGTACTGATTAATATTATGAGAAGATGCAAACGTAATCGTAACTGTTGCATCGCTTTGTGTTGTTGTAAAAGCATTTGTTAATGTTGTTGTAGCCTTAATAGGAGTTATATCATAAAAAGCACCTCCTGAATACACATATAAAATTCTGTTTGTGCCTAATGCTGAATATTTAATACCATCTGAATTAACAAATTGGTGCATAGCAGTTGTTCTGCCAGTTAAAGTAATATCTCCTAACTGTGCCCAACCACCTATTTTTTCAGGTGAGCCATATCTAAATCTTACATAATCACCATTAACCCATTGACCCTCGCCGCCCGTTGCTGTGACTTGTTTGTTAATTCCAGGTTGAAATCTTAATTTTTGTAACATAATTATCTCGCGTTAGCTGGCACTTCATTTGAATTTACGAATGGTTGTTCTGCAAAGGCCATGTATATAAATGTGCTTGTTCTATTTACAGTATTTCCACTACTTCTTATTTTAAAACCATTGGATAAAAAATCTAATTGTCCAGTATCAGTTGTTTCAGCAAAATTTTTATTTGCATGTAAAGAGTAAGGAGATACTGAACTATTAAATCCTAGTCTTTTGTTATCAAAGTTAACCCAGTTATCTGATGCATCTATTGGTTTTACCATAAGCCAAGCTGGTCGGAATCCTAGATAGACAAATGTTCCATCAGCATTTCCATTTCCTTCATAGCTTCCAAATTTGCTAAAGCCTTGTTTTTCACTCCATAAATAAGCTACATAAGTTCTTCCACTTGTATTTGCATCACTTCCACTTCCACCTAAAGAAATTGTAGAACTAGAAACAGCAGTTAGCCAATCAGGGTCGGTGCTAGCAAGAGCATTATTATTATCTAAGTACATGACTTTTTCTGTTGCTGAATAACTTTTATGATGTGTAGCCCAAGATTGTGCATCTGATCTACATTTTGTTAATATCCAATGTGGAGTAGCAGAAAGTGAATGCGATTCATTTTTTGCACTTCCTGTTCCAGAGTGAGTTATAATATCAAACCCAGCAGTTGCACTCTCTTTCCAGCACCAAGCTACAATAGTTGCACTAGATGCATTTGTACCAGCACCATTTGATGTTCCAGCTCCAACAGTAAATCCATCGCTATCAAAACTTTCTAATTGTCCATAAGCAGCATATTGATCTTCTGCATTAGAATCATTAGCAAGTAAAGCAGCATTTACACCTCTAACAGAATCATAAACTCTATGTGAATTTGTAGTTGATCTTTCTTTAATCCATAAAAAATCTGGTTGCATATTCTCATCGCCATCTAAAGTAATTGCATTTCCATCACTTCCATTTCCTGTATAGAGCTTTGCTTGAAAATATAATTCTGGATTGTCTATTGTTGTATAAGCTGCCATTTATCCTCCATCACTTCCTAAATTTTTTGTGCATAACGCAAGGTATCCACTAGGTACTGCGTACTCAAAATTTCCATATCCATTAGCATCTGCGTTGCCTGATGAAATACTAAAAGTTGGATTACCAAAATTTAATTCCAAAGTTATTGCATCTGCATA
>Ga0209992_10002909_pt1 | contig 15013 bp, 11 predicted proteins | sample 2SBtaG_2_FD_182564 | JGI IMG/M metagenome (GOLD analysis project Ga0209992, IMG submission 182564) | Deep subsurface microbial communities from Kolumbo volcano to uncover new lineages of life (NeLLi) - 2SBTROV12_ACTIVE470 metaG (SPAdes)... | ecosystem: Environmental > Aquatic > Marine >... | reverse complement strand
GCAAAAAATTGAAAATGTCTGAAGTAAAATTTGCAATTCCTAAAGGAAGTTTAGAGGATGCAACTTTCAAATTATTAGAAAAATCCTGGACTAGAGTTAATCGTAAGAGTAGAACTTATCGAGTATACCTTGATGATCCAAGTATTGTAGTCAAAATGCTTCGACCTCAAGAGATTCCAACTTTAGTTGCAGAAGGATTGTATGATGTAGGTATTACTGGTAAAGATTGGGTAGGTGAAACAAATTCTGATGTAGAACCAATCCTTGATTTAGAATATGGTAAAATTCGTTTAGTAATTGCATTTCCTGATAAATATCGTTACAAGAATCTTGATGAAATGGTTGCAGATTATGGTAAAAAGAAAAAAACACTTCGTATATCTTCAGAATATCTTACAACAGCTTCAAAATTCCTAAAACAATTAAAATCATACAAAAAATATTATGGAAATAAAGATCCATTAATTGTAACTCCATGGGTTAGATTGGGAAATAACAAAAGTGTACAAATTCATCTATCTTTTGGTGCTACTGAGGCAAAACCTCCTGAAGATGTAGATGCAATAATGGATGTAACTGAAACTGGTACTACACTAAAACAAAACAAACTCAAAATTGTTGATGAGGTACTTACCTCTACTGCTCACTTGATTGTAAACAAAAAATCATTAAAGGATCCAAAAAAACGTGAAAAAATCTTTGATATTGTAACTCTAATGAAAGGTGCAGTTATTGGAAGAAAATATTTGCACATTTATCTAAATGTTGAAGAGAAAAATCTCAAGAAACTTCTATCTCAGATGCCTTCTTTGAAAAGACCAACAATTAGTCCACTAAGTGAAGAAGGGTGGTTTGGAGTAAATACAGTCATAAAAAAAGAAGAATATCACAAACTTATCCCTAAACTAAGGAAGATTGCTCAAGGTCTTGTAGTTCATGAACCTAGACAAATTCTGGAACTTGAGGAGATTAAACGTGACGAAGAAAATTGATGAAGATAATCAAAGTAAATAATATTGAAAAATTCGCAGTCAAATCTCTTCCAAAACAGCCTCAAAAAAACAGAATAATTGTAGAATCTATTCTAAAAGATGTAAAGAAAAATGGAGATATTGCAATTAGAAAATATGAAAAAAAATTCAGCCATGTAAATATTTTAACATTACGTGTATCAAAAACTGAAATAAAAAATGCACATTCCAAAGTTTCTAAAATTGAAATTGATTCTTTACGTTTAGCAAAGAAACGATTAGAAAAAACAGAATCTACAATAAAATCTCTATTGAAAAATAAAACAATAAATCAAGATGGAATTAAAATTTCTAAAAAATTTATTCCAATTCAAAGTGTTGGATGTTATATTCCAGGTGGATTAGCAAAATACCCAAGCTCTGTAATTATGTCTGTAGTGCCTGCTAAAGTTGCAGGCATAAAGAGAATCGTAGTTGTCACTCCACCAAATACTGATGGAAAAATTGATCCACTAACAATAGTTGCTGCAAATCTTTGTGGAGCAAATGAAATTTACAAAACAGGTGGTGTACAATCCATTGCTGCATTATCATATGGGACAAAGTCAATTCTCAAAGTAGATAAAATTGTGGGTCCTGGTGGTGCATTTGTTACAACTGCAAAATATTTGGCAAGTGATGAAACAGGTATTGACATGCTTGCAGGTCCTACTGAACTAGGAATTATTTCTGATAATTCAACGAATCCAAAACTAATTGCATTGGATTTGATCTCTCAAGCAGAACACAGTAGTGATACTTTTTGTTATTTGATTACAACCTCCCTAAAACTTGCAAATTCTGTAAACAAAATTATTTCAGAATTAATTCCAAAAATTAAAAGATCTGCATTTGTAAAATCTAGTTTAAAAAACAATGGATTTATTGCAATTTGTAAAACTAGTTCTGATATGATAAAACTTGCAAATACTTTGGCACCTGAACACTTGCAAATAATGACTAAAAATCCTGAATTATTATCTTCTAAAATTAGTACTGCTGGTCTAGTTTTACTTGGAAAAAATACTCCGTCTTCTGCAAGTGACTATGTTTTAGGCTCAAATCACATACTTCCTACCAATGGATTTGGAAAAATTCGTGGACCATTATCGGTTTTAGATTTTATCAAGGTAAATACACAGGTAACTTGTTCAAAATCATCTTTGTCTAAATTATCAAAATATCTTGATGTTTTAACAACATCTGAAGGATTACCTAATCACTATGAGGCAGTTAGAGGTAGATTGAAATGAAAAAAAACTGGTTTGATGAAAAAATAAAGAAATTTTCATCTATTGGAGGTTATCAAAAACCTGACTTTATTCCAGATTCGGTGAAACTTGATTCAAATGAAAATTATGTAATCTCTAAACAATTCCAAAATGATGTTATTACATCTGCCAAAAAAAATTCTGATGTTCGAGAATATCCATTAGGTAGAATAGATAATTTAATTAAAATGATATCTAAATTCACTAAAGTTTCTACTTCAATGATTGGTGTAGGTAATGGTTCTGATCAAATTTTGGATTTGATATTATCTAATTTTGCTTCAAAACAAACTAAAGTCCTTACCTCTAAACCTACATTTGGATTCTTTGAAGAGAGATGTAAATTATATTCAATTCCATTAATTGCAATTCCATTTTCAGATGATATGAAATTAAATATCAAAGATTTTGTTGCACAATCAAAAAAAGCAGATATTTTATATCTTGATTCTCCAAATAATCCCACAGGATTTCAATTCTCAAAAACTGAACTACAGAAATTAATCAAATCTTTTAATGGTCTTGTAATAATTGATGAGGCTTATGGAGAATTTAGTGAATATTCTCTTGCTAGTATGGTAAAAAATCAAAATAATCTAATTGTTGTACAAACATTATCAAAATCATTTGGATTAGCTGGACTTCGATTGGGATATTTTATTGCAAACAAGAAATTCACTGATGCATTTATGAATGTCTTGCAATATCCATATCCTCTTAGTACCATAACTATTGAATCAGGGATTCTAGCTTTAGAAAAATTTAGTCTAATGAAAAAGGTTGTAAATGATATCAAAATTGAAAGAAAAAGAATTATTGAAACTTTGCAAAAATATGATTCCTTTCAAGTTTTTGATTCCAAGGCTAATTTTGTGCTATTTGATGCTCATGGTTCCTATAAACGAGTTTATTCTGCACTTGCAGAACAAGGAATTTCAATTAGGAAATTAGGTAAAATTGGAAATCATAAAGGATGTCTTAGAGTAACAATTGGAACAAAAGAAATGAACTCTAAATTTTTACTAGCAATTCGTGATTTATTGGGATGACTCTCATTAAAAAATCTGAAGGAATCTATTTTGATGATTCATGTGTTAATTTACTAGATGAAATTGATACAATTATCTTTGATTGTGATGGTGTTTTAATTGATATTACAAAATCTTATGACATGGCAATTATAAAAACAACACAATATATTTTAGAAAATTACTCAAAAATTACTAATTCAATTAATGTTGATTTTAAAATAATTGATGGATTCAAATCAACAGGTGGATTTAATGATGAAGTTGATTTAACATATGCTGCAATTTTATCTCTAACAGCTGCAAAAAAACTAGAAAAAGATCCTACAGAATTTATTTTTAATGTGATAAAAAATTCTGATTCAAATGGAATTATATCTGTAGAAAAATATTTGCAAAGTCAAGTAGATATTTCTGAAATCAAAAACCAATTATCCTATCCTGGAACACATCATGATAATTTACTTTATCATATTTTTGATCAACTTTTCTATGGACCTGAATTATACAAAAAATTATTTGATAAAGACTCTAAATTTTCAGAATCTGGATTGATTGAACAAGATGATGTGATTTTAAATAATTCTTTACTTGAATTATTAGAAAAAAAATTTAATTCAAAAATTGCAATGGTTACTGGTAGAGGAAAAGAATCAGTTAGTTATTCTTTAAAAGAATTATTGAAAAGATTTGATTTAAAAAATTCAGTCTTTTTAGAAGATGAATCAAGGGAACTTGCAAAACCTAATCCTAAACCATTACTTGATTCAATTAAAGGAATTAATGGGAAATCTACTATGTATGTAGGTGATTCAATGGAGGATTTTCTCATGGCAAAAAGAGTGACTAAGATGGGAAATAAGACCACATTTTGTGGAATTATTGGTACTAGTAAAAATCCTCAAGAAAAATTAGAATTATTTGAGAAAAATGAGGCTGTTTTAGTATTGGATTCAATTCATTTACTTCCAAAGGTATTAAATTTAGAATAAGTAATTGAGAATATCTGTGAGAAATATGGCACAACGAAAAGCATCAATTAAACGAAGTACAAAAGAAACAAGCATACAAGCTTCTGTAAATATTGATGGAGCAGGAAAAACAAATATCAAAACAGGAATTAATTTTCTTGATCACTTGATTGTATCATTTGGTAAACACAGTATGATGGATCTCAAAGTTGTTGCAAAATCAAATGATGGAATTGAACACCACTTAATTGAGGATACTGCAATTACAATTGGACAAGCAGTTGATAAAGCACTTGGTATGAGGAGTGAAATTACCAGATTTAGCTATGCATCAGTTCCAATGGATGAATCACTAGCTGAGACTTCAATTGATTTAGTGAAACGTCCATTTTGGAAATCAACTTTGTTGATTAAACGCAATAAGATTGAAGATATGTCAAAAGAAGATTTAGAACATTTCTTTCAATCATTATTGCAAAATCTGAATAGCTGTATTCACCTTACTGTAAAGTATGGAGATAATGATCACCACAAAGTTGAAGCTGCTATTAAGTCACTTGCTGTTGCATTTAGAAATGCATCTATAATGGATAAAAAACAAAAAGGAATTCCAAGTACAAAAGGATCAATGTAATGGTTAAAGTAGCAATCTTTGACTATGGCGCTGGAAATATTTTCAGTTTGAAAACTTCTCTTGAAAAAGTAGGCGCTACAGTTGATGTAATCACTAATTTTGATAAACCAAATAAATATTCTGGTTTATTACTTCCTGGTGTTGGCAACTTTGATCCTGCAATTAACAGTATTAGAGATTTTTCAAAAACTCAATTTTTAGATTATGTTGGGAATATTCCAGTACTTGGAATTTGTCTTGGAATGGAGATGTATTTTGAAAAAAGTGAGGAAGGCAAAGAGAAAGGTTTGGGTATAATGGATGGTGAAGTGATAATTTTACCAAATTCAATGAAAGTTCCTCATATGGGATGGAATGATTTAGAGATAAAAAAACCTGGAAAACTTTTAGAAGGAGTTGAGAATGGTTCTTGGGTATATTTTGTACATTCGTATAGAGTAAAACCAGATTCAAATGATATTATCACTGCAGAATCTGATTATGGAATTAAAGTTCCTGCAGTAGTAGAACAAGACAATTTTTTTGGAACTCAGTTTCATCCAGAAAAATCTAGTTCTGTCGGAAAAATAATGTTAAAAAATTTTCTTGGTGTATGTAAAAAATGAAAGTGATTCCTGCAATAGATCTAATGGATGGACAAGTAGTTCGACTTTACAAGGGTGATCCTAAACAGAAAACTGTATACAGTGGCGATCCAATTGAGGTTGCAAAAAAATGGGAATCAAATGGTGCTGACATGTTACATATTGTAGATTTGGATGCAACTTTGGGAATTGGTTCTAATCTTGAAATAATTAAAAAAATTTTAGAGGTAATATCAATTCCAATTGAAGTTGCAGGTGGTTTACGAGATGAGGCGTTAATTTCTGATGTAATAAAAATTTCAAATAGAATTGTTATTGGAACTTTGGCTTTTAAAGATAAAGAATTGTTAAAAAAATTACTATTGTCTTTTGGTCCTGAGAAAATCGTAATTTCAGTTGATCATATGGATGGTGAAATAGTAATTCATGGATGGCAAGATAAAACAGGAATTAAACTCATTGATTCAATTAAAGAATTTTTAGAAATGGGTTTTACTGAATTTTTACTAACAAATGTAAATAGAGATGGAACTATGAAGGGTCCTGATTTGGAATATTTAGAACAAGCCTGTGATTTGAATAGTACAAATGTTATTGCAAGTGGTGGAATATCAAATGTACATGATGTTGAAGATGTTAAAGAAAAAAATGCATTTGGAGTTATTTTAGGAAAAGCACTATATGAAAATAAAATTTCAATAGAGGAGACAAAGAAAATAGCATGACACTAACAAAACGAATTATTCCTTGTCTTGATGTAAAAAATGGTAGAGTAGTAAAGGGACTACATTTTGAATTAATTAAAGATGCAGGTGATCCTGTGGATCTTGCTGAAAAGTATAGTGATGAAGGAGCAGATGAATTGGTATTTTTGGATATTACTGCATCTGATGAACAAAGAAAAACAATCAAAGATTTGGTACAAAAAATTGCATCCGTAATTGATATTCCATTTACTGTTGGAGGTGGTGTTAAATCAATAGATGACGCAAGAAATATTTTACTTAATGGTGCTGATAAAGTTGCAATTAATACTGGCGCAATAAAAAACCCTTCAGTAGTTACTGAATTAATGGAATTATTTGGAAGACAATGTGTTGTGGTTGCAATTGATGCTAAAAGAAACTATGAGGTAAAAGACAATGTAACTATTTTTTCAGAGAATGGAAAAAAATTCTGGTTTGAGGTTTTTATTTTTGGTGGAAAAAAAGAAACTGGATTAGATGTAATTGAATGGGCTAAACAAGCTAAAAAACTTGGAGCTGGAGAAATTCTTCTTACTAGTATTGATAAAGATGGAACAAAGGATGGTTATGATGTTTTATTAACTAAGAAAATTGTTGACTCACTTTCAATTCCCGTAATTGCATCAGGTGGATGTGGTACACCTAATGATATGGTAAATATTTTTCAAAAATCAAATGTTGATGCTGCATTAGCTGCATCAATTTTTCATTATGAAACTCATGGTGTTACTGGAGTTAAGAAATTCCTCAAAGATAAAGAAATTCCTGTAAGATTATAATAGCTTTATTTCAAATTATACCTATGCAGAAATCAATTGATGATATAGATTTTAAAAAAAGTGGTGGATTAATTCCAATAATTGTTCAGGATGCAAATACAAAAGATGTTCTTACCCTTGCTTATTCTAATAAAGAATCCCTTGAATTAACTAAAAAAACTGGAAACTCTTGGTTTTGGAGTCGTTCAAGAAATAAACTTTGGATGAAAGGTGAAGAATCAGGTAATATCCAAAAAGTTATAGAAATTTTAGTTGATTGTGATTTTGATGCAGTTATTTATCTTGTTGAACCATCAGGTCCTGCATGTCATACTGGTGAAAAAGTTTGCTTTCATAATAATTTAGAAAAATAGATTTAACACACTGATGTTACATCTATTCCTGGAAGTATCTTTTCATTAATTTTAAATTCTAGATTTGAATAATCAGTACCTCTAAAAATCATTATCCATTCTCCTTTTAAATCATCTATAGAACAAATCTCACGTTTGGAATTAATTTGAGGTGTGAAATAAGTATTTGATACAGATTTATTTTCTCCATCAAATGGAATTGTAAGATATATTTTATGATGAGTTGCATTAAGCGGTCTATAGATAGCAATTTGTCCTTTGTCTTTTTCTTCAATTCCTCCCATTCTTATGAAAATACTTTCACCAATAGCATATTCACTTCGATCAATTTGAAATGGTCCTGAATTAATCCACTCTCTAGCTAATGGTGTATATTCAGATTCGTTTACAATTTCTTTTATTGCATCTAATTTTTCTTGAATCTCTGGAATTTCAATTGGTCTAATTTCTTTGTCAAATACATCTTCAACTTCTACACTATCTGATCCTTGATCAAATGACAAAACAATTCCAAATGATATTATAATAACTGCAATTCCACCAACAATCCCAATTATTGAACTATTCTTCATGGAAATAATTTTTATCAAAATCTCTAAAAACCTTCCTCATTATTTGTAATTCCAAGAAATTAACCTCTTTTTTCTAAAATCATACTATTCCCCTTATGATTACTATGATTCACTATATTTTTTGATCCTTAAAGTTAAGTAACACTTAACTTGATATTAGGATTTTTTATGTGTAGTATAGGTGAAAAATTGATCTTGGCTAGAACATCATTACAATGTAGGGAATGTAAAAAAGAGTATGATACTGCTTTCAAGTATGTATGTGAGGATTGTTTTGGACCGTTAGATGTAAAGTATGATTTTCCAAGTATTACAAAAGATACATTCTCTAATCGAGAACATACCTATTGGAGATATTTTGAGTTACTGCCAATTGAGAACAAATCAAACATTGTAAGTATTGGTGCTGGGATGACACCTCTTATCAAAGCTGATACACTTGGAAAAAAATTAGGATTAAACAATCTATACATAAAAAATGATTCTGTAAATCCAACATTTTCATTTAAAGATAGACCCGCTGGCGTTGCAATATCAAAAGCAAAGGAATTTGGGTTATCATCTGTTGGTTGTGCATCAACTGGTAATCTGGCATCAGCTACTGCTGCACATGCAGCAAAAGCTGGATTACCATGTCATGTGTTTGCACCAAGTAATATTGAAATGGCAAAAATCACACAAGCATTGTCTTATGGTGCAAATTATGTTGCAGTGGATGGAACATATGATGATGCAAATAGAATAGCTGCACAAATTGGTGATAGTAAGGGAATTGGTATAGTAAACATCAACATGCGTTCACATTATGTGGAAGGCTCTAAAACATTTTCCTTTGAAGTTGCAGAACAATTAGATTGGCAAGTACCTGATCAATTAATAATTCCAGTAGGAAGTGGTGCAATGCTTAATGCAATTTGTAAAGGATTTGAAGAATTACAAACAGTTTCTTTACTTAATGATGTTTCAAATATGCACATGATTGCTGCACAACCTCATGGATGCGCACCAATAGTTGACGCATTTAAGAAAAATTCTAAAGATATAATTCCAGTTGAAAATCCTGATACTGTTGCAAAAAGTTTAGCAATAGGTGATCCTGGAGATGGTAGATATGTTCTAAAACGATTATCTCAATACAATGGTTTTGCAGAAGAATGTAACAATAAAGAAATTTTAGATGCAATTATTTTATTAGCTAAAACTGAAGGAATATTCACAGAACCTGCAGGAGGTGTTTCTATTTCTGTTCTCCAAAAAATGGTAGAGCAAGGCAAGATTGATAAAAATGATAAGATAGTATGTTATGTTACTGGAAATGGTCTTAAAGCAACTGAATCTATCATGGAAGTATTACAAAAACCAAATGTAATGAAGGCAAACATTGCAGAAATATCGGCGGTAGTAAATTAATGGCAAATATCACATTTACAATTCCTTCTGTTCTTAATTCAGGAGGAGGCGAAAAGAAAACAGAAATTTCATCTGAATCACTACAAGATGCATTTGCAAAAATCTCTGAAATTATGGGTGATGACTTTAAGCGAAGAGTATTAGAAGGCGATGGAATTCCACGTTCTTTGATTAATATTTACATTAATGGAAAAAACGCAAAATTTTCTGATGGTTTAGAAACTGTTCTAAATGATGGAGATGACATATACATTTTACCTGCAGTTGCTGGAGGTTCTGAAGAATTATCAACAAAAGATTTGGATAAATTTTCTCGTCAAATAATGCTTGAAGAAATTGGTTATAATGGTCAATTGAAATTAAAAAATGCCAAAGTTTGTGTTGTTGGTACTGGTGGATTAGGTAATCCAATTACTACTAGACTTGCTACCATGGGTATTGGAACTTTGAGAATTGTTGATAGAGATGTAATTGAACTATCCAATTTACATAGACAAACTATGTTTGATGAAGATGATGTTGGTCAAGTTAAAGTTGAGATTGCTGCAAAGAAATTAAAAAAATTAAATCCTGATTGTAACATTGAAGCATTAGCTGTATCTGTAAATGATTATACTGCACTTGAAGTAATTAATGGATGTGATGTTGTAATTGATGCACTTGATAGTGTCAATGCAAGATATGCATTAAACAGTGCATGTGTTAAATTAAACATTCCTTTTGTAACAGGAGCTGCAGTAGGAGTTTCAGGACAAATCTTTACAGTTATACCAAAAGAATCTGCATGTTATTTCTGCATGTTTCCTGAATTAGATGAAGATACAATGCCTACTTGTAGTATTGAAGGAGTACATCCATCAATACTTTCTATAGTTGGAGGTATTGAAGTTGCAGAAGCTGTTAAAATTTTAATTGGAAAAAAACCTAGTCTTTCAGAAAAAATTTTACATATTGATTTGGAGAATCTTGATTTTAATAACACTAGAACGTTTAGAGCAGAAGAATGTCCAATTTGTGGAACTGGAAAACTTGAAGTTGTTACAAAAGAAGAATTAATCTTAGAAGAATTATGTGGAAGAAATAGAGGAAAGAGAACTTTTTCTATTACTCCGACTTATACATTTGATCTTAATGTAAATGCTGTAACAAGTATTGCAAAAGAAAAAGGATTCCTTATAGATAATCAAGGAGATTTGGGATTATCTATGAGAACTAATGAATTATCTGTAAGTTTTATGAAAAAAGGTTCTGCTGTTGTGGTTGGACCAAAAGATGAATCAGAAGCTATCTCATTATACAAAACTCTCTTAGGAAAAGAGATCAAAGTATAATTTAGCCTGTAATAATTACATAATTCTTAGAAAACATTGAAAAATATTCAGATCAAATAAAAAAATTGAAATATATATGAAATTTATATATTCAATTTTATAAAATACATATTAAATTTAGAAATTCAATGAAATTATCACAATATTTGATCAAAATGTGGACAAATCGTCCATTAGGCTTAAATACAAATTTTTAAGAAAAAAGACAATAACATGAATAACGAAATAGGACGTAAAATAACTAGTCTTACATTAATGACAATTATGGTTGCCGGTGGTATGTCATTTGCTATTCCAGGAATGGAACCAGCATTTGCAGCCAACGCCAATCTATTTGTATCCGCAGAAAACTCACAGTTTGATAACTACATGTCAGGACCTCAGGTCATTGAAGTAGTTGTAATTGATAGTGATATCGACGATACTGATCAAGCAAAAGGTGAACCAGACGTTACAGTAAACGGTAAAATACTTAGAATGGTACAAGCCGTCGATGGTAATTGGTATGGTTACTTTGCAGACAGAACACAAGCATCTATTGCAGACTTTACTGCATTAGGTGCAGGTAACAAAGCATCTGGAGTCGGGTTAGACTTTGGTACTTTATGTGCAACTGGTACAACAACTAACACATTTGTCGGCGTAAGTGTCGCAGATACTGTTGGTATTGCAGTTCCGCTAGGTAATCTTACACAACCAGGACTCACAACCAATATTGGTCAAAATGGTACCTCAACCGGTGGAGCATTAACAGTACAATGTCAATTGTCTGTTGATGATGTTGCTGGTCAAACAGCAGGTACTCCAGGTAACAATACTGGTCATGCTAATGTTCTTAGAGAAGCCAAAACTCCAAACACCACCTTAACTGGTAGTGATCAAATTGGTCAAATTGGTATCTCTGATGTAGATGTCTGGCCTTTCATTCAACTATACTCTCTAAATCCAACTGGTAATGTTGTCATACAGTACAACAAAGGTGGTGGTGTTCAATCAACAACACTTACTTTTGATACTGTAGATCAATTTGCTGGAGCAACTTTAGATAGATCAGTATACACAAGAGATGCACAAGTTCACGTAACTGTTACCGATTTATGGTTAAACATAGATCCAACCGATGAAGATTCTTGGACATTTGGTACCGTTTCAGGTTCAACTACCTCAAACTACCAAGTCTTCGATGAAAACGGTGGTCAAGCAGGAGCAGCAGTACCCAATGGTATTATTGATGTTTCCGGTAATTTCTCATCTCTGATGATTGAAGATAACGGTGTCTTAATACTAAATACTGATGCACAATCAAGTGGAACAAATGTTTTGACATTACAAGATACTGATGATTCAGTTCTTTCTTGTAGTTCATCACAAGTACCTTCTACTTGTACTACTGTTACTGGCTCCGGTGTCGCACTTGGATTAGGTACAGGTACACAACCAGTTACAATTACAGAACAAGGACCAAACTCTGGAATCTTTGGAACATATGATGAATCAGATGTTTCATCAATCATAATGACAAGTGATGCCAAAAGAGGCACATCTGCCACTATTGATTACAATGAGAGCCCAGTAACAATCCTTGCAGGATTTGACTTCGGAACAATTGACATTCAACCAATCGATGATGAATGGAACTCTGGTGAAGAGATTCCATTAATTTTGATTGATGGTGATGCCAACAAGAACAGTAGAGTAGATGAAGATCTTGATTTGAATGATCCAACCGTTACATTGATTCCATCATTAGTAACTGGTGATCCATTCACAATTGGTGAAACATCTAATTCTACTGGACCTGTTGCCATTTACATTGATGCAACTGTTGGCGATAGTTCAAAATTAGTGACTGCAGCAACAGCTAATGATTATGCTGCTGCAAACATGACAGTTGATTCTTTCAGTCAAATTGCAAGAATTAACTCAACTGATGCTTCTCCATATGACGCTGCAGACTCTATCCTTATTGATCTTAGAACTACAATGGGTGAATTAAGACAATCAATTACTGATACTAGTGTAACAACTGGTCTTCATGGATTGAATTTGTTTAATTATGATGTTAGATCATTCAATAATACAGGTACATACAATATTTACCTGCTTAATTCAACTATCCAAGGTATAATCGGGGCACAAGGCCTTGAAACCGGTACAGTAGGATCATTAAAATTAGTTTCAGGTGGTAGTCCACAAGGATTAGTATCACTAAATTCAACTGCAATAAATACAGCACTATTTGATACCACAGCAACAACCGGAGCACCTGATACTAACAGTATCGGGCTATTGTTTTTACATACTCAAGGCGGTGACGCCATTGTAGCATCTGATCCAATAGATCCAATTGTTGCTGACTTCTTCTCATTTGGATTCACAAATGATGGTTTGGAAGGTGGCGAAAGAGTCGCAAACCAAATTATCAGAATTGAAGCAGAAGAAACTGGTGATAATACAGGTACCTTTGCAGGTACCTTGGAATACACAATGGTTAATCAGATCAACATTCTAGATGCATCTACATACACAGGCCTATCTACAATTGCAAGTGACCCAGGTTTCATTGTAATTGAAGATTTGACTGATGAAGATGCCCCAAGAGTTAACTATCTTGACTTAGGTTCAGATGGTGTCTCTACACAGATTGCTGATCAAGAAGAAGCCCCAAGTCATTCCGGTGTTGTATCATTTGATATGAACAATTACAAAACTGCTGACACTGTCGTAATTACACTTGAAGACTTAGACCTTAACACAGACTCAGATTTACTAGATATCTATACAGTAGTATCTAATGTAGCTGATCAAAACCAAGACGCAGTTGGTTCTGGTAACTCCACAAGTGGTGGTACCTCAATCACATTGAGTAATGGTGATCAACTTGGTAGACTACTTGATATCACTTTTGATGACGTAAGATGGCAAACATCTACTGGAAGTTGTACCACAACTGGTGCAGCTGAAACCGATTCTGGACTAGCTGCAACTGGATTTACTCTAGTTGAATCTGGACCATCAACCGGTATATTCACAGGTGATTTCCAGATTCCAAACAACTGGTGTAGAACCTCTACTTCAACTGCTGAGACCACAACTGGTCTTGACATTGAAGTCAACTATGTTGACTTTAGAGATGCATCAGGTGAAGTCATTGAAGTTGGTGACAGTGCAGGCATTCGTGCAAACACTGGATCCATTAGTCTTGACAGAACTGTCTACCCAGTACCATTTGGTGTTGAGTCAGACTTTACTGCACAATCCACAGTAACTACCCCAACGGGTAGAGCCTTATTCCCAATTCACGCAACTGGAATTGGTGGTTCTGGTATTTCCAGTAATACTGCTGGTTTGGACGCTGGTGAATTCCTCACTGGAGGAGATCTGATTATCCACGTTAGAGTTAATGATCCAGATTCTGATGTATCTGCAGCCGGTGAAGACACTATTGCTACTAATGCTACAACTGGAGTAGGACCAGTGAAGGTTTCTGTTATCAGAGGCTCTTCATCTGTTATACTTGGTTATGCAGGTGGTGATACTGCCTTAGATGGAACAATTGATACCGACGCATCTGCTATTGCATCAAGTAATACCAGAGCATTCGGTCCAATGACTGAAATCGCACCAGATGCAGGAATTTTTGAATCTGACATTACAATTAGGTATACTGACGGACCAGCAAGTACCAGTTGTCCAAGTACAACAGATACATGGACTAATCTTGATGGCTCCGGTACTGCTGAAACAGACAGATTTGATGTCGCCGCAACATCTGGTGATTATTGTATCTTACAAGGGGATATTCTCCAAGTAGAATATACTGATCCAGCTGATGCATCAGGTGATATCAATACTGTTACTGATTCTGCTACCTTTGACCTAAGAAACGGTGTATTACAAACTGACAAATCCGTATACATTATTGGATCTGACATGATCTTAACCCTCATTGAGCCAGATTTAGATTTGGACAATGATCAGGCTGAGACTTTTGATTTGGACTTAATTGAATGGGACTCTGATGCCGCAACCGTCTCCATGGGAGATGCTGATGGTGAAGGAGCAACATTTGACCCAGAACCACTTAACTTTAGAGAAACAGGTGACTCTACTGGAATCTTCCAGATTGTTATCGAAATCCCTGAATCATTAGGTGGTGATAACTTAGAAAGAGGAGAGGAAGCTGTTCTCGAGTATACTGATTGGGGTCCATCAGGAGCTGATTATGTAGGTTCAGAAGATGAAGATGTTAACGTAACAATCTTCACTTCTAACTTCGGAGCAACTGTGGAGCTTGACCAAAAAGTTTACACTTGGACTGATA
>Ga0209992_10002908_pt1 | contig 15017 bp, 13 predicted proteins | sample 2SBtaG_2_FD_182564 | JGI IMG/M metagenome (GOLD analysis project Ga0209992, IMG submission 182564) | Deep subsurface microbial communities from Kolumbo volcano to uncover new lineages of life (NeLLi) - 2SBTROV12_ACTIVE470 metaG (SPAdes)... | ecosystem: Environmental > Aquatic > Marine >... | reverse complement strand
GTGGTCTCCGCCGGCATGACCCGGCGCGGCGCCGGGCTGACCGCCTTTTGCGCCATCGAAGACGGGCATGACACCGACGACGAAGCCGTCATGGCCGCCTGCCGCGCCGCGCTGCAGCCCCGGGCGGTGCCCGATCGGCTTGTGGTGATGGCGGCGCTGCCGCTTCTGCCCTCGGGCAAATTCGACCGCCGGGTGCTGACCACCGAGGCCCAGAGCCGCCTTGACGCCTGACACCGGCTGGCGCAGCTTGTTTGACAAAGGGGAGGGCCCAGGCCCCCCCGCCCAAGGAGAAAAGAGATTTATGGCACGAGATATCATGCAGGAACTGATCGAGGTTCTGACCCGCGACCTGAAGGTCGACGCCAGCGACGTCGGCCCCGACACCGCGCTGTTCGAAGGCGGGCTGGATCTGGACAGTTTTGCCGTGGTCGAGATGGTGACCAAGGTCGAAACCCATTTCGGCATTCAGGTTTCGGACGCCGATTTCGTGCCCGAGAATTTCTCGAACATCAAAACCCTGGCCGGGGTGGTCCGGAAATACCTGCCGGCCGCGGTCGACTGATCGCACCGGCCACCACCGGCCGCTGACCCCAGCCTGCCATGCGCCGCCTTCTCGCCCTGATCTTCTGGCCCATCGCGGCGCTGTTCAGGCTGGTGCGCTGGATCATCTATGGCTCTGTCGCGCCCGACGCGGGCATCCCCACCTCGGGGGTGTTCGTCGATCTCGACCGCGGGCGGTCGGTGGCCTACCGGGTGTGGCAGCCGTTCTGGATCGAAAAGGGCGACCCGCCGAAACCGGTGGTGATCTTTTCCCATGGCCTTGGCGGGTCGAAAGACGGCGCCCCCTATCTGGGCCGGGCGCTGGCCGAGGCCGGCTATTGGGGCTTTTTCATCCAGCACAGGGGCAGCGACGCCGGCGTCATCGAGGATCTCGATGGCGGGGCCGCGGTGGCCGAGGCGCTGCTGGCCTCGATCATGAATATCGACAACATGGTCAACCGCTTCGCCGACCTGCCCTTCGTGCTGGACGAACTTGAGCGGCTGAACAGCGAAGACGGGCCGTTCCAGGGCCTGCTGGATCTCGACAACATCGGCATGGCCGGCCACTCTTACGGGGCCCGGTCGGTGCTGACGGCGGCGGGGCAGGTCATGGGGGCGGCGGGCACGCAGTTTGCCGACGACCGTATCCGCGCCGGGCTGGCGCTCAGCCCCACGGCGGGGCGCGGGCTGGGCGACGACGAGATGCTGCCGCCCGAGCATTTCGCCATGATCGCGATCCCGATCCTGCATGTCACCGGCACCGAGGATCGCCCCCCCATGGGCGACGCCGGCTTCGACCCGGCCATCCGCACGCTGCCCTACCAGATGATCCCGGCCGAAGAGCAGTATCTGCTGGTGTTCGACGGGGCCGCCCACGACGATTTCAGCGGCACCACGGCCCGGGGCAAACCGGCCACCGACACGCGCTACACGATGATCACCGCCGAGGTGGCGCTTTTGTTCTTCGATGCCTATCTGAAGGATAACGAAGCGGCCTGGACCAACCTGCGCGGCACCCTGGCCGAACATCTCGACCCCGGGGATCATTTCGAATACCGCTAGGCCCCGGCTGGCGGCCCCGGCGCCCGGCCCGCCACCGCGCCGGCCCCCATCTTCCCGAAAGTCGACCCCAGCCCCATGCGCATTCTCCTGCTGATCTTCGTCGCCATGATCCTGCTGCGCCTGGCGCGGCGCTTTGGCCTTGGGCGCGGACTGTCCGGCCTGTTCGACCGGCTGACCCACCGCAGCACCCGGGGCGATGCCTTCCGCGACCATGTGCGCCGCCGCACCCTCCCGTTCCGGGCCTACGAACCCGAAGGCGTGACCGGCCCGGCGCCGGTGGTGATCTTTTCCCACGGGCTGGGCGGCACCCGCGATGCGGCGCCCTACCTGGGCCGGGCGCTGGCGGCGGCGGGCTATTGGGGCATCTTCCTGCAGCATCCCGGCTCGGACCGGGCGGTGATGCAGGGCGCGGGATCGCGCGACGAGGCGATGGGCCGGCTGATGCAGTCGATGACCGACCCCACCAACATGCGCGACCGCTTCCTGGACCTGCCCTTCGTGCTGGACGAACTGGCGCGGCTGAACGCCGCCCCGCGCGGCCGCTTTGCCGGCCGGCTCGACCTGGCGCGGCTGGGCATGGGCGGCCATTCCTATGGCTCGCGCTCGGTCATGGCGGCGGCGGGGCAGGCCTTTGGCGGCATGAGTTTCCGCGACCCCCGGATCAGGGCGGGACTGCTGCTCAGCCCCTCGGCGGCGCGGCGCCCGGGGGCCGCCCGCCAGAACCCGGCCGCCGATTTCGCCGATATCGACATGCCGCTGTTCCACGTCACCGGCACCCGCGACGGCACCGGCCCCGGCGGCGGCAAGGGCGGCGGCAAGGGTGGCGATGGCGGCGACCCGGCCGCCCGCACCCTGCCCTGGCAGATGATCACCGCCCCCGAGCAGTATCTCATGGTCTTCGACGGCGCGACCCATGGCGATTTCTCGGGCGCCGGGCGCGACGAAACCCCGCCCGACAGCCGCTATACCCGGTCGGTGGCGCTGGGGGCGGTGCTGTTCTTCGATGCCTTCCTGAAAGGCGACGACGGCGCCTGGTCGGCCCTGCGCGAAGAGTTCCCCACCACCCTGGAGCCCGGCGACCGGTTCGAATTCAAATAGGCTTCTTTGGCTGGTCAAATACCTCGGGGGGGAATGCGCGCCAGCGCAGGGGGGGCAGAGCCCCCCGAACCGGGCGCCGCCGCAGGCGGCGCAATCAGGGCAATTGCGGTGCAATTGCCTTGGATATTTGAGCCAAGATGATGGGGCCTGTCGTGCATCGCTTTGGGCGGTTGGCTCGGGACTCTCGTGTGGGGGCGGGCGGTTGGGGGGGGTGGCGGCACTTGGCTTGGCCTCTCGTGCATTGCGGGGCAATGCACTGCCGGCCACGGCGTTTGCTGTGCAAACGCCTTGATGCACTGCCGGCCACGGCGTTTGCGGGGCAAACGCCTTGATGCACTGCCGGCCACGGCGTTTGCGGGGCAAACGCCTTGATGCACTGCCGGCCACGGCGTTTGCGGGGCAAACGCCTTGTTCAGCTGACGGGGTTGTCCGAGCGGAAGGCGCGCAGGCGTTCCATCCGGGCGAGGTTGCGGGTCATTTCGGCCCGGGTGTTCTGGAACGGGAAGGCCACGTCGGGGGTGTCCATGCCCAGGAAGTCGCACAAGGGGTCCCAGCCCTGGTCGGCCGAGAAGACCAGCAGCCGGTCGGCGGGCACTTCGGCGCGCACGGTTTCGGAATGGGCCTGGTACCGGGCGATGGCGGTGTCGCGGTCGGTGAAATTGCCGCCGAAGACATGCTGCCAGACGACCTCTTCCATCATGGCGCTGAAATCGGCGGAAAAGCCCTTGGCCCCGGCGTCGGCCGCCTGTTTGCGGGTGTTGGCATAGATGGTTTCCAGCGCGCTCTGGTACCAGGCATCGGACCCGCGCGGATGGTGGGTCAGGATCACCCGCGCCTCGGGATAGGCGGTCATCAGTTGGCGCCAGAACAGGCTGGCGGGAAAGTCCAGCGCGGCGCTGTAGCCGTCGAAGAAGCCGTCCCAGTCGCGGCTGGCGCCGGGGTTGCGGACCATGTCGCGCCAGAAATTCACGTCGGCGCGGCGGTCGGGGTTATAGGCGACTTCGGACATGTGATAGCAGGGCAGCCCCAGTTCGCCGAGCGCCTTGCGCAGCGACGAGGTTCCTGTCCGGCCGAAGCCTGCGCCGATCACCGACAATGCCATTGCGTTACCTCGCGGGGTTCGGTGGCCGGTCTCAGGCGACCTTTTTCAGTTCGGGCATGTTGAACATCGCGTTCAGCTGGTCGGCGATATAGCTCAGGTCCCGCGGCTCGCTTTTCGGGTCGAACAGGCCGCGTTCGTCCCAGGTGTCCGGGTCGAGATGGATGGCCCAGGCGTTCAGCCACTTGCCGTCGATCCGGTGCAGCGCCTCGGGGTGGCAGTCGGCCACGGCCATGCGGAACAGCACCTGGGCCATGTCTTCCATCAGCACCATGTTGCGTTCCTGGTCGTCGATCAGCTCTTCCAGCGGCTTGCCCGGCACCAGGTTGCGGACCCGCATCTCGCGCACCTCGTCCACGGCGAGATAGTCGATATAGTCGTAACCGATCCGGCCCTGGCTCTGATCGCACCAGGCCGAGAACAGCTGGTTCATCTGCAGCGACAAAAAGAAGAAGTTGCGCGACACCCCGCGCACGGCGGCGTGTTTGGCGCCGTCGAGGAAATAGCCGCCGAACATGATCGGCTGCACGAAACTCCAGCCGGCGCAGATGTCCCAGAACAGTTTCGCCCCCATGGCCTGGGCCGAGCCGAGGATATGATAGTTGATCTGGATCGAGCGGGTCAGAAGCTCGCCGAAGGAAATGACGAAGCGGCTTTTTTCTTCGGCCTCTTCCGGGGTCAGTTCGCCGGCCAGGTCGCGGCCCACCAGGTGCGAGATGCAGCAGTTGGCAAAGCTGATCAGGTCGGCGCCCGGCGCATACATCGGGTCGGCGAACACCCCGGCGTCGCCGGTGCAGGCCCAGCCGTCGGCCGAAAACACCTTGGACGAGGTGTGCGAGTAATTCTTCATCGCCCCGAAATCGAGCATCTCGAATTCCTTCACCTTGGCGGCGAAGACCGGTTCGTTGGTGTCCAGCCACTCCATGGCCTTGTCGCGGCTCTGGAAGCTGTCCAGCGGGTGATAGGTCTGGTCGGCGACGATGCCGATCGAGGTCTTGTCCGACGGCAGCGGGATGATCCACACCCAATAGCCCTGGCCGACAAGATGGTTGGTCGAGAACCAGCGTTTGCCGCCCGGCACCCGGTTGTGCCAGTCGGTATTGTCGGCCGGCACCATGTCGTCGACATCAAGCTTGCCGTCGACCCGGAACCACACCGCGTTGTGGTCGGCCTCGCGCCGCTTGCTCAGGCCCAGCTGGCGCTGGAGCATCAGCTTGCGCCCGGCGGCATCGACCACCCAGCGCGAGGTCAGGCTTTGCGGTTCCTGCCCTTTCTGCTGGTAGGTGACGCGATGGGCTTCGCCGCCCTCGCCAACCTCGAGCCTGGTGATGCGCGCGCCCTCGATCAGGTGGGCGCCGTCCTGGATGACGATGTCACGCAGGTCGTTTTCCAGCCGGCCGCGGTCGATCTGATAGGACGGCACGGTGGCGAAATCGGTCAGGCCGGTTTCGGGCCGGTCCTCGAGCTTGCCGCTTTCGGCCGGGAAGAAGAACCGCAGGCCCAGTTTGCGCAGGTGCGCCCCGTCCATGTAGTCGGCCAGCTTCAGGATATCGCGAAAGTAATAGCCCGCCAGTTCCACCGTCGATTCGCCGACCTTGAAGGCGGCCTCGGGCAGGGGGCGTTCCAGCCGGTCGATCACCGCCACCGAGGCGGCGGGATTCTCGATCCTGAGCTGGCGCGCCAGCATCAGCCCGGCCATGCCGCCGCCGCAGATGATCACGTCGACGTCCGTGTCCCAATGTCCTGTCATGTCCATACCCATCTCGAAAAATACCCTTTTTCTGCGGCTTCGGCCTGCCCGGTCCCCGGCCGGCCGGGATGACCGAAATTGGTTCGAATTCCGGCGCCGCCGTCCGTGGCGGCCCCGGATGTCCTGGCAAGGCGCCTCAGGCGGCCTGCGCCTCGGCGGCCAGAAACGCCACGATCTGCGCCACGGTGACATCGTCGACATAGGCGCCGTCATTGATGAACAGCTTTTCGAACGGCAGGTCCTTGCGGCCAAGCGCCTGTTCGAGCGCCACCGAGAATTGCACGATGTCGATCGATTCGAAGGCCAGATCCTCGATCAGCGTGGTGTTGGCGGCGATGCCCTCTTCAAGCTCGAGATCCCAGTCCTGCACGGTGTCGTTCAGCACCGCGATCACCGTGGCCTGGATGGCGTCGTTGTTCATGTCAGTCATTGCTCTCAATTCCTTGTCTGTCTCAAAATGGCCCCGGTTTACGGGCCCCGTGTTTCTGACGCGCCGGTCCCGGTCAAGCCCGGACCGCCCGCACCTCCAGCCAGTTGCGCGGCACCTCGGTGATCCCCAGCTTGTCAAAGGCGCGCGGGGCGGCCTCCATCAGGCAGTGGCTGGCAATGTCGACCGGATAGCCCGACATCAGCACCTCGGCCAGGCCGCCATAGGCGCCCACCAGCCCCAGCCCCTCGGCCGAGATCGGCACGTTGCGGTCGCCGCGATAGCTGGTGGTCAGCCCGGCCTCGGCCAGCGCCGCCTCCCAGCCTTGGCCCGACAGCCAGTCCTTGCGGAAGGCCTTGCCGCCCTTGCCGCGCACCCGCTTGACCGGAGCCTCGCCGCGGGCGGCGCGTTCGCTGTTCAGTTCGTCCAGCACATAGGTGGCCTGTTTCATCCATTCGCCGAACACCGCCTCGGACCCTTCCAGATAGGTGCCCTGGTAGAAGACCGAGTTGAAGGTATATTGCCCGCCCGGGCGCAGGACGCGGGCGACCTCGCGCAGAAAGGCGGGGCGGTCGGGCATCAGGTGGATCGAGTTGCCCTGCACGATCAGGTCGATCTCGCCATCCTCGAAGGGCAGATCGGTGGCCGAGGCGGCGTTGAACCAGGCGGCACCCTCGCCGGCGGCGGCGCGGGCGCGCAGGGCATCCAGCCCGTCGACCACCGGGCCGGGAAAGGTGCGCCGGGCGATGCCGATCTGCACGGGGTCAAGGTCGATCCCGGCGATGGCCAGCGTCGGCTTGCGACCGATCAGCACCCCCGACAACAGGCCGGTGCCGCAGGCCAGGTCGGCCACCCGCGACACGCCGTCAAGGTCGAGCGCCTCGATCAGGGCGCTGTTGGCGGCGATATAGCCGGGGTCCTGGGAATAGGGTTCATAGGTGGTATCGACGTCCGTCACGGTCATGGGGTCAGACAGCTCCTGAAATGCGTGTCGCCGCTATTGCGGCTTATCATGGGGGCGTGCAGGGCGGGGAACAATGCGCACATCGTCCCGCCCTCAGGCCGGTTTGCCGCGGCGCCGGCGCTGGGGCACCGGGGCAACCACGGGATTCATCAGATAGGTGTCGCGGGGCAGCGACAGCAGGTAGACGATCAGCGCCGCCACGCGGTCGGCGGTCAGCATCACGCGGGGTTTCAGCGCCGTGCCGCCCGACTGGGTCCACAGCCCGGTGTCCACGGCATCGGGCAGCAGCGTCTGCACCCGCACGCCGTCGCGCTGGACCTCGTCGGCCAGCGCCTCGGACAGGCCGATGATCCCGGCTTTCGAGGCCGAATAGGGCCCGTCGAAGGCCCGCCCCTGTTTGCCCGAGGTCGAACTGAGGTTGATGATGTCGCCGTGTTTGGCCGCCAGCATCGCCGGCAGCACCGCGCGGTTGGCCAGAAAGGTGCCGGTCAGGTTCACGTCGATGACGCGGCGCCATTCGTCAAACCCGGTCTGGGCGATGGTGCGCATGCCCTCGGCGCCGCGCAGGATGGCGGCGGTGGTCACCAGCGCGTCGATCTGGCCAAACCGCTCCAGCGCCGCGGCGGCCATGGCGGTCATGTCCGTTTCCGAGGCCACGTCGGCGGCGCGGGTCATCGTTTCGCCCGGCAGGTCGGCGGCCAGCCCCGCCAGCAGGTCGTCAGAGCGGTCGGTCAGGAAAAGCCGCGCGCCGCGGCCGGCCAGCGCCCGGGCCGTGGCGCTGCCGATACCGCCGGCCGCCCCGGTGATGATCACCACCCGCCCTGAGAGATCCTGCATCTGGGTTGGTCCTTTTCTCAGGCGGCGCGGCGGCGCTTGCGCCGGGGCACGGGCAGAAGATGGGGGTCGGGCAGGGCCATGTCGCGGCCCAGCTCGATCAGGCCCAGCAGCGCCTGGGTGAAGCTTTCGTCGCTCATCCGGCCGCCGAAGGGGCCGTCAAGCAGGGTGTCGGCGATCAGCGGGGTTTCCACCGGGCCGGGGAAGATGGTGCGCACCCGCACGCCGTCGGGGCCGATCTCGTCGGCCAGCGCCCGGCCATATTCGGCCAGCGCGAATTTGGTGGCGGCATAGCCCGGCGCCAGCGCGGTGCCGCGCAGGCCCCGCGGCGTGGTGGACGAGCCGATGTTGACGATATCGCCGTCGCCGGCCGCCAGCATCAGCGGCAGGACGGCGCGGTTGGCCAGGAACACGCCGTTGAGGTTGACGTCGATCATCGCCTGCCAGTGGTCCAGCGGCAGTTCGGCCGTGGGCGGGGGCACGCGGTGGCCGCCCAGCCCGCGGCCCACCGCGGCCGAGGCGATCATCAGGTCGGCGCGGCCCAGATCGGCCAGGATGCCGGCCAGGGTGGCCATGTCGGGCTCGGATGCGACATCAAGCCCCAGCACCCGGTGCGGGGCGGGGCCGGCGGCGGCCAGCAGCGTTTCGGTTTCCGCCAGGCGGCCGGGGTTGCGCCCCAGCGCCACCACCAGGTCGCCCCGGGCGGCCAGCGCCATGGCCAGTGCACGGCCTATGCCGCTCGTGGCGCCGGTGACCACGCTGACCGGGGCGTCGGACATGTGTCAGCTGGCCTTGCGCGCCAGGTGCAGCGGCGCGGGCGTGCGGTCGAAAGCCCGCGCCAGCGCCGGCAGGCCCGATACCGGGCGCGCGGCGTCGGTGTCGACCCGGGCCAGGAACATCCTGAGCCCGCGGGCAAACACCTGGGGCTTGACGATGGGAAAGAAATGCCCCGCCTCGGGCACCAGCAGCCGGCGGGCGTTGGGCAAAAGCTCCATCAGCCGGTCGGCGGTGGGCAGGCAGTGGGACATCTGGCCATACATCAGGAACACCGGCATCGTCAGGTGCCGGAAGTCGTCGGGCGTCAGCCCGGATTCGTCGTGCAGTTCGTCCGCCGCCGAGGTGGCGTCAAGCAGCCTTTGCCACTGTTCCGAGCCGCGGGCGCCCATCTGGCGCGAGCGCAGGTCGATGCGGCGGCTGCCGCTGGTGCCGAGGCTGCCAAGATTGGCCGCTGGGCCGCGCCGGCCGCGCCGGGGCAGTTGGGTGACCCCGGCCATGTCGGCCTGGGCCCGGCCGCCACCGCCGCCGGCCCCGCGGGGGCCCAGCGATGCCAGCAGCCGGAAATCGATCTCGCTGTCCTCGGGCGGGAAAGAGGTGACGCCGCGCGCGATCAGGTCGGCCTTCCACTCGGGCCAGTGCGGCCAGTCACGCAGCTTCATCGGCGCCTGCAGGGCCCGCACCTGGGTATCGGCGATGGTCAGGCTTTCCACCCGGTCGGGATGGTTCAGCGCGAAATACAGCGCCACCCGGGCGCCGTGGCTGTGGCCGACCACATGGGCGCGGCGGATGTTCAGCCGGTCAAGCAGCATCAGATAGTCGTTGGACAGATGCTCCAGCCCATAGCCGCATGCCGGCATCGAGCTGGCGCCATGGCCGCGCATGTCATGCAGCAACAGCGACCGGTCGCGGCCCATGTGCCGCACCGGGCCCAGGTACCAGAAGGCCATGTTGGCCCCAAGCCCGTGAATCGGCGCAACCGGCGGCTGGGACGGCTGCAGCTCGGGTCCTACCAGCTGGTAGTTCAGGTTCAGATCGCTGTGGCTCACGATGGGCATTCAGGGCTCCTGCGGCGGGTTCCCCGGCCCGCCGTTGTTGATCAATCCATGTACCCGAGTTTCTGCATCTGACGCAGCAGCGTCTGACGCTCTTCCTCGGATGGTTCGGCCATGTCCCCGCCGGACGCGGCCTTTCTGCTCGTGCCGCCCGTCGCGTGGGCGAAATCGGGTTGCAGCGCCTCGACCGGCACCCGTCCTTCCATATCGTTGGGGACAGGAACGCCAAGAAGCGCTAACATAAGGGGTGTCATATCCAGCAGGTTCAGCGGGTCCAGCGTTTCGTCGCGCCGGAAATCCGGCCCGTAACCGATGAAGATGCCCTCGGGTCTGTGAGTGCCATCGGCAAGAGTTCGCTGAACTACGCATTTCTCTGAATTAAGTATTGACACGAATCCCCCGTCTCTTAGCGAGAGTGTAATGTCTGGGCAGGGTTCCACAAAGGAAATCCCGCGCATTTTGTTCATTTCTGCCTTCACGACCACCGGAGTTCCCGTGTCGGGGTCCTTCCACTCAAGCAATTCTCGCCTAAGTTGCAGGGAAAACTCGAGATATTCGTCGGGATGCACGCCGACCCCGTCGAGGTAGGGTTTGATATATATGCCGTTTGACGACGGCGTGGCGCAGAAAGCGCGGGTCTTGCGCCAGTCGATCATGCCCAGGTGATCGCGGATCTTGTCCGAGGTCAGCTGCCCCTTGGCATCGGCCTGCGCATCCTCGGACCAGGTCAGATAGCCATGCTCGGCCAGCCACTGGTTGATGTAGAAGATCTCGGTGGTGGGGCCAAACCCGTGGTCCGACACGATGATCACGTTGGTTTCAGGACCGGCGGTTTCGACCATGCGGCGGATGTTGTCGTCCATCCGGGTGTAAAAGCCGGTGGCCAGTTCGCGAATCCTGTCGGTCTCGGGGCCCGGTTCGCCGGCATAGGCGTCGGGGTCGACATAGCGCCAGAACAGATGCTGAACCTTGTCGGGCCCGTCCAGGACCACGGCGGTCAGCTCGGTCCGGTCTTCTTCCATCAGCTGGCAGGTGACATCGGTCCAGGCCTTGTCGCGGACATTCTGCAGCTCGATCCATTCCTCGTGCTCGTCGGCATCCAGCCCCTGGACCACTTTCTTTTCCTCGCCGATATCCATGCCGAGATCGCGATAGTCGAGGTCGCTCGAGGCCTTGAGCTTGTCGAACAGCGACCGCGGGTGGATGCCGTGGCGCAGGTGTTTCCACGGCACGAAGCCCGACACGACATAGCCGTCGACCTCGGGCGCCGGGGAATAGCCATAGAAATTCAGCGCCGTGCCGCGCTTGTCATGGCGGTTGACCATGGAAAAGATGGTTTCGGCCTGGTTCAGGCGGCGGTCGTTGACCTTCAGATAGACGCTGCCGTCGTTCAGGTAGGCCGGGCGCAGGAAATCGTAGATGCCGTGGCGTTCGGGGCTGACGCCGGTGGTCATCGAGGTCCAGGCCGGGGGGGTCAGCGGGTTGCGCGTCGACATCAGATGCGCCGCCGTGCCGTCGTGGATCATCTTGGTCAGGAAGGGCAGCACCCCGGCCTGGGACAGGGGCCGCAAAAGCGTGAATGTGGCCCCGTCGAGACCGATCATCAGAACGCGCTTGGTCATATTCCGCTCTCCTTGCCGCCGGGCTAGACCGGGTTCACGGCAGTTTCATGTCATTCCGGGCAATAACTTAGGCAATAGCTTGGCCCTTCAAGCCACTGCAAGTGCGGTTGACCCCACCAGCGGCCCGCGGCGGCGGTAACGCCGCGGCAACGCGGTGACGGCACGGTGACAGTGCGTGACCGGCGGGGTGCGGGCGGGGCGGACGGGGTGCGGGCGGCTTCATCCTGTTGCCGCAAAATAGGCCCATTGCCGGGTCATGACCAGCCGGCGAACGGTCGCGCCCGGCGCAGCCTTTCCCTTTGCGTCAAATTCCTGCAAGGGGATGGTGAAGCCGCGCCGGCCTCTGTAGAGTGCTTGCGGCACATGGTGAAAATCTGTTTGTTTTGCAGACAGTAGAGTCGATTTTCCGGATTGGGAGATGCCCCGATGGCAACACAGGATCAGGCGTCTCAGGTCAAGCCTGAGCAACGCGAGCAGCTTCAGGCCGGTCTGGCGAAGATGCAGCAAGGCAATCTTGACGAGGCGCGGGGGATTTTCATCAACCTGCTCGAGGCCGACCCCGAGGTGTCGATGGGCCACGTGGGCCTGGGCCGGGTGTTCGCCGCCGAGGGCGACCATGTGCGGGCGCTGGAACATTTCCAGGAAGCGGTGGCGATCCAGCCCAGCTTTACCCGCGCCTACATGATGAGCGCCGACAGCCACGAAGAGATGGGCGAGATCGACAAGGCGGCCGAAGACATGGACGCCTGCATCGCCGCCAACCCGACCAAGAGCTATTCCTACATGAAGAAGGCCCAGCTTCTGCAGCGCCACGAACGCGCCGAAGAGGCGCGGGCGACCATGGAAGACGGCGTGCGCCACAATCCCCAGGACCCGATGCTGCGGTCGGCGCTGGCCAACATGCTGGGCCGGCAGGGCGACAAGGAAGGCCGGCTGGCCGAGTTCAAGCGCGCCATCGAGCTGCAGCCCGACAACTGGCAGACCCATTTCGCCCTGGGCACGGCGCTGTTGCGCGACGGCCAGCTGGAAGACGCCCGCGACAGCCTGAGCCGCGCCGCCGACCTGCAGCCCGACAATGCCCAGGTGCACCAGGCGCTTGGCTTCACGCTGGCCGAGCTGGGCGACCACAAGAGCGCCGCGCTGGCCTATGAGGCGGCGATGGTGGTCAACCCGCAGGACATGCGGTCGAAGATCGGGGCGGCCAATTCCAAGAATGCCATCGGCGAACATGACGAGGCGCTGGAAATCCTGCAGGGCACCGGCCGCATGGCCACGCGTTTCCTGCCGATCCAGCGCGCCATGGGCGAAACCTACATGGCCATGGGCCGCCAGACCGAGGCGGTCGAGATCTTCCGGGCCCTGGTGCTGAACGACAACCAGATGAAGGAAGACGCGCCGGCGCTGGTCGACCTGGCCAACGACGACCCCGACGATATGCAGACCTATGCGGTCGAGCTGCAGGCCGCCCTGGCCAAGGAACTGGACGGACGCCGCGAAAAGGCCCGCAAGGAAAAACCGGCCGGCGGCATGGGCCAGAACCGCGGCCGCGGCGCCGGCGGCGCCCAGGGCCGGCAGGGCCCCGGCGGCCCCGGCGGCGGCGGCGGACGGCGCGGACCGGGTGGTCAGGGCGGTGGTGGCCGCGGCGGACCGGGCGGTCCGGGCGGACGCGGCGGTCGCCGGCAACTGGCCACGCACTAGGGTATTTCGCCGCAGAGGCCCGGCGCGTCCGCGTCGGGACACGGGCAAAGGGGGCCTTGCCCCCTCTGCGCCCCGGTGGGGCGCATTCACCCCCAGGATATTTGGACCATGATGATGGGGCGGGTGCCGCGTTACGGCGTTTTGCGTCTCACGGCTCCAGACAGGTTGAAATCCACGATTTCAGGCTGCGTCGGATGGCGCAGGTTCAACGCGATACGCGTCAGCGGTGGCCGTGGCGGATCTCGGTGATGTCGCCCCCGGCCTCGGCCGGGTCGAGGCCGGCCGACAGGGCGATGAGGGCGGTCGAGCTGACCGCGGCCATGTAGAGCCCGGTCTCGGCGGACCACAGCGCGGCCAGGCCGGTCAGGGCCGGGCTGCCGCCGCCGCCGGTCATGACCGGGGTCCAGGTTTCGCCATCGGCGCTGGCCCACAGCGTGGCGCCGCCGCGCAGGGGGGTGGGGGTTTCGTCGAAACGCTGCTGGTATTCGGCCTCGGCGTTGCGGGTGCCGGCGTAGAGAATGCCGTCATGGACGGCCAGCGCCGGGACCAGGCAGTCATAGGGGTCGCCAAAGCCCTGTGCCCGGCCTGACAGCGGCACCTTGAGGCCCTGGGGGGTAAAGCGGGGCTGGCCGACGATCAGGTTCCAGCTGCCGTCGGCCGCGACCCGCATGATCTCGGCCGCGGCCGGGCCGGCGCGGTCGCGTCCGAAGCCGCTTTCGGAGATGCCCGAGGCCAGGTAGAGCGCGTCGCCGAATTCGGCCATGGCGGTGACCCGGGGCGCGTGGCTGTAGCCATGGCCGCCGCGTTCCAGCACCGGTGCCCAGTCCCAGGTGCCGCGGGTTTTCGGCCGGGCCCGCCACAGCGCAAAGCCGCGGTGGGTATTCTCGACGGCGGCATAGACATGGCCGTGGGCGGTGGCCAGCGCGGTGACGCCGCCGGTCACTCCGGCACCGAAGCCGGGTTTGGCGATCTCGGTCCAGCCGCCGGCGGGGTTTTTCGCGGCGAAGATGCGGGTTTTTGCCTCGGCGTTCAGGGCCGGGCGGCTGGGTTCGGTATGGTGCAGGGGCGACGGCGCCGCCACCAGCCAGCCCGGGGCCGCCGTCAGCGCGCCGATGGCGAGATCGTCGCCGATGTCGGTGTCGTCTTGGTCCGCGGCGAACCCCGGCAGGCTGACCGGTTCGAAATGGCGCCCGTCATCCGAGCGCAGCACCCGCCCGCCCCAGAGCGAGGTGCTGCCGGCATAGAGGCAGGCCGCCTTGTCGGACCGGCCCTTGTAGAGCGCGAAGGGCCCGATGGCATGGGCGCCGGGGAAGGTGGCGCCCATGGCCACGGCGGCGGGGGCGTCTTCGATCAGGCCCAGGCGATAGCCGCGGCGGGCGGCGGCATTGTCCAGCGGGCGCGCCGGGCTGTCATGGACGAGGTCCCAGTCGGCGGCGCCGGGGTCAGCGGACAGGACATAGCCCTCGGCCCCCAGCACCAGCCGCCCGCCGATCATGGCCAGCGCCCCGGGGCCGGGCGTGGTTTCGGGCGGGGCCAGGGCCAGGGTGTGCAGGTTGGCCGCGGTCAGGGGGGCCGGTTTGGTTGTTTTTTTTGCCGCCGGTTTGGTTGTTTTTCTTGCCGCCGGTTTGGCGGTGGGTTTTGTGGCCGCCGGTTTGGCGGTGGTTTTTGTTGCCGCCGGTTTGGCGGTGGTTTTTGTGGCCGCCGGCGGTTTCGCCGCCGGTTTCGCCGCTGTCCGCGGGGTCGCCTTTGCGCCCGCCTTCGTGCCGGCCTTCGTGCCCGTCTTCGCGGCCTTGCCGCCTGCCGGTGCCCTGGTCATGCCAACCCCTTACGCATAGCCGAACGCCCGGGCCATCCTGAGCGTCGCCTTGGAAAATTCGCCCTGGTCCGGCTTCCAGTCGACCCGGCCGGTCAGCGGCGGCTCCTTGATCCTGGCCAGGCGGTCGAAATCCAGCACCGGGTTCAGAAGGAAATTGGGGTCGTTGCCGAAGGGCGCCGACGGCGGGCCGATATTGGCGAAGGGCGAGGTTTCGGGATGCAGCATCGCCGCGACACTGTCTGGGCCGGAATCCAGCCCCAGCCATTCGCAGATCTGTT
>Ga0209992_10002906_pt1 | contig 15018 bp, 14 predicted proteins | sample 2SBtaG_2_FD_182564 | JGI IMG/M metagenome (GOLD analysis project Ga0209992, IMG submission 182564) | Deep subsurface microbial communities from Kolumbo volcano to uncover new lineages of life (NeLLi) - 2SBTROV12_ACTIVE470 metaG (SPAdes)... | ecosystem: Environmental > Aquatic > Marine >... | reverse complement strand
CGAATCTTCGCCGCAAACTGTGCAGCCTGTCACCAGCCCGCGGGTGAAGGTATCAGTGGAGCATTTCCTCCTCTCGCCGGCTCAGACTTCCTGATGAATGATATCGATGCTGCAATAGGTGCGGTAGTCAATGGACTGAGCGGAGAAATCGTCGTGAACGGTGAGACGTACGATGGTGTTATGCCAGCTGTTCGCCTTTCGGACGAAGATGTAGCCAATGTGCTGACGTTTGTGCTTAATTCCTTCGGCAATTCGGATGGAGAAGTAACTCCATCTGATGTCAGCCGTGTCAGATCGGGTCACTAGCGTGCTTTCAAAATCGGTCATAGTCGCCATGCCGCTGTTGATGCTTTTTGCATCAACAGCGGCGTTTGGTTTTCAGACCGAAGGCTCGAACGGATCCGAGGAGAGTGGTGTCCGTGCCCGACGCACATTTGCAGCTGCTCCTGTACGTCATGATCCTCCCGATGGGATGATCCGGATCGAAACAGGCCGGTATCTGCCTCTCTACATCAGCAAAGAGTCCGATGGAGCGGAAATCGTAGAGTCGTTTTTCATGGATGTTGATCCCGTTACCAATGAGGAATACCTGGCATTTGTTCGTGCCAATCCTAAATGGCAACGATCTTCGATCTCTCCACTGTTTGGGGAAGCGTCCTATCTGGCGCATTGGTCAGGGGATTTGGACCTGGGAGACGCCCTTCCGGATCAGCCGATAACTCACGTTTCATGGTTTGCGGCAAAAGCTTTCGCCCGTTGGAAGGGAAATCGACTGCCGACGATTGCAGAATGGGAGTACGCCGCTTCTGCCGGGGTATCACAACCACGAGGATCAGATGAACCTGACTTCGAACGCCGGATTCTGGAGTTGACGACGCGCCCAAACCGAGGATCATTGGCTGAGGTCGGTAAATCGCAGCCCAACTATTTCGGCATCCGGGATATGCACGGATTGGTTTGGGAATGGGTATCTGATTTCAACTCAGCTCTGGTTACTGGAGAAAGTCGTGCAGACGCCAGCCTTGAACGGACTCTGTTTTGTGGTAGTGGCGTCATCGGGGCTTCAGACTTCACCGACTATGCTGCATTCATGCGCTTCGCATTTCGCGGGAGTCTTAGTGCGTCCTACGCTGGAGCAAACCTGGGACTCAGAACTGTTCGGTCGCTGAAATGAATAACCAACTCATAGTGATTGCAGGATTGGTCATGTTGAGTGGATGTGCGCGTCAGGACTCGGCGCAGGATGGCACCCATTCTCAGGAGATGCACGCAGAAATGAACATGGTTCTCGAATCAGATACTCCCTTGATGGGGGACCATTCGCTGTACCAGGTAGAGTCCGTATGGAGCGACCAGTTGGGGGCACAACGAACGCTTTCCACTCTCGAGGGCCAGGTTCAAGTCGTCGCGATGACGTATACATCCTGTGAGGTTTCCTGCCCGCGCATTGTAGCGTCAATGCGACGAATCGAATCGGATGTTGATGAAACCGTCTCGTTTGTATTGATATCAATTGATCCAGAGCGCGATACATCCGAATCGATGGCCGCCTATGCTGACAAAATGGGATTGAGCAGCCAACGTTGGTCTCTTCTGAACGGCCCGGCAGATGATGTGCAGGAAATGGCTGCACTACTGGGAGTCCGATACCGCAAGATGTCGGATGGTGAATTCGCACATTCGAACATCGTGACGGTTCTCGATCAAAACGGTGCCATCATCCATCAGCAAAAAGGACTCGGATCAGATCTTACCGACAACACCATCGAGTTTCTGAAAAGTTTATAAACGGCCTTTTTGATCCGATTCAGGACGCTACTCAAGACTACACGCCGCTTTTTCGTGCTTTTTATTCTCCTCCGACTTGTGATTTTGAATAGTGTGCGTATATTGGTAACCATATGGTTACCTATACATCACAACTGGACCTCACCTTCAGCGCTTTGTCTGATGCCACGCGTCGGTCCATACTCATGCGACTGGCCGACGGGACCTCAACCGTTGGTGAGCTGGCAGAGCCGTTTGATATGTCTCGGCCCGCAATATCCAAACACCTGCGGGTTCTGGAAAAAGCCGGCCTCGTGCAGACTACCAGGGATGGACGCATCAGCCGCTGTCAGCTTGATGCCCGCCCCATGAAAGACGCATCGGAGTGGGTCGAGAAATATCGTTCATATTGGGAGAGTCAGCTGGATTCACTGGCCCGGTTCTTCGAAAACCAAAAATCTGGAGGAGACTCCAAAACTGAGAGGGAAAACAAATGACTTCAACAACAACCGATACGATGCTGCGCATCTCCAGAATCATCGCGGCTTCGCAAGAAGATGTTTTCGAAGCCTGGACCAATCCTGAGCTCGTCGCGAAATGGTCTGCCCCGGAAGGAATCGTTGAGATTGAGTCTGAAATCGATTTGAATGTCGGAGGGTCCTACACGCTCAAAATGATCAACGCCGAAGGCGGCGTCCACACCGCGGTCGGGGAATACCTTGAGATTGACCGCCCCAATAAGCTCGTATACACCTGGGACTGGATTGAAGACGACCATCGAATGGGTGTCGCCACCATCGTCAACGTCGAGTTTTCCGCGGTCGGAGAAGCGACCGAAGTGACAATCACTCACGACCTGTTCCCAGGCAAGGAAGCTACCGAGGGTCATCTGTTTGGATGGACCAGTTGCATCGGACGACTGGTTTCAATGTTTGAATAGCAAAAGGGCTCTTCAGCCCTTTCAAGGCTATTTATTACTTCACCAGATCTTCGCAATACACCTCGCTTTTCAGTACCTTGAGTGCGGGCAGGCGCCAGACCTGCCCGCATCATCGGAACAGGTACCATGAAGACTTTCTTTGCACTACTGGGGCTGATCGCCTTTGTCCTGGTTCTTCTCATCAAGCCTTTTGAATTCCTCGAAAGGTATTCGGTCCACGCAGGACATGCTGTCCACGCCATCGCCACTGACGCGAACGCAGATGCCAGCAGTCTTGACGACACCATTCTCTTGGAACTGGATCAAGTCTCGGCGAACTCTAGCGGCTTCAGATTCGGATTTTGGCTGAGCGCGCTGGGATTCCTCGGGATGCTGGTCGTCGTTCTTTCGTACCAGAGGAAGCGACGGAAGGATCGAAAACGCGGCCTTGTCTGACTGAACTTATTGTTCTGCAAGCATATTCATCTGCCAGAGCTCCTTGCTCGACCACTTCTGAACGGGATTCATGGCCATCATTCCTGTCTTGCCGATCGCCTTCTCCAGGTACTCCAACTCTTTGAATTTGGCCTTGACCATCTCGTCGGGCTTCGAGTCAAATCCCGCCTCCCGCATCATCATCTGACCTTTGGCCCTGATCGACAGTTCTATTCTGATTCGCAATAGACAAAACATGTCGGCAATTACCGTTCCGTCGAAGTGCTCCTTGAGAGATTCGAGATACTGGCCAATGCGCGAATTGGAGAAATCACCGCTCATCAACAGCGTCATTAACTCCTGGTCTGTGTCAAAGCCAGTTCCCAACCAACTTCTTGTTTTGCGCTCGCTCTGCTCAAAAACGACGGATATCACCAGCGGCGATCCAACCACAAGGATTGCCGTCATGATCAGCGGTGGAAACAGGAAATGATTGTAGAAGGAGTGCAAAAGGATGGGCGCTACGAGCGCACCTGCTATCGCCAAGATTCTTGACCGTCCCTCCTCCTGCTGCAATGTCTTGAGAACGACTGTAAAGACGGTGGTAGCTACACCGTGCATAATCGCTGTGCCGAACCCACGAATGATCCACGTCTGCGTACCGTAATCCTGCGCGCTCAAGAAATACAGGTTTTCGAGAACAGAAAACCCAGCGCCCACAGCAAATCCCAGAATGGCTGCATCTACCGTGAATCCCACCTTGTCTGAGAATACGATGTAGCAAATCCAGATCGCTTTGAAGGACTCCTCAGTCAGCGGGGCGATATACCTGGAAAAATCTCCTCGAGCGAGACCGGTAATATCCATCATCGGGCCGCTCAAAAAATAGGAGGCAAGGGCTGCCAACAGCCCCGCGATCAGAGAAAAGGCGACCGCCTTCGGCCTTACCAGTTTATAGCTGTCAATCAGTACGAGGCCGGACAGGAAAAATACCACCGGCATCAAACTGATCAGAACGTGAACGACACTAAGCAATTATGCGTCAGAGAATCTTGAGCGAGATCATGGTTTCCGTGCCAGTCCTACCGTCAATTTGCCGGGCTTGCGCCCAGCCGGCTGACAACGTGGTTTTAAGATAGGAAAACATCATGATCCGCAAATCCAGCTGACCGCCCACGTTTACAGCTCGGATTCTGGAATCGGAGTCGGTCACATTCGTGGCCATCGCTGTTGCAAATACCGTAGGTCTCACCCATTTCAGATAGAGACTGGATCCACCCACATTTTTGAATCGGATCGGTGGCAGGATGAGTTCAGCCTGCGTTTTGGCAAACGAGGTACCACCCAGTTCATCAATTTCAAGACCCGGGAAAGCCAATGAGGATCTGAACCGTTTGACGGCCTCGCGATCTACCCAGTTATTCCTGAATCCGCCGAAGTAGAAATTTGCGAACGGATTGTCCGCTTCTCCAGCAGACACTCCCGCTGTTGTTCGCAGCCAGAGAGAAACGTGCTGGATGGGCAGAAGCGCACCGAGATGAAGCTCTCCTTCAATCCTCGGAAAGATCTCTCCATTCACAGCATTGGCACTTCCTGTGATTGAAGTCAGGATTCCGGTTTCATCGTCGACCGCGCCCAGGGAAGAACGAACCGCTTTATAGTTCAGCGAAGCGCTCGCGTTGTACATCCGCGTAAAGCTGGCGGCGACATTCTGGTAGTCAGGCAATTCACGCAGTCTGAAGAAGCTACCTGCACCAATCGAGTAGCCAAGATTCCGTTTCGGGCCTTCCCATGCCAGGGATCTTGAATAATTCGCCTTGAGCGCGATTCCTTTTCGACTTCTTTTCGTGGGTCCGAAAAGATCGTAGAAATCTGCCGTGTTGTAATCCCCCGAAAGGTTCAAACCACGATGGCGGTAGTGAACACCCGCGTGAAGCCGTTCTTCGTCTGGAAGACTGGCATCTGGGGAGAATGACGCTGTGACAACCCACTCGTGCATGAAGAGCGGATCTGAGAGATCAAATCGGAGCCCTGCTGAAATGCCATCTCCATATCCTTGTATGACCGGGTAGACCGTCGCCAGATTCAGTCCAAGGCGCGGATTGTAGGGTTCGTCAGTATATCCAACCTCGTCCAGGTCAATTCGGCTCGGTGGTGGCGCAAGCCAGCCCCTCACAACAGGATGTTTACCCACAACCTCATGACCAAGATACATAATCGAATTTGCCCGGCTACCTTTCGGGTCCTCGATAATTACCGGTTGGAAACCATCCGCGGTGAAGTGAAATGCCAGTAAAGATCCATCGTCCAGAATCTGAGGTCTGAAATATCCTGTCTCGGTATTGGTCAGCGAGATGGCGGGTGCCCCGCCCAGATCGATCTGATAGATATTCGATACACCTGAATAGTATGATGAGCCGACCAGTGACTTCCCGTCAGAGGTAAATATGAAGCTTTCAGGATTCGAAATGTCGAAGTCGAACAACACATTGAACTCTGACGAACCCTCCAGAAGTTCTTCTGTCTGGTATGACACGAGTTTCTGAAGGCCATCCGCCGTTACGTACGCCGCGCTAAGCATTGAGCCGTCGGGAGAGATATCCAGATCATACATATCCTTGCCGTATTCGAGCGACATCACAAGATCCCATTCGTCGAATGGTGCCTCCATTCTAACGAGCGTCGAAAGCCCCAGGAAATGCCGTACTCCCCACAGTGAACCGTCAGCTTGATTGAAAACCAGGTCCCCGACCCGCTCATTTTTCATGAGAGTTGTCTTCTTTCCAGTTTTGAGATCATACTGTACCAGATCGCGCCAACGGCTGTTGTCGATCGTGTAATACAGGACGCGCTGAGCTGAATCGAACGCCAGGGAAGTGACTGTGTAGAGAGAAGGGCCGCGCAAACCGGTCAACTTTTTCATATCGCCCGTCTCCATGTCGATAGAGGCCAGATGACTCAGTTTGCCCGGATAGTTCACAGCAACCAATAGTCTTCCCGTTTCAGGATCAACAAACGAGCGGGACATGGACCCCAGAGGATGAGACGCCACTTCCCGATGCTCGGTGATCGGAAAACTGCGGATCCGATCCAGATTATTGGTCTGGAACTGCTTTTCGAATTCCGTCCAATCCTGCCACGAATCTTTCAGAGACAGCCCGAATTCCTGCTTGAATTGAGACGTGAAATGCGCTTTTGATCCCTCATCTCTGAAGAACCATGACACGACCTTTTCCGGGCCATATTCATACGCGAGATAGCTCATGAACCGGGTTCCGTACAGGTATGAATTGACGCCAACCTGAAAATCCACCGTCGTGCCTTCCGACTCGAGTCCAACCACGTCATAAAATGATCGATCGTCGAGTACAGACGCTCTGAACATCATCTCGTCGTAGCCACCCAGGGAGCGCCCCAGACCCGTGAGCCACGTTTCCATGAATACCGCAATTCCTTCCTGATACCAGCGGGGTGCATATCGACGCGGTGCTGTCAGATAGCTGTAAAGAATCGAGACCGGATCTTGATCGCTGACCGCTACCTTGCCGGCAAAAAGCTTCCTGAATGCACGATCCGCTCCGGCTGCACCGTCGTTTGATGCCACGTGCACCATCTCGTGATGCAGTGTCGAATTCATTCGTTCGTTGGCCGGTGCCGTTTCATACCAATAACTGAGCGGTGCGAGAGCCATCGTAATCCGGTTGCGGGGCAAAACGTCCGCACTGGCATTACCGTAGTCGCTTCCGTCGTGAAGGAAGATGGTAACTGGATCAGAAGGCTTGTATCCCAACAGGTCTTGATACTCGAGCAGGGAATTCGTGTAGCTGCTCGCTACGTGTTTCACCAGGTAATCAGCAGAAAGATCGTGGTAGATGAGTCGAAGATCCTCGGTTTCGAGAACTCTGAACTGAGCGCAGGAATCGGAAGCCATGCCCGAAAAAACAACAACAGCGAGCACCTGGGCGAAGAAAACGGAGCGGAATCGACACATGAAAAATCTCATCTTGGTTGGAGGCCGGTTCACACCTTATGAAATGGATGTGCCGGAGTCAATAATGAGTGAGGAGCCCCTGAACAAGTCTGGGTGGCCGGTCCAAAGGACCGGCCACCCATGCTAATGCTGACACTTAAGCGCCACACTGCTTATTCAGTGTACATCAGCAAACCCACCTGCCGGAGTGAGCAGAGATGTTATTCGCCACCAATTGCTCGTTCCAGATCGCCGGAGCGTGCCATGGAGGCTACTTTGGCGAACTCGCCTGTGCGAGAGAGATCGGCTACTTTTTCCAGTGCGCCTGAGCGAGCGAGCGATGAGATCTTCTCAAAAGATCCTGCACGGGCCATTTCGGCGGCACGTTCGAGCTGTCCAGCGCGAGCGAACTCGGCCATTCTTTCAAAGCCAGCTGAGCGAGCGAATTGCTGGATGCGACCGAAGTCTTCGGCGCGAGCGAATTCGGCTACTCTTTCCATGTCAGCTGAACGAGCAAGTTCAGCAGCACGTTCGAGCTGTCCGGCGCGAGCGAGGTCAGCGACCTTCTCGAAGGAGCCAGCACGGGCCATTTCGGAGACGCGCTCAAGCTGCCCGGCACGAGCCAGTTCGCTCACTCTTTCGAGATCACCGCTCTTGGCCATCTGAGCTACGCGCTCAAACTGTCCTCCGCGAGCCAGTTCTTCTGCACGCTCGAGATTGTTGGCTCGGGCGAACTCAGCAACTTTTTCCATGTCACCGGCACGAGCCATTTCAATCGCACGATCCAGTTCACCGGCACGAGCCATTTCGGCAAAACGATCCAGTTCACCGCCACGTGCCATTTCAGCGACGCGTTCCAGTTCACCGCCACGTGCCATTTCAGCGACGCGCTCAAAGTTTTCACTTTTTGCGAGTTCTGATACTCGCTCAAGCTGGCCGGCTTTTGCAAACTCAGCAACCTTCTCCATTTCACCACTGCGGGCGAGGTCGGCTACTTTTTCCAATGATTCTGATTTTGCGAACTCTGTTACTCGTTCGAAACCAGCCGCCCTGGCAAATTCAGCGGCACGTGCGAAGTCTTCCGACCTGGCAAGATCAGCTACTTTTTCCAGTTCACCGGCGCGAGCCATTTCAGCGACCCGATCGAAGTCCATCGAACGGCTCAACTCGTCCATATCAAAGATGAATGCGAGGTCTCCGCTTTCCACCATATCGATGAAAGTATTGTCCTGAAGCAGTGTCTGCATCGTGGCATCCTCGAGGATGACATCAGCGTCTTCAATCTGAGGCGGACGGTACCGCTCCATGGGCACTACTCCCGCGACTGCGGACGTGTCGGGAGAAACCATGGTTCCAGTCAGTTCTTGCTCATCAGCTGGGTAGTCGCTGTAAGCAAAAAAGACTATAAAAACGATTCCTACTGCTATCGCCCCGATGGCGAATTTTCTATTGTTGTTCATGGCGTCTCCTCCTAAGAGCTAGGTGGTGGGTTCCTTGTAATAAGGGTATTCGACTCAATTACAGAGCAAATGGGTGAGGGTTGGAAGGTTTCACAAAAAAACTTTGCGAGACTCCAAAACCGGTCTATCAGCGTGATATGACCGGTATGGACCGGCTGAACAATTCAGTCCCGTCCCGTACGATTGAAAATGTGATGACATCGTTGGCGTGCAGGCTTCCGTCAGCGGAAATCTGAACACCTTCCTCGATCTGGATGGCTGAGAGGGAGATCGTATCACCTTCTCCGACCGCTCCCTGATCAAGAACGATGTTTTCTGAAAAAATGACTTCTGATGACGATGCCATCGTACCGGACAACTGATCAGTTACCGGAATGTCTGACTCGATCCCGGACATGACGAATATCGTCACAAAAACTCCGACCACGAGTCCGTAGGCCAACGTAAAAACGGGCCTGGACGTAAGTCGGAATAGTGGTCCTCTGGAAGGAGCTTTGCGAATTGCGCGCTGCCAGGAAGGATGCTCTGGTAGGGCATCCATCACTCGGTGAACAAAGTCGGCCGGGGGCGATACCTCAACAATGTTGTCGAGAACGCGCCCCACCTTCAGAGCTCCATCGAGCTCCATCTTCACCGAAGGGTCTTCCTCACAATGGCGGCGCAGCAGTGCCTGATCTTCGGGTGTATTCTGTCCGTCGACCTCCCGCTGAATCAGATCTATGAGTTCCTGTGTCATGCTTGAACCGAAATTCCCCGCTGTTCAAAAATGCCTCTGAGTCTTTGTCGCGCGGTATACAGACGAGACTTCACTTTCTTTTCTGAGATATCCAGGATATAGGCGATATCCGGATAGGAGAAATCCTGATAGTGTCGAAGAATGATGATGGCCCTGTCTGTTGGAGAAAGATCCATCAAAGCATCTCCTACTCTGTCTTCCAGTTCATTTTCTTCCGTCTGTCGATCTGCCATTCCGTCTGACACGGCTTCCACGTGATCCAGACCGCTTATCGGACGCTTCTTCTTTTTAGCGTTGATCGATTCGTTAACGGCAATTCTGTACAGCCAGCTGAAGAACCGGTAGTCATCATTGAACGAAGCAAGTTGTTCGTACGCTTTGAGGAAGGCCACCTGAGCGGCATCCTCGGCATCGGCTGCATTTCCCAGAACATTGTATGCTACTGTATACACGGCCGTTTGATAGCGTTCGACAAGTTGACCAAAAGCCCCGCGTTCGCCCGAAAGCGTCCGCTTGACCAGCTGATGATCATGTTCGTCATTCATGATTTCTTCCGTGTGAAGTACAATTCGTCTCTGGGAAAGTTGGAAATGGATTATTCCATGTCAAAAATCATGTCGAACCCGGCGTATTCGAACACCAGGCGCACATGTTGATTCAGTCCGCGCAATTTGATCGAGCCACCATCACCTGACAGTCTTTGCTGTGTATGCAACAGCACACTCAAGCCCGCACTTGAAATGTAATCCAGTTCCTCAAAGTGAACGGTACACTCCCCGGTGAGTGAGGCAAATTCCTCAAACGCCATTTCTGACTGGGTTGCGTCCAGCCTTCCCTTCAATCGGATCGAGTGAGATCCGTCCTTGATAATTTCAAGCATTTGTGTTCAGCTGTTTGACCAATCGGATACTGGTTTTCCGATCTTTGTACTCGTAACTCACCTCATCCATGAACATTTTTACCAGATGGATACCCAGTCCTCCCGGGGTCCGCTTGTGCAACGGGGCAGTTACATCAACCTCCTCCTCTTCCGGGTAATCGAACGGTTCTGAATCGAAGTCGATGAGGCGAACAACCATTTTGTCGCCATCCATGTCCACACCGACCAGAATATCGTCTGCTCCATTCCCATTGTATTTCACCATGTTGGTGAAGAGCTCCTCAACAACCATGTTGAGGGCGAACGATGATGCCTGATTCAGCGACAGAGCTGTGCTGGCTCCTTCAAGAAAGGAGAAGATCTTCTTCAACTCGTCGATATTTCGATCGAAATGTTGCTCCATTTGAGGCTGTTTTTCGACTCATACGCTATGGAATTCCGGGCAAATCCTTTCTGAATCGCCTTGATTCCCTGATATGAATAGTCCAGAGAATACCAGTTGAACACCGTTAGCACAAGATCTCTTCGCGATAAGTGCTCAATTTGCCTCGCATCGTCCCTGAGGCATCATTACCGCCCTATAAACTGTGTTCATCCAACAAAGTGTATAATGAGATAAGTCAATGGCTTGCAACAGCTCACTATCCCTGTGGTCAGCCCGTGAAAAATCTCCATTTGCTTCTGCTTTGCTTGCTGCTATCAGGCTGCAATTCAGAGCAACCTATCGATCGTCCAAATATCCTCTGGATCACGGTGGAGGACATGAGCCCTCACCTTGGGAGTTGGGGAAATACGTTGGTGTCAACACCCAGACTTGACCATCTCGCCGAACAAGGCACACGCTACACGCATCTGTTCGCGACGGCTCCGGTCTGTAGCGCTGCACGAACGGCGCTGATCACGGGAATGTACCAGACATCTATTGGAGGGCATCAGCATCGCGCGAATCAAGATGCTTCAAGTTTTCCCGGCCTGGAGCATCCGAAGTACGCTGCCGTTCCACCCCCAGATGTGAAGGCGTTTACCGAATATCTGCGAGGCGCCGGATACTTCACTTCAAACAACCGGAAGACCGATTACAATTTTGGAAGACCCCGGTCGGCTTGGGATGAATCCAACAACCAGGCACATTGGCGTAACCGCGAGAGTGCAGACCAACCATTCTTCTCTGTGTTCAACTCGAATTTGACGCATGAATCGGGACTGCACGAAGACAGGGAGGCCGTCATAGATCCCTCGAAAGTCGAACTCCCTCCCTATTTCCCGGACACTCCCGTCATTCGCAAGGACTACGCGCAGATGCTCGACAACGTCGGTCGCATGGATGTCTGGGTCGGAGGCATTCTCGATGAACTTGAAGCCGATGGACTTTCTGACAACACGATTGTCTTTTTCTTTTCTGATCACGGCGATGGTATTCCACGTGCCAAACGATGGCTTCAGGACTCGGGTTTGCTTACGCCGATGATCATCCGTTTCCCGGAAGGGTGGAATGAACCGGACGTCGATTCGCGCCTGATTTCTTTTATCGATTTATCTGCCACAGTTCTGTCGCTGGCAGGTGTTGACATCCCTGAATATTTCGAAGGGCGTGCCTTTCTTGGCGAACAGGCCTCCACAGTTGAACGCGAATACATCTTTGCGGCTCGTGACCGAATGGACGAAGCTCACGACCGCTCCCGAGCAGTCAGAGACGGGCAGTACAAATACATACGGCATTATCACCCGGAGCGGCCGTTTTTTACACCGAATGCGTACCGCGACAGGATGCCCCTGATGCAGGACCTGATTCGCCTGAACGACGGTGGAGAACTGACCGGTGCAGCAGCCGCAATGTTTGCTGACTCGAAGCCGCCCGAAGAGTTGTTTGATACCCTCGATGATCCGCATGAAATCAACAACCTGGCCACGGACCCGGCTTATGCTGATGTTCTCCTTCGGCTGAGCGAGGAGCTGGATCTTTGGGAAGAGCGAACGGGCGACATGGGAGCCATTCCCGAAGAGGAGCTTTCTGAGATGATGTGGCCGGGGGGCTCTCAACCCATCACGGAAATGCCCATCGTGCGCCGGCTTGAAAACGAAGATCTGGAATTGAGCAGTCCGACCAAAGGTGCTTCAATCGAATATTCCACAGACGGTGGGGTACGCTGGCAGCTCTATTCCACTCCCGTTTCTGGCGTCCATTCAGACGTGCGGGCGATTGCGGTGCGCTATGGGTTCGCTCAAAGCGACACGATGTTTGTGAATTGACTCGCTTCGTTAAGTGACTTACGTGGTGAAGTGACGTAAGTGGTGAAGTGAGTCACACCGTCTACTGAATGCAAAAGGGGGCTTCCGCTGCGCGGAAGCCCCCTTTAAAATATTTCGTCAATCGGTGTTATCTAACCGATATGCATCTGCAGCTCTTCGCGTCTGTGTTTCTGACGCAGCTTGCGGAGTGCTTTCTCCTTGATCTGACGCACACGCTCTCGAGTAAGACCAAAACGCTGACCAATTTCCTCAAGTGTAAGGGGATGCTCGCGTCCGATACCAAAGTACAGGCGAGTAATTTCCGCTTCACGTGGATGTAACAGACTCAAGGCGCGCTCGATATCAATCTTGAGCGACTCATCCATGAGAGAATCGTCTGGCTTCGTGTCCTCGTCATCAGGAAGCACATCGAGCAAACTGTTGTCATCGTCTTCGTTGAACGGAGCGTCCATCGACAAGTGACGACCCGTATGCTGAAGAGCCTCCCGCACTTTCTCGACGTCCACCTCAAGCTCAACTGCCAGCTCTTCAATATTAGGCTGACGTTCGTGAGTCTGGGCAAGCCGCGCACTGGTTTTTCGAATTTTGGAAATCGTTCCAATTCGGTTCAGTGGCAGACGCACAACGCGACTCTGCTCGGCAAGAGCCTGCAGAATAGCCTGGCGGATCCACCAGACGGCGTACGAAATGAATTTGAATCCACGGGTTTCATCGAAGCGCTGAGCTGCCTTGATGAGTCCGTAGTTTCCTTCGTTGATCAGGTCAGCGAGCGTCAGCCCCTGTCCCTGATATTTCTTTGCAACAGAAACAACGAATCGGAGATTGGCTCTGGTCAGACGATGCAAAGCGTCCTGGTCGCCTTGCTTGATTTTCTGAGCGAGATCAACTTCCTCGTTGGGGGTCAGCAGTGGGATCTGACCAATTTCCTGCAGGTACTGATCCAGCATTCTTTGCTGGCGTGGGACGTACATACTCCCCTTCCTCTATCCTAATTCTTGGTATCTGTCTTTCAGGCTTTTTCCGGCGTGGGATTGGCCGTTAATAAACTCTTATTCGAAACCTGGTGGTAACGGGGCCGCGTTTTTAGAGCGGCACTCGTTCACGCGGAGAATGGGTGGTTGTTCCCCGCGAACCAGGATCCAAATCGGTTTATATCCTTGATTACGAAAGGTTTCCCGAAATTTTCAGGAGTGCCTCACCAATTTGTCTTTCTTCACTCATTCTGGGCACTTTCGTCTGGGCGCTGACCTTCTTTTTAGTCTTCTGAAGCCATTCGAAGAACGTTCCCTGCGCCAGGGGCGATATCAAGGGAGGCAGAAACGCTTCTGCTTCGCGACGAATGACATAGTGACGATTGACCTCCTGGAGGTGTTCATCAATGATCCGGGAGAACAAGGAGACGTCGTCGGGCGGAGTTGCAAACTCAATGAACCATTCGTGCCCTGGCAAGGAGGCGGAAGAAACCGGAATGGGAGAGATGTGATAGTTCGTGGTTCTGGCGCCTGTGTTCTCGCATGCCTTTTCGAGTGCTGCCCGTGCTTCATCGCCATAGACCGCCTCTCCGTACGAATCCAGCATTTCATTTGTGCGACCTGCAACAACAATTCTGTGGGGAGACGTTGACGTGAACTTGACGACATCACCTACCTCATAGGCCCAGAGTCCGCTACAAGTAGAGACGAATATCCTGTACCGAATTCCTGTTTCAACCTGATCGATAGCAACTCTCGGACCGCTTCCATCCACCGGTTCAAACTCCAGAAATACACCGGTGTCCAGATGGACCAGCATGTCCGCAGCGTTCGGCTCATCCTGGAATGAGACGTACCCTTCTGAGGCGCCATAATTCTCGATGAAGTTGATGGGCCCGCCTATCTGCTGCTCAAGCAGCGTGCGGTAGGAGGAAAGAGCCACACCCCCGGAAAAGAAAACCTCGAGATTCGGCCACACTTCGTGAACAGCTGTGGCGTTGTCGCTCCAGACTTGGTTGTGATGAGCCAGCAATTTCCGAAACAGAACCGGCGCCCAGGAAGGCACCATGGCAATGGCCCGGATATCCATTTCGTGCGTGTGCTTGACCATCGCGTCAAGCTTTTGCTCCCAGTTGGGAAGGAACAGGATCTCCTCAGGGACCGCTTGATAATATTTCTTGATGGCGACGGGCGACACCAGAAATTGGAGCCCGGAAACCTCTCCGATCCATGTGCCCGGATGCCCAGGGTCTTCTTCTATCCGGCCCGGTACCGACAGGAGTCGGCCAAAAAGGAAGGATGGATCAGCGCCGGATTCGAAATAGGCCATGGCCACGCAGAGCGTAAACTTCCGATTGATCGCCAGCATTTCATGGGAGAGCGGAATGATCTTGCCCGCGGAAGCCGTTCCAGAAGAGACTGCGAAATGCTGAAATTTTCCGGGCCAAAAAACGTCTGCCTCGCCTGCGCGCACGCGCACGACGTCATCCCGGTATTCATCATAGTGATGAATGGGAACGCGTTCCTGATACATCCTGACGGGATCCGCAGCAGAGGCGATGTCCTTGAATCCGAATTTCTTGCCCCATTCCGTATCGGCGGCTTTCCGAGTCAGTTTGCGCAACAGGTT
>Ga0209992_10002905_pt1 | contig 15019 bp, 16 predicted proteins | sample 2SBtaG_2_FD_182564 | JGI IMG/M metagenome (GOLD analysis project Ga0209992, IMG submission 182564) | Deep subsurface microbial communities from Kolumbo volcano to uncover new lineages of life (NeLLi) - 2SBTROV12_ACTIVE470 metaG (SPAdes)... | ecosystem: Environmental > Aquatic > Marine >... | reverse complement strand
CGGAAGCGTCAAAGGTTTTGTTGAGGCAACCTGTGAATTTGCCCAGATACAAGGAATTATATAGTTTAAAATAATTCAAATTAATTTGAACTATAAGTCAAAATTTCAGGCTTATAGTGCGGTAGCTATTGTAGAATGTTAGCTTTATTTTTTTTAATAAAAATTAAATGACTTTTATGTTTGATAATAGCCATTATCGCTTTCAAAAAAAATAAACCATACAATATTATCAAATGTCTAATCAAAAACTTTTATGAATAAAAAATTACTAATCACAGGCGGTGCAGGTTTTATTGGCTCTGCTGTTATACGTCATATTATTGATAACACTAATCACAGCGTTGTTAATGTTGACAAGCTAACCTATGCCGGCAATCTAGAGTCTTTAGTTTCAGTTGAGAGTGGTTCAAGATATGCCTTTGAACAAGTTGATATTTGTGATGCAAAAGAGATTAAACGTGTATTTAACGAACATCAGCCTGATATTGTGATGCATTTGGCTGCCGAGTCACATGTGGACAGATCAATTGATGGACCTGGTGAATTTATCCAAACTAATATTGTCGGCACTTATGTTTTACTTGAAGAAGCTAGAGATTACTGGTCTAACTTAGAAGGCAATAAAAAAGATAACTTTAAGTTTCATCATGTTTCTACTGATGAAGTTTATGGTGATTTAGAAGGTACAGATGATCTTTTCACTGAAGAGACGTCTTACGCACCAAGCTCGCCTTACTCTGCTGCAAAAGCAAGCTCCGATCATTTAGTACGTGCATGGCAACGAACTTTTAAATTCCCAACACTGATTACCAATTGTTCTAATAATTATGGCCCTTATCAGTTTCCTGAAAAACTCATTCCGCTGATTATTCTAAATGCACTAGAAGGTAAAGATTTACCAATCTATGGTAATGGTAAGCAAATACGAGATTGGCTATATGTTGATGATCATGCAAGAGCATTATTACATGTAGCACTAACTGGTAAGATTAGTGAGACATACAATATTGGTGGACATAATGAATTGCAAAATATTGAGGTTGTTAAAACTGTCTGCAGTATTTTAGATGAGCTAGTACCAAGTAAGCTTAATGGTATTGATAAGTATGAACAGCTTATTACCTATGTAGGTGATAGAGCTGGGCACGACGTTAGATATGCCATTGATGCTACTAAGATCGATAAAGAGTTGAACTGGACGCCAGATGAGACTTTTGCAACAGGCATTAGAAAGACCATTGAGTGGTATTTAGAAAACACTGTTTGGTGTGATCGAGTTAAGGATGGCAGTTATCAAGGCGAGAGATTAGGAGTGATTAATTTATGAAAGGAATAGTATTAGCAGGCGGATCAGGAACGAGACTTTACCCTGTAACAAAAGGCGTTTCAAAGCAGTTACTGCCTATCTACGATAAACCAATGATTTACTACCCAATATCGGTCTTGATGTTAGCTGGTATTGACGATATATTGATTATCACTACGCCCGAAGATCAGTCTGGCTTTATAAGGGCATTGGGTGATGGTAGTGATTTTGGAATTAAGTTAACTTATAAAATTCAGCCAAGTCCTGATGGTTTAGCACAAGCCTTTATTATTGGAGAAGATTTTATTGGAAATGATAGTGTTTGCTTAGTATTGGGTGACAATATCTTTTGGGGTCAAGGCTTTACGCCCATTCTAAAGGGTGCAATGAGTCGCTCAAAAGGAGCGACAGTATTTGGCTATCAGGTTAAAGATCCAGAGCGTTTTGGAGTGGTTGAATTTGATAGTAGTCAAAAAGCAATCAGCCTTGAGGAAAAGCCGAATAACCCAAAATCTAATTTTGCTGTAACTGGGCTTTATTTTTACGATAATGACGTGGTTGAAATGGCAAAACAGGTAAAGCCATCTCACCGAGGTGAGCTAGAAATTACTACACTTAACCAAATGTATTTAGAGCGTGGAGACTTGCATGTAGAGCTTTTAGGCAGAGGGTTTGCATGGCTAGATACAGGAACATACGAAAGTTTATTAGAGGCCGCTATGTTCGTAGAAACTATTGAGAAGCGTCAGGGTTATAAAATAGCTTGCTTAGAGGAGATTTCATGGCGAAATGGCTGGATGACTGATGCGCAGGTATTAAAAACAGCCAAAGCCCTATCTAAAAATAGTTATGGAAAATATCTTACAAGTCTAATAAATCCATCGTAAAAAAATGATTCCTGTTGCCAAGCCTTATTTACCAAGTAAAGAAAAGTATCAATCTTATGTTGATCAAATATATGCCAGTGGCTGGCTGACAAATAATGGGCCTATGGTTCAAAAATTAGAGGAAAGGTTGTCAAAATATTTAGGGGTTAAGCATGTAATCTGTGTTGCTAATGGCTCATTGGCACTGCAAGTAGCTTATAAAGCAATGAACCTAAAAGGAGAAGTAATTACCACTCCTTTTAGTTTTGTTGCAACAGCAAGCACATTAGTTTGGGAAGGTTTAAAGCCTATTTTTGCAGACATTAATCCTTACACCTATAATCTTGACCCTCAGAATATTGAAAAATTAATAACAAAAGAGACTTCTGCCATTGTTCCTGTGCATGTATTTGGAAATGCCTGTGAAGTTGAAGAGATAGAGCAAATAGCAAAAAAACATGACTTAAAAGTCATCTACGATGCAGCTCATGCTTTTAATGTGAAGTATAAGGATGAAAGTGTACTAAACTATGGAGACATTTCAACTCTTAGTTTTCATGCTACGAAACTTTTTCACACTATAGAGGGTGGAGCACTCATTATAAATGATGCTACACTAGCAGAAAAAGCAAGATACCTTATAAACTTTGGTATAGAAAACGCAGAGTCCGTTCCTCATCTAGGTACAAATGCCAAGATGAATGAATTTGAAGCGGCAATGGGTCTATGTGTGCTTGATGATATAGAAGCGATAAAAGAGAGTAGAAAATTCATTACAGAACACTATCAAAAAGAGTTGAAAGATATAGTGGTTTTTCAAGAACAAAATTTAAATGCTACAGAAAACTATAGTTATTTTCCAGTAGCTTTCAAAGATGAATCAGAACTTTTAAAAGTACAAAAAGCACTTAATGAGGCGGATACAAACCCAAGAAGATATTTTTACCCATCTCTTGATACATTAAACTACATAAAACCAAAACAAGAGTGTGAAATATCAAGAGATATAAGCAAAAGAATACTTTGTTTACCACTTTATTGGAAATTAGAGTATGAAGATATGGATAGTATTATTGAAACTATGAAAGGTGTTTTATAAATGAAACAAAAAATTTATGCTGTTTATGGTGTTGGGGGGTTTGCTAGAGAAATTCTTCCATTAGTTAGAGATGAAGTTGGAAAAGATGAAAATAGTCAAATTTATTTTGTAGTTGATGAAGAATATCTTCCAAAAACAAAAGAATTAAATTCAATAGAAATTATTTCATTCAATGATTTTTTGCAAATAAGAGCTGATGAAAAATTTTTAACAGTTGGTTTTTCAAATTTACAAAGGAGAATAGAGGTCTTTGAATTTTGTAAAAATAATAATATACACATTTTAAATGTTAAGGCTACAAATGCAGTAATCATGAATAATGTTCAGATTGATAACGGATATATTCTATCTCCATTTACTACATTAACTTCGAATATTAAAATTGGTGTTGGCTTTCAAGCAAATTTATATAGTTATGTGGCACATGATTGTATGATAGGGAATTTTGTTACTTTTGCACCTGGTGTTAAATGTAATGGCCATGTTGAAATTGGTAATAATGTTTATGTTGGCTCAGGCGTTATTATTCATCCAGGTAAAGCAGGAAAACCTTTAAAAATAGGTCATAACTCAGTTATTGCTGCAGGTTCAGTTGTTACAAAAAATATTCCCAATGGAATGAAAGTTTTTGGTAATCCAGCTATTGAATTTACAAAAGAAAATATAAAAAGGAGAATGTAATGTCTTTCTCTTTAGTTTTTAATCAAGTGCCAATTGAAGAGATAAGTGAGGGAATGGAAGTAAACCATAGCCAAACTATAACAGATGCAGATGTAAAAGCATTTGCAGGAATCTCTGGAGATAGAAATCCTGTACATATGGATGAAGAGTACGCCCAAAATTCAAGATTTAAAAAACGAATAGCTCACGGGATGATGTCGGCTTCATACTTTTCAGCACTCTTCGGTACCAAAATACCAGGTGAGGGTTGTGTATATGTGGCTCAAAGTTTACAGTTTAAAAGACCTGTATATCTTGGAGATACAATTGTAGCAACTGTAACAGTTATAAAAGTAGATTTGGATAAAAGAAGAGTGTTTTTTAGAACCACTTGTAAAGTAAAAAATAAAATAGTGATAGATGGAGAAGCGGAACTTTATGTTCCAAAGGATTTAAAGGAGAACAATTAAATGAATTGTATTATTTGTCAATCAGAAACAAATTATTTTTTCTCGAAATCATATGCAAAAAAACCATTTGTAGAAATGATGGATGATATTGGGCAAGTCGATTATTATAAATGTGAAAATTGTGGATTTACTATTTCAAAAACACATCAAGAGCTTGATAATGAAAAATTTGAAAAGTTAAATTATGAATTTCATCATTATTTAGAAAATTCTGAAACAGATGTTAATCAACCACCATATTTAGAACAATCTATGATGATAAATGTTTTACTAAAAAATAAAATTTTAGATAATGATATGCTGGATTACGCTGGTGGATATGGAACACTTAGTAAATCACTTCAAAAATATTTTAATATTTCTTTACCTGTCCATGACCCATATGTCAAAAGTGATGATTTTGTAAAATATTTAGAAAAAAAAGATTTAAAAACTTATAAAACTATACTGACTAGTGCTCTGTTTGAACATATCCTTACAAGAGAGGGGTTTAATGAAATAAATTCTTTGGTAGATACAAATGGGGGGCAATGATTATTCATACCGTAATATGTGAGAATATACCAAAAAATCCTGATTGGTTTTATATAGAACCTCCTGTGCATGCTACATTTCATACAAATAAAAGTATGGGTATTTTGATGGAACAGTGGGGATATAAAGCAAGTATTTATTGTCTGTCAGCAAAAAGTTGGGTTTTATTCAAAGAGTCGAAGGGGGTTGAAGAAAAAGTGTGCAATATAAATAAAGAACTCCAAACTCAATATTTAGTTTATAAAGATGGCTTTGTAGATTATTGGAAATAGTGATAAAAATTAAATTTATTTTAACTGAATTTTCGCCTAATTTAGATTCTGTAGATGTACTAGAATTTAACCTTTAGATAACGTAAAGGATTTTTTTTTGGAAACAAGTAGAAATAGGTCAATTAAAAGTAACGTTGTAGCTAATTACATTGGTCAATTTTATGCCATGTTTATAGGCATCATAATATTGCCTATGTATATGACATATTTAGGTGCAGAGGCATTTGGTTTGATAGGTTTTTTTACGATGTTAAGCGGATGGATGGCGCTACTGGACGTAGGCTTATCTTCAACAATGTCACGCGAATCTGCTAGTTTAAAAAATTCTAAAACAGGTATTAAAGAGTTAAAGAGTATACTCAGAACTATTGAATTTATCTTTGTCGTTATTGCCATTCTTATATGCGCTTCTATTTATATAAATAGTGATTGGATGGCGAATGAGTGGCTGAAAACGATAAATCTCAATGTGGGTTCGGTCTCATACAGTATCTCCTTAATGGGTGCACTGGTTGGATTTAGATGGATGGCTGGAATGTACAAGGGGGCTATAAATGGCTTTGAAGATCAAGTATGGTTAAATGCATACCTGGTGATTATAAATACATTAAAGTTTGTCGGCGGTTTGCTGGTAATAATATATTTATCGCGAGACATAGCAGTATATTTTGAATATCAGCTGGCTGTAGGAGTAATTGAACTGGGGGTGGTAATGATAAGGGTATATTCTAAATTCCCAAAATCACAAGTGCTTGAATTACCCTCTTATAAAACTTTGCGAAAGATTGCACCATTTGCATTATCAATCGCCTACACATCGGCACTATGGATAGTGCTTACTCAAATTGACAAACTACTATTGTCAAACATATTAACTTTAGTTGAATATGGATACTTTACGCTCGTTGTTGTAATTGTGAATGGCATAAGTGTAATGTCTAGCCCTATAGGGGATGCAATCAGGCCTAGAATGACTAGTTTAATCTCTCAGGGAAAGGTGACAGAAATGCTGAATTTGTATAGGAGGAGTTCTCAAATTGTAGCTATTGTTGCTTTTTCTGTTAGTGGCATGGCTGCTACTTTCTCTGAAGAGTTGTTGTATGCGTGGACTGGCGATATGGAGGCTGCAAAATGGTCTTCAAAAATACTATTTTGGTATGCCTTGGGTAATGGCGCACTAATGGTGCTGGCATTTCAGTACTATTTGCAATTTGCATATGGAAATCTACGATACCATGTTAAAGGAAATACTTACTTCGGAATTGTTCAGATAGTGGTAATGGTTGTAGCTATTTATGAGTATGGTGCAATAGGTGCAGCAATCTCATGGTTTTCATTGCAGGCAGTATTTTTAATCCTTTGGCCTGCTTATATACATGGTAAGTTTGCCCCAGGTTTACATAGAAAATGGCTTCAGTACGACATTCTTCCTTTTTTAATGATAACCTCTTTTGTTTTATTTTTCTTTGCATATATTGATATTGATCTTATGCTTTTAGATCGATTTGAGATTTTTATGAGTTTATTATTGGTAGGGTTGGTCACATTGTTGTGTAATATTATCTTTTCCAAAGATGCAAGAAAGATTGCTTTAAAATTTTTAAGGGCTGTATGATAAATAAGAAACAGCATGAGATAACTCGGAACTGGAAGGGTGGTATTAGCACCCCAGTTGTAAGTATTTTGTGTCTTACCTATAATCATGAAAAATTCATTAGTGAAGCTATTGATGGTTTTTTGATGCAAAAAACTAATTTTCCATTTGAGATTATTATTAGTGATGACTTTAGCTTAGATGATACTTTAGACGTTATTCGGACATATGAAGCCCAGTATCCAAATTTGATTAAAGTGCTGAATGCGGATAAAAATCAAGGAGTGTATAAAAACGCTGTAAAAGTGTTAAGTGCATGTATAGGAAAATATATAGCAGTTTGTGAGGGGGATGACTACTGGACAGACGACAAAAAATTGCAAAAACAATTTAATTTATTAGACCAAGAAGATAAATTATCTGGAATATATCACTCTGTAAATATAGTTGATGAAAATAATAACGAAATAAAAAAAATCCCGTCCAACGGAAAAGATTATATGAATTTGCCAGATTTTTTTGATGATTACTATCAAATTCCAACATGCTCAATTATGTTTAAAAATTTTTTTAAATTTGATGGAATGCATCAGTATAGAAAAGTATTTAAAGGGGCAAACTTTATTTTAGATTATCTATTGGATGCTTTAATAGTGGATCATGGAGTCTATAAGTATCTAGATGAAAATATGGGTTGTTACCGTGTAACAACAAACACAGGCTCATTTAGTTCTCAGAAAATATCTACAGTTGAAGATGAAATGCTAAGGACAAGGTCAAATTTAGATCGTTATTATAATTATAAATATACGAAATATTTGAATAAGAGCAAGTCAAAAGTAAGGATGTCAATCCTATTAAAAGTTCTTAAACAAAATGGAGTTTTGAAATTTTTACAAAAATTTTTAGAACTAAGTTTTATGCATAAAATAGAGTTGATAGTTGAAGTTTTCAAGTATGTAAATTATCAATACTTTAAATGATAGAAATATTTAAAAACTTATCCTTGCTGTTTGCCGGACTAATGAGTTTATTGGTAGAGTATACAATATTAATAAACACAATAAGCATTGTGCTATTTATAGGATTTGTGATGCATATTTATACTTCTTATAGTGCTAGTTTTTTTCGATATTTGTTTCCCAATCTAGGCATGATATTTCTAGTGGTGTCGAGTTACCTAATAGATATCTATCCGGGAGTGTACCTAATAGAAATAGATAAATACACTGAGCTTACCAATTTAACATCAATCGTATCTTTATATATATATCCGATGATATCAGCGCTTAATGTTTATAGAAATAAAAAGCTTAAAGTAAGAGCTGTACATTATTCTGAATATTCTGTGGCCAGTAGTGAAAGATATATTAACGCACTAATGATAATATTGATATTTTCTTTTTTATATATGTTTAGTGAATACGGGCTTCCAATCTTGGACATATTCAATAGAATTGAATATTTTAATTCTTTGCCTGATGTTTTCAAAAGGCTATATTTATTGCTAAGTGTCTTTTCATTGTACTCTGGATTTATGTATTACAAGACCATGAAAAATAAGTATGTTTTTTTTATGTTTTTTGTAATTGTTGTCAGAATTTTGTCACTTCAAAAATTTACTGAATTATTGCTAGATATAACCCTTTTTTATGCGTTTTATTCTTATAATTTGTTAGAATCAAGGGCGAGCAAAGCTAAAGTTTTTTTACCACTTTTATTGATTGGATCAGTCTTATTGGCATTTATTTCTTATGATAAAGATTTTGATGTATTGAAGGGCAGGTTAATGGCGCAATCTCAACAAGCTTACTATATTAATAAGGAAATTGGGCGGGCAATAGATGTGCCTGAAATTGTCGAAGTATCATCTGAATTTAATAATTTTTTGGGAGACAAGGACGATAGGTTAGAGCTATTTAGCAAAGGAAAGACTTATGGCTTATTTAGGCTACTTGATGTTTCTGAAACGGGAAGGGATCTTATGTATCAAGCTAGAGAATCAACAAGTTCAAGTGGCTCTATACCGATAATATTTATATATTATTTTGGGTATACGGCCGCGTATTTTATTTTAATATTGATAACACTTTTGTTAAAGTTTTTGTATGAAAACCTACTGTTATTGATAATTCAAACTAATAATATTTACGCATTATTTTTGTCCAGTCTTATTTTTCTTAGAATTTATAAATTTTTTATCATAGGCTCTCCATCTTATCTCTACAATAAGCAATTTTTTCTTTATGGATTTCTTATATTAGTGGTTATTAAACTAAAAATAAATTTTAGGTGTCTTTTCAAATGAAAATAATATGCTTGGGCTATTATGATGACTTTGCAAGGTTTTTCTTGAGCGTCAAAAAAGAGTTAAAAAAAAGAGATAAAGAGGTAGATTTTAAGTACCTGAGCATATATTTTAGCGGCTTTTTGTATTTTTTATTTAGAATGCAGAATGTTTCATTTTTCTCATTTAGGGTATGGATTGATCAAAGTTTCAATAGGTTGAAATATATTGATATTGCTGATAATAGGGAATTTTATAAAGGTGTGAATTTAGATGATGTTATTCAATATCACGTATTTTTGAACGGTGCAAAAAAGAAAAAATTAAAAATACAGGCCATTTCATATATAAATATAATAGAAAAAGAATTAAAGAAATTTAAACCGAATGCACTCATTTTAAGTGGCGATTCAAGAATGTCTATTGAAATATTCAGTATCAAGGCAAGAGAGTTTAATATAAAAATTTATTACTTTGAGCAGGGTCCATTTGGGACAACAATTCTTGATCGTAGCGGAGTAAATGCCAACTACTCAATTCGTAGTAAGAAAATCGATTTTAATAGACCAGTCAATGAAGTAAAACTCAAGGTGGATAGTTTTTTTTCTAGGAATAAAGAGGAAAGGTATAAAAGAAACCCATTTTATAGAGGGTCTGATTATTTTCTACAGGCAGTACTTTCTCCTTTTGGAATGTTGCCGCCTGATATACACATGGATATAAGCTACAAATATGAGGCGAATATAGCTGTAAATATTATTACAGACCGCTCTCAATTTAATAATATATTTCTTCTTATATTGCAGGTTCCATTTGATGCTAATATGGTTTATCATAGTCCATACTTTGACAGTCACTTCGATATCGTTAAATGTGTTTACTTCAGCTTACCTCATGATTCCCAATTGCTGGTCAGAGAGCACCCATTGTACAAAGGTAAATATGAGAAAGAGTTGTATGAATTTATGTGTCAAAATAATATTATTTTAGATGGAGATAATCTTAAAGATTCAATAAATAAATCTGATGTGGTTGTCGTAAATAATTCTACAGTAGGTATAGAGGCTATTGCCAATATGAAAACTGTGGTGGTTTTGGGTGATTGTTACTATGATAATCCCCAAATATGTTTAAAACTAGAAAGAAAGGAAGGTTTAGACATTCTACTGAAAGATGCAGTTGAAAATAAGGTTGATGTGCAGAAAGTATGGTGTTACTTAGATGCGCTTCTCAATGTATATCTTATAGACGGTCATTTTAGGGATGAAAATTTAAAATCACCATTTAATATTGTAAATCAAATTACAGAAGATTTTTTAATAGAAACAAAGGAGTGAAATGTTTAAAAATAAAGTGTTGTTAATAACTGGAGGGACTGGTTCATTTGGAAATACAGTGTTACGGTATTTCTTAGAAACTAATATTGGCGAAATTAGAATTTTTTCTAGAGATGAATTAAAGCAAGACAACATGCGAAAACAATACAACAATCCTAAATTAAAATTTTATTTAGGCGATGTTCGAGATATTAACTCTATTAAAGATGCCATGATTGGTGTTGATTTTGTTTTTCATGCGGCTGCTTTAAAGCAGGTTCCGTCTTGTGAATTTTACCCAATGCAAGCAGTTAAAACAAATGTAGTGGGCACAGAAAATGTTCTTAATGTGGCAATTGAATATAAAGTAAAAAAAGTAATTGTTTTGAGTACTGATAAAGCAGTTTACCCAATTAACGCAATGGGAATTAGCAAGGCTTTAATGGAAAAGGTAGCGGTTGCTAAGTCTAGAAATATTATGAATAATGAAACTATAATTTGCTGCACGAGGTACGGGAATGTAATGGGTAGTAGGGGCTCGGTTATCCCTCTTTTTTTAGAGCAAATCAAAAATAATAACCCGATAACTATAACCGACCCAAAAATGACAAGATTTATGATGAGCCTGGATCAGGCATTAGACTTGGTTGTGTTTGCTTTTAATAATGCAAAAAATGGAGATATTTTTGTTCAGAAGTCACCTGCCGCTACGGTTGAGGTTTTGGCCGAAACAATGAAGAATATGCTGGGTAAGCCGAGTCATAGTGTAGAGGTGATTGGCACTAGACATGGTGAAAAGGTTTACGAGACTATTCTTACACGTGAAGAAATGACAAATGCCGAGGATCTTGGGGAATACTACAGAGTACCGGCAGATAAGCGTGATTTAAATTATAGTCACTTTCTAGAAGAGGGGGAAGAGGTTGTAACTGCAACTGAAGATTATCACTCACATAATACCTATAGACTTAACGAATCTGAACTTAAGGATATTCTATTAAACCTAAAAGAAATTCAAGATGATCTTATTCAATTTGGCGTCAAGTAATGAATGTATTGGTAACCGGTTCTGATGGTTTTATAGGTAAGAATTTAATCGAACGATTGGCTCGACTTGATAATGTTGATATTATTAAATTCAATAGAAATAATAATATTTCTGATTTAAATAGCGATATTGACAATATTGATTTTATTTTCCACCTAGCGGGTGTAAATAGGCCTAAGGAAAAAAAAGAGTTTTATATTGGGAATGGGGGGTTAACAGAGGACTTGATAAATCTACTTATTAAGTCAAATAGATTCATTCCAATTTTACTTCCATCTTCCACTCATGCAAATACAACAAATGATTATGGCAAGAGTAAATTAATTTCAGAAAATTGTATTAGAAGCTATAGTGTAGATAATAATGTCCCTGTATTTATATATAGATTACCAGGGGTTTTTGGAAAATGGTGCAGGCCAAATTACAACTCTGTTATTGCGACCTGGTGCTATAGAATAGCCCGTGGAGAGCTTATTGAAATTACAAATAAAGACAAAGAATTGGAGTTAGTGTATATTGATGATGTTGTAGACAGTTTTGTTGAAAAATTAGATGAAAAAAAAGCTAATTTTAATTGTTTGGTTGATAATGTCTACACGGAAAGTTTAGGTCAAATTAGCTCTTTACTGCTTAACTTTAGGGAGAGTAGGGATACCGGCCTAATTTCGAAAATAGGTGCTGGCTTTACAAGGGTCTTGTATGCTACCTATTTAAGCTATTTACCAACTGATAAATTCTCATATAATTTACAAGAACATAGTGATAATAGAGGGAGTTTTTACGAAGTATTACGAACAGTTGATTCTGGCCAGCTTTCTATTTCGACTACAAAGTCTGGTGATACGGTCAGGGGTAATCATTATCATAATACAAAAAATGAAAAATTTTTAGTTTTAAAAGGAAGTGCGGTAATCAATTTAAGATGTTTAAATAGTGATCAAGTTGTTTCGTACAGTGTTTCTGATAAAAAAATGCAAGTAGTTGAGATGATTCCTGGATATACGCATAATATAAAAAATACTTCAAAAGATGATATGGTGCTACTCATATGGGCAAATGAAAATTATAATCCCGATAAACCAGACACTTATTTCCTAGATGTATAATGACTTATCCGCTTAAAAATAAAAGGATATTATTTATTGCCCCCAGTTTTCATGGGCTGCATAATAAAATCTATGATCAGATGCTTCTCATGGGTGCAGAAGTAGATTATTTCGATGAAAGGCCTTCCAATAGTTTTTTTTATAAGGTTGTTTTGCGATTGCGACTACGATCATTAGTTTCAAATCATTTGAAGAGTTATTATCGAGAGATTGTAAGTTTAACGAAGTACAAGGTATACAATTATATTTTCGTAATAAATATAGAGGCTATAGATCAAGATATATTTAGACTGATTAAAGATCACAATAAAGACTCTAAAACAATACTTTATATGTGGGATTCACTAGAAATAAAGCCGATATCTAAAGATTTGTTACGCATGTTTGATAAGGTATGTACATTCGATCCTAGGGATGCTAAAAGTAGGGATATTACAATGCTTGATTTGTTTTATTCTAAAGAGTATAAAGTCGTGTCAAGAAAAAGTTTTAACTATGATTTGTGCTTTATAGGAACAATTCATGGTGATAGGTATATGTTGCTTAGAGAAATTAAGCGTAAGGCTGAAAAAATGAATCTTAAAGTTTATTTTTATTTTTTTATGCCAAGTAAAACTTTGTTCTTTTTAAGAAAATTTTTCGATAAGAGGTTTAAGGGTATTAGACTTGATGAGGTAAATTTTAAATCGTTAGATGCAAAAAATGTTGCAAATATAATGGGTCAATCAAATGCAATAATTGATCTATCGTACAAAGATCAATGCGGGCTAAGCATGAGAACCTTTGAAGTGCTAGGCGTGGGAAGGAAATTGATAACTACAAACAATTGTATTAGAAAATATGATTTTTTTAATAGCCAAAATATATTAATCTTAAAAAAAGAGCGCGTCCAAATTGATAAAGACTTTATTGAAAATCAATATTGTGAATTGAATAAGGAGATACACAAAAAATATAGCCTAGAATCATGGGTTAAAAATATTTTCTTGGAGTCTAATTTTAAGTGATCGTATTAAAAACTGCTTAATGATTTATATTGATTCAATTTTATAAAGCATATCAATTTCTTTTTTTTCAGTACATTTACAAAATTATAGTGGCTTACATGGGGTAAAAAAATTTCATGTGGAGTCAGATTTACGTGTAGGTAATAGTGTTGCAGTTTTTAGCATTACCCTCTTTTGTTTAGTTTTGGCAGCTGTCAACAATAAGCCAGTTTTGATCGCTCCAACTTTGAAGATATCTCATCGCACTAGTTTCTGATTTCCAACCACCTCTAAGCATAATTTTTTCTAACGGGATGTTTTTGTCTAAAAGGTCAAGTGCCACACCAACTCTAAATGAATGCCCTGACAGTTCTCCAATTTGATTCAGACCAGCTTGTTTTTGAAGGTTCTTTAAAATATGATTAATTGATGCGGGTGTGAGAGACGGGTTCGTAGATAGGTTTCGTTTAAAGCTTCTAAGGATATAGCCATTATCTTGATCAATTGCTAGCGACCAACTTAAGATCATTTCAGACAGCTCGTCGGATATTGGAATTATTTTCCCTTGGTTGTATTGATCAGTTTTAGAGTGTCTCAGTAGGAGTGCATGCTTATGATTGCCAAGATGTTGTAGGTCTTCAAATTTAAATTGACAAATTTCTGAGCGACGGCGCATGGTTTCGTAGCCTAGTTGTAAAAGCAGTCTATTCCTGAGGCCGACGATATCATCAGAACATACATTTTTAAGTTTGATCAAAATATCATAAGTTAGGGGTGTTGCTTGTTTTTGAGGTTTTCCAAATTTTCTTCGAAGTTTTTTGATGGTAAGTATTACTACAGGTTCTTTTGTGGGGTTTGTGCTTTTTGTGAGATTGAATATACTACTAAGGCTGGCTACTCGCCTTTGAATGGTTGCAACAGTTAGGATTTCACCCATCTGTAGAATGTAGTCTGCAAATTTATCTTCATGAATATTTAAAGGATCGTAGTTATATTTCTGACACCAGTTGGAATAATGCATATAATCTGATCTATAAGATCTAATTGTATTGGGCGCATAAGCACCCTCTAAGGAATCGAACAGGAGATTTGTTTTATGCATTTTAATTCCAAGTGGTATTTTAAGTACCATTATATACTATTTTTATGATTTCATCAAGGCAAATAAAAGCCGCACGCATGCTTCTTGGGTGGAAAGGTAAAGATCTTGCTGATAAGAGTGGAGTTGGAATTACAACCCTAAGAAGGTATGAAGCTCAAGATGGCATTCCTAATGCAAACAAGTTTGTTCTTAAGGCTATTAAGAACTGCCTGGAAGAAGCGGGGGTGATATTCTCTGGAGATCCGTTGACTGATCCCGGGGTAAAGCTTTGTAAGGACGGTTAATTTTATGACTAAAGATAAACTTAAGCAAAGTTTAGCTATTCTTGATCCAATTCGCACAGTTAATCTTAGAGACAAGACTGGCAGTTTCG
>Ga0209992_10002900_pt1 | contig 15039 bp, 18 predicted proteins | sample 2SBtaG_2_FD_182564 | JGI IMG/M metagenome (GOLD analysis project Ga0209992, IMG submission 182564) | Deep subsurface microbial communities from Kolumbo volcano to uncover new lineages of life (NeLLi) - 2SBTROV12_ACTIVE470 metaG (SPAdes)... | ecosystem: Environmental > Aquatic > Marine >... | reverse complement strand
GCAGGTGTAGGAATAGTTGATCATATTGAAGACAGAGTAGTGGGAATCAAATCTCGTGAAGTTTATGAAACTCCAGCAGCTACTTGTCTAATTGAAGCTCACTCAGATTTAGAGAAAATGGTTCACACTAAACATGAAAACAAGTTCAAATCAATAATTGATGATGAATGGGCATATTTGGTCTATTCAGGGCTTTGGCAAGATCCTCTAAAAGCAGATCTTGATGGATTTATTGAGGCTGCACAAAAACCAGTCTCTGGAACTGTAAAATTAAAGATGTTCAAAGGAAGTTTAAGGGTAGTTGGAAGAAAGTCCAATAATTCATTGTACAGTCACGATATTGCAACTTATGGAGTAGAATCTACATTTGATCAAAGACTAGCCAAAGGATTTGTGGAATTGTGGGGAATGCAGTCAACAGAAGCTAATAAATTACAAAAGAAAAGGTCAACAAAAACATGAACTGCCCAGAATGTGATGCAACATTAAACATCCCAGACGATGCCTCAGTAGGAGAAATTGTTTCCTGCCCTGATTGTGGTGCTGACTTTGAAATCTCAAAAAAAGACGGATCAAGTGTCGAGCTTAAACAAGCAGAAACCGTAGGCGAAGACTGGGGAGAGTAATGTCAAAAGTTTGTATCGTTTTTGACCGCTTAAGAGCGGAAGAAAAGATGCTTCAAAAGGAAGCAGCTGCCCTAGGACACGATGCATTAATGTTAGATGCAAAAATCACTCAAATTAACACTGATAGTAAAAAAGAAGATTTTGATTTGGGAGATGTTGTTTTAGAAAGATGTGTTAGTTATTTTAGAGGTCTACACTTTACTGCAAGTCTAGAATTTATGGATATTCCTGTGTTGAATAAATTTGAAGTTGCAAACACTTGTGGAAATAAAATGTTCATGACATTGCTTTTGAAAAAAAATAATATTCCAACACCAAAAACATATTTTTCATTCTCAAGTGATAGTGCTGCTGAGAATTTAGAAAAGGTAGGATTTCCATTAGTGATCAAACCAGTTATTGGTAGTTGGGGAAGAGGAGTCATGCCATTAAAAGACAAAGATACCATGGAAGCAGTTTTTGAAATTAGGGATATTACAGATAGTCCTCATGATAGAATTTACTATTTACAAGAATTAATCAAAAGACCACCAAGAGACATTAGAGTAATCACTGTAGGAGATGAGCCTATTGCAGCTATGTATAGGAAATCTTCAGGTGGATTTAAAACAAATATTGCTTTAGGAGCAGATCCAGAGCTTTGTGAGATCACAAAAGAGATGGAAGATATGGCAGCAAAAGCATCAAAAGCCATGGGCGGTGGAATTTTAGGAATTGACATGATGGAAGATGAAGAAAATGGTCTAGTAGTCCATGAAGTCAATAATACAGTGGAATTCAAAGGATTAGCAAGAGTTGCACAACGAAATATACCAAAAGAAATGGTAGAATACGCTCTAAACTACGTTAGGAAATAAATTATACTCCCTTGGGAGGTGTTTTATCATGAAAGTAGGTGTTGTAGGAGCATCAGGATATGTAGGAGGAGAAACACTTCGTCTTCTTGTAAACCATCCAGATGTAGAGATCTCAATGGTCACATCAAGACAACATGTTGGAGAATATCTACACAGAGTTCAACCAAGTTTGAAGGGATTTACCGATCTAACATTTTCAGAATTAGATTATGATAAATTAACAGACAAATGTGATTTAGTTTTCACTGCAGTGCCACATGGAACTGCTACTGAAATTGTAAAAGCACTCTATGACAGAGGAATCAAAGTAATTGATTTGAGTGCAGATTATAGGTTACATAATCAAGATGCTTATGACAAATGGTATGGTTGGGAACATCCACATCCAGATTATTTAGAAAAATCAGTTTTTGGTGTTCCAGAATTACATAGAGAAGAAATCAAAAAAGCACAACTTGTTTCTTGTCCAGGATGCATGGCTGTAACATCCACACTTGCACTAGCACCATTAATCAAAAATGATTTGATTGACACTGATCATATTATTGTCGATTCAAAAATAGGATCGTCAGGTGCAGGTTCAGGTTCAGGAACTGCTCATGCAATGAGAGCAGGTGTAATCAGACCATACAAACCAGCAAAACATAGACACACTGGTGAAATCGAACAAGAGTTAAGTGAAATTGCAGGAAATAAAATTCGTGTATCAATGAGTCCACACGCAGTAGATGTAGTTCGTGGAATTCTATGTACTAATCACACATTCTTGAAAAAAGATATTGAAGAAAAAGAATTATGGAAAATATATCGTCAAGCATATGGCGAAGAAAGATTTGTCAGATTAATCAGAGATAAGAAAGGATTGTATAAATTCCCAGATCCAAAATTCTTGGTTGGTTCAAACTTTTGTGATATTGGTTTTGATTTAGATGAAGATAACAATAGATTGATTGCATTATCAGCATCAGACAACTTGATGAAAGGTGCAGCCGGTTCTGCCATTCAAAACATGAATGTAATGTGTGGTTTTGATGAAATGGACGGACTAAGATACACTCCATTAACTCCGGTTTAGAAATGATCACAATCAAAATTGGTGGAAGTGTAGTAGATGATTTACATCCATCAACAATTTTAGATATTAAAAAAGCTGCAGAAACTGAAGGGATCATAGTGGTTCATGGTGGAGGAAAGGAAGTCACCAAAGTATGTGAGCAATTAGGTAAAGAACCAAAATTTGTTACATCACCAAGTGGTATCAAAAGTAGATACACAGACAAAGAAACTGCCGAAATTTTCACTATGGTAATGTCAGGTAGAATAAACAAAACCATTGTTCAAATGTTGCAGAAAAATGGCATTAATGCAATAGGTCTTTCCGGAGTAGATGCAAAAGTCATTGAAGCAGATAGAAAAAAGAAATTACTAATCGTTAATGAAAAAGGAAGAAAACAGGCAATTGATGGCGGATATACAGGTAAAATTAGAGAAGTAAATTCCAAATTTATCAAATCACTATTAGATCAAGGCTTAACACCAGTAATTTCACCTATAGCAATGAGTGAGGAATCTGAATTTCTCAACATTGATGGAGACAGAGCAGCAGCATATGTTGCAGGCAAAGTTGGTTGTGACAAGGTATTATTCATCACAAACGTTGATGGGTTATTAATGGATGACAAACTTGTACCAAAACTAACGTTGGCAGAAGCAAAAGAGATTAGACCAAAAATAGGACCTGGAATGGAAAAGAAAATTCTGGCATCTACTGAAGCATTGGATATGGGAGTAAAAGTAGCTTTAATTGGAAATGGCCAGAGAGAAAATCCTATTTCATCAGCTATTGCACATGATAATTGTACGGTGATTGAACATGAGTGAAGATCAATTTATGGGAAACCTCTATCAAAGATTTCCAGTTACAATTGAAAAAGGTGTGGGTGCACATGTGTGGGATGCAGATGGAAAAGAATACATTGATTGTATGGGAGGGTATGGAGTAGCTTTAGTAGGTCACAAAAATGATAGAGTAAACAATGCAATCAAAGAACAAATTGATAAAATCATTACAGTTCATAGTTCATTATACAATAAAACAAGGGAAGAATTTTTGACTACACTAATCGGTTTAGCACCAAAAGGTTTGACACAAGTTCATCTAAACAACAGTGGAGCTGAAGCAATTGAAGCTGCTATGAAATTTGCAAGAAAGTTTACAGGTAAAAAAGGAATGGTTGCAATGAAAGGATCTTATCACGGAAAATCATTTGGAGCATTATCATTAACATTTAATCCAAAATACAGAAAAGCATTTGCTCCATTAGTTGAAAAAGTCTCATTTGCATCTTATGGAGATATTGAATCATTACGTTCAGTTGTTGATGAGGATACGGCATTTGTGATTTTAGAGCCAATACAAGGAGAAAGTGGAATCATTGTTGCACCTGAAGGATTTTTGCAAGATGTAAGAAAACTGTGTGATGAAAAAGGAATTGTGTTAATTTTTGACGAAATACAAGCTGGTTTGGGTAGAACAGGACGATTATGGGCTTGTGATCATTGGAATACTGCTCCAGACATTCTTTGTTTAGCAAAAGGAATTGCAGGAGGAGTACCAATGGGTGCAACTCTTGTAAGACCAGATATTTTAGCTTCGATAAGTAAAGGTGAACATTCATCAACATTTGGAGGAAACCCAATATCTTGTGCAGCAGGAACTGCAGCTCTTAAAGCAATTACAGAAGATGGATTAATTGAAAATTCTGAGAAAATGGGAAAATTATTCAGAGAAGGATTAGAAGAATTGAAAGAAAAACATCAGATGATTAGAGAAATTAGAGGAAAAGGTCTCATGATAGGAATAGAGATGAAATTTGAAGTGAAAGATATTCTATTTGGTTTAATCAAGAAAGGAGTTCTAATGCTTTATTCTGGAAGAAACATACTAAGAATTCTTCCTCCACTAGTAATATCTGAAGATGACGTAACAAAAGTTTTACATGCTCTTGATTTAGTACTTACTGAAGAGGAAGAAAAAAGAAATGTACAAGGATAAAGTAGACGAGAAAATTATTGGATACCTAAAAGAAGATTCTAGAGAATCATTTGTAGATATTGGTAAAAAACTAAAACTATCAGAATCAGCAGTCAGGAGACGTGTAAAAAATCTAGTAGATAGTGGAACAATTAAAAAATTTACATTGGAATTGGGTGAAGAGAATACAACTAGTGCAATTGTCCTAGTGTCAGTAGACTCTGCAACAGATACTTCCAAAGTATCTCTAAAACTTGCAAAACTAGAAGGTGTGAAAACAGTTTATGAAATTACTGGTCAATATGACATTACAACAATTATGAGTGCTACAAGTATTGCTGAGATAAATAGTAGTATTGATGCATTAAGAAAAATTACAGGTGTAGTAGACACAAACACAGTAATCATTTTAAGAAAAATTATCTAAAAACGACTTTCGTTTCAGAATTTAATTTCAAAACTGATTTAGGATCATTTTCACATATTTTCAACGAAGCTAGTACGAATATGTTTATATCATCAATTTAGGTTAACGATTTCAGTAATGAAAGATCCGAATCACTATGCAAATCTGTATAACGCATATGAAAAAAATCCAAAGAAAATTAGAATTCTTGACAGTACTTTAAGGGAAGGAGAACAACATCCAGGTGTTTCATTTACAAATAAACAAAGAATCCAAATTGCATGGATGCTAGATTATTTTGGTGTTGATCAAATTGAAATTTCACCAGTAGTTTCGAGTGATCATAAAGAAGCAACTAAAACAATTATCAAACAAGGGTTAAACGCAGATATTGTATCCCATGGACGTGCATTAAAACAAGATATTGACACTTCATTAGACTGTGATGCAAAATGGTGTGCAGCATATTTAGGAATTTCAGATATTCATCTTAAAGATAAATTACGAATTTCAAGAGAGGAAGCACTTGAAAGAGCAGTAGAAACAGTAGAGTATGCAAAATCACATGGACTTAAAATTAGATTTACAGTAGAAGACGGAAGTAGAGCTGAACCTGAATTCTTACTAAAAGTTTGTAAAGCAATTGAAGAAGCTGGAGTCGATAGAATTAGTCTTCCAGACACTGTGGGTATTTTGCGTCCCATTGGAATGTATAACTTTGTTAAAAAAGTGAGAGAAGTTGTAGATGTCCCATTAGATGCACATGTTCACAATGATATTGGTTTGGCAGTAGCAAATGCATTTTCAGCATGTGATGCAGGAGTTGATCAAATCCACACTACCATTGATGGTATTGGAGAAAGAACAGGAATACCTCCACTTGCAGAAGTTGCAGTAGCATTAACATATCTATACAAATCTCCAAATGATTTCAGATTGGACATGTTACTTGATTTATCCAGACTAATTGAAGATTATACAACAATCAAACCATATGATTCAAAACCAATTGTAGGTACAGCAGCATACAAACACAAGGCAGGTACTCACCTTGCAGCAATTCTCAAAAATCCTGCAGCCTATGAACCAATTCCACCTAGGGCAGTAGGCAATAGAAGAAGAATAGTATTTGGAGAATTAGCAGGTAAGACAGGTGCTGCGTATTTGATGTCATTATTAGGATTGGAAAAAGATGATGAAGGAGCAAAAGCTGTTGCAGCAGGACTGAAAGGTCTTAGAATGGGTGATCTTATTGAGATCCCTCTAGAAGACAGACTTGAAAAAAAGATAATTAATGATAAATAAAGAGGAGTAATGAAGAGAAAATATGTCAAAATGTGAAGAATGTGATGCAGATATTTCCATACCAAGTGATGCACTTGAAGGAGAAATCGTAACATGTCCGGAATGTGGCGCAAGTTTTGAATTAGCAAAAGGTTCAAACGGTTTCGATCTAAAGCCGGCCCAAACGGTTGGCGAGGATTGGGGACAGTGAATCCTGACGTTACCATTCTTTACGATACCATCCGTTGGGAAGAAAAAGCTCTACTAGAAGCCGGTAAAAAAAAGAACATCAACATCCAGATGGTCGATTGTAAAAAATTGGCAATTGATTTAGAAAAGAAACCTGAAGATTATGGAGTAGTTATTCAAAGATGTGTAAGTTACTATAGAAATCTACATTCAACTGCAGCTCTTGAAGGGATTGGTGTAAAAGTAATCAATTGTCTCAATACAGGAGTTTTCGCTGGAAATAAATTATTTACACATATGTTATTAAAAAAATTCGGAGTTCCTACACCAGATGCAACTGTAGCATTTTCAAAAGATGCAGCTTTGGAAGCATTGGATTCTCAAGGATACCCAAGAGTGATTAAACCAACTGTAGGTAGTTGGGGAAGATTAATTTCTAAATTAAATGACAGAGACGCAGCTGAAGGAATTATTGAAAGTAGAGAAAACATGTATCCAATTTACCAAGTTCATTATTTAGAAGAATTTGTAAAAAGACCGCCAAGAGACATTAGAGCAATAATGGTTGGAGACAAGATTGTTGCAGCAATTTATCGTTCTTCTAAGCATTGGAAAACAAACATGGCCCTTGGAGGAACTGCAGAACCATGCAAGGTTACCCAAGAAATGGAAGAAATGTGTATTAAGGCAAAAAATGCTATTGAAGGAGATATCGTAGGTGTAGATTTGATGGAAAGTGATGAGAAAGGATTAGTTGTACATGAAGTAAACAATACAACTGAATACAAAAACACAGTAAGAGTCTGTGATGTAGACATTCCTTCCTTAATGCTAGATTATGCACTGAAGATAGAAAAGTAAGAATTGGACACTCATTTTACAGTTACACCAAGATTTGCAGTAAAGATGCTAGAGAAAGCACTAAGATTGTACACACCATCTCTTAGTGAAAAACCAATGGCAGAATTTTTAGCGGATAAATGTGATGATTTAGGGTTTGAAGATATTCAGATTGATGAAGTTGGAAATGTCATAGCCAAGAAAGGATCAGGATCACCAAAAATTATGCTATGTGGACACATGGATGTAGTTCCAGGCAAAGTCAAAGTAAGAAAAGAAGGAGACGCCTTGTATGGTAGAGGTGCATCAGATGCAAAAGCACCGTTAATGGCAATGTTGTTTGCAGCAGCATCAATCCAAAATAATAACGGTACAATAATTTTTGTTGGAGCAGTTGATGAAGAAGGAAATGCAACAGGAATTAAGAATCTAGTAAAAAAGAAAATGGATGTAGATTATGCAGTTTTTGGAGAACCAAGTGGGATTAAAAAAGTAACAATAGCATACAAGGGAAGATTAGCAATTAATCTCAAAATTAGTGTACCAGATAGTTCTCATGCAAGTGCACCATGGTTATCAAAGAATGCAATTTTAGAATCAATGATTTTTGCAAGAGAATTAAAAGAAAAATTAGAAGCAAATCAAGAAGAAAAAACTAAAGGCATGTTATTGACTGCAACCATGACAGAAGTAAAAGGTGGAACAAGTCACAATGTAACGCCTAAAGATTGTGAAACAACTTTTGATATCAGAATACCTGTAGACATGAATTGTAAATCAATTGAGCAAAAAATTGCAACACTCGTTAAAGAAATTTCTCAGGAGAGAGAAGTAGAAGCATTTTATTCAATTTTGGATGAGACTGAACCATTTGAAGCATCACATAATTCACCTCTAGTTAGAGCATTTACTCTTGGAATTAGGGAAGTGGAAGAGTCAGCCCCAACTTTGATCAGAAAAACAGGTACAGGGGACATGAATGTTCTTGGAAATCAATGGGGAATTCCAGTTGTCACATATGGGCCAGGTGATCCACACGAAGCTCATACAATTGATGAGAAGGTATCAGTGGATGAATATCTTAGAGGAATAGAAATTCTCAAGAAAACACTACAGCATTTAAAAAGACTTCACGACAGAAAAATGCAGTAATGCTCTGGTTTGTAGGTTTAGGAATTTCAGGATTCAAATCAATTCCTAGTGAAGCATTGGATGTTTTATCAAAAGCAGATATTGTCTATTTAGAACAATTCACAAGCCCAATTGGGAAATCAGATTTAACAAAAATCAAAAAGGCTACAAAAGGAGAATTCATTCTTGCAAAAAGATGGCTTGTTGAAGATGGCAGTGAAATATTAAAAAATGCAAAGAAAAAGAAAGTTGTTTTATTAGCATATGGAGACCCATACATTGCCACTACACATATTGAATTAAGAACCAGAGCAATAGAAGAAAAAATAAAAACACATTCCATTCATGCATCTTCATCACTTACTTCAATGATTGGAGAATGCGGTTTGCATTTTTACAAAGTTGGAAGAATTGCAACGATAATGAGTGAAATGAAATCATTGACAACACCATACTATGTAATTTACAAAAATATCATAGAAGGGAATCACACAGTGCTTCTTTTAGAATATAATCAAGACAAAGATTTTTTCTTAGATCCCAAAGACGCATTAAATGGACTTTTAGAAACTGAAAAAGGTCAGATTAGAAATGTTATCAGTTCTGATACATATGTTATAGTGGCATCAAGAATAGGATTCAAAGATCAAAGTATTATTTCAGGAAAAATATCAAGTTTAAAGAAAACAGATTTTGGTAAACCACCACACACAGTAATTATTCCAGGAAGATTACATTTTACTGAATCAGATGCATTGAAAATATTTGGTCAATGTATTGATGAACCATTTGATAATTCAGAAAAAACAAAGAAAATTTCCATCCAAATGATGAAAAAATATGTCCCAATGGTCAGAGAAGCTCTTGAAGAGGTTGAACCACTATACAAAGACCAGAAAGAATTTCATGGAATTTTAGAAAATGCCGAATTATACGTAAAGGATGCAGAAAAATTTCTAGAAGATGGTCAAGATGAAGTTGCTATCTTGAGTATTGGGTATGCAGATGGTCTTGTTGATGCATTGAGATTAGCAAAAGGCCTTGATCCAAAAATGTAATTTTTAGCGATGAATTAAAGAGAGGGTCAAAAATAGAAAGAACAATGGAACAAAGTGAAAAAACCATATTATCCATCATGTACGTGGCTCAAATTCAAGAAAAGGATGCATTTGAGGAAATAAAGAAAAAAACCATGTTTGAAGAAAATATTATCAAATCAAACATAGAAAATTTGATTAAAAATAAATTTGTAAATGAGAATAATACTCTAACAGAATCTGGTAGAAATTCATTATCAGTAGTTTTAGCAGGAGGAGTTTTTGATATTATTCATCCAGGTCATATTCACACCTTAAATGCTGCAAAAGAATTAGGAGATGTTCTTGTGGTGGTGGTTGCAACGGATAACACTGCAGTTAAAATGAAGAAAAGAACACCACTTCACGCACAAGAGCAGAGACAGGAATTAGTTAATTCATTATCAATGGTAGACCTTTGTTTGATTGGACAAGAAGATGATATTTTCAAAACTGTAAATCATGTGAAACCGCAAATCATAGCTCTTGGGTATGATCAAGTTCATCAAGAGAAATTCATTACAGAAGGATGTAAAAAAATTGAACTGGATGCAAAAGTTGCAAGATTACAATCACCTATTCCTGAGAGTTCTAGTTCTAAAATTCAAAAAGAATATGGTGAATCAATTCACGGAATTTAGGAATTTATTGGAATTTTAATTGAAACTTTTGAACCATCTTTTAATTTAGCAGTTTTTCTTAAATTAGATTTTGAAATTAACTCTATAATTGAATCATCATGATGTGTTCGTTCAAGAATAATTAATTCGCAATTGGTAGAATTGTTAAGTTTGGCACTAAAGCACTTTACCCATCCATAGGTACGCTTTCCATCTGAAAAGCTCTTTATTTTGATACCATTCAAAGTTTCAAATTGTTTAATTGCTTCTTGATGAATTTTTTGATCCAATCTAACATTTAGAGTTCCAGGATAGGGAACATAACCAATTTTGGATTGGAATTGTTTGGTGTATCCTTTTAATCCCATGTAATATGCACCCTCTCCCATTCCAGAAACCAATGTACCTTTCAATTCAACATGCGATGGGGAAGAATCAAGACTTTTTTGTAAAATTGCAGATAATTTTACCATTTCAGAAAATCCCTTTGATGTAATTTTTACAGAAATATTACGTCCACTAATTATTCTCTCAATGAATTGATTTTGTTCTAATTCAAGAAGATGTTTTGAAGCAGCTTGCTGTGATTTCTTTATGTTTTTTCCAAGTGATGAAGTAGTTATAGAAACATAATTGTATTTTGCTCCTTTAGAAAGTAAGTAAGAAAGAGTTAGGAGATGCTGAATCTTTAGTTCAGTCATCTATTCTAAGATACGCCTAAGTCACCGAATGTTTTTAGTGTCATTCCATCAGAATTGGATAATTTTGCAACTCTGTGTCCAATGACACATTCAACACCAGCATTTTTGGCACCTTCTAAAAGTCTCTGAGTGATAATTCCATCTAGTAGAAGATATTTGATTCCAGATTGTGATGACAGTTTACTAACAACTTCACTAATTGGAACTTTGAAAATTTCATTTTGATCTCCATCTAATGCTACGGCTTCAAGAGTTTCATTTAGATTTGGAAATACTTTTGCGGCCATCTCTGCAACTGGTTTATCATCTTCACTCTTTAGTTCAGGGGCTGGTTTTCCATTTTTAATCTCATCAGCAATAGGTCTTAGAATTTCATCAATTCTTTGTGGGGTTAATTCTTCAACTTCAACACCACTATCTGCTTGAATTTCATAATCTAATGGAACAAGTGATTTGAGTTCTTTGAGAATAAATCCTCCTGCCCTATCGCCATCAAGGAAAGCAACAACAGTGTCTTTAGTATTACATAATTCTTTGATGGATTCATCAATTTTTGCACCTTCAATTGCAAGTACATTGTCATATCCGGCTCTAAGAAGATTGATTACATCAGCTCTTCCTTCAACTAGAATTACCCAATTAGAATCTGCAAGACCAGAACTACAAGTTAATTTTGATGGACCATATGTGGTTAGTTTTCCTGCATCGCCTTGGTGAACATCATTTAGCATGCTTTCACCTTCACTAACAGTTTTAGTTGCCCATTTTTGTTTGATTTCTTTAGCTCGTTTTACAATATCATCTTTCTTGGCAGCTCGTACATCATCAATGGCTTCTAATTTGAATGCACAATCAAATGGTCCTACTTTGTCAATGCTCTCAATACCTGCAGCAATTAATGCACAAGTATCAATATCAGTACTCATTGGGATTAAAGCATCACCACTAGTAGTGTTTGATGTAGATTTGGCATTGACTTCAATACGACCTACTTTAGAAACTCGTTGCAGCTCATTCAGATTCATCTCTGGGCCTAACAGTCCTTCTGTTTGACCAAAGATTGCGCCGATTATATCTGCTCTTTCAACAAGTCCATCGACTTCATAGGAAAGTTTAACGTGATATTTGACAATTCCTGATTGAGGCATAAACTATTCATCTCCTTTATTATCATAATTTGAGTTTCTGACTGCGATATATGAGGGTATCGCAAAAATTTGTATTAAAATTATGAATTTTTTCAAAAATTATGAAATAGCAAACGCTAGGATAAATCTAAAAATGAAAAATAATGTTGTTTATTCTGTGCTAAATGAGTGACCACATGAACAGGATTTTGTAACATTTGGATTGTTAATTTTGAATCCAGAACCCATTAGGCTTTCAATATAGTCTACGTTTGCACCTTGCAGATGATCAACGCTGTAGCTGTCAACTAGAAGTTTGACTCCATTCTCTTCCAAGACAATGTCATCTTCTTCTGGTGCTTTTTCAAAGCCCATTCCATATGATAGACCAGAACAACCGCCACCTTGAACGTATACTCTAAGGTATTCAGGGGCTTCTGCTTCTTCTTTCATAAATTCTTGGATCTTTTCAGCTGCTTTTGAGGTAACTGTGACCATCTTTTGTGTTTGCTCAGTTGCCATTATGAAGAAAAATGATGGCTCAAAATATAAGAAGCTTTTCCCACCTGACACACTAGTAATTTAAGAAATGAGGTAAAATCTCAACCTCAAAGTTAATGATCAGCAATATGTTTGACTACATCACTTGAAGTCAAAATACCAACAACTTTGTCATCATCAATAACAGGTAATTTTCTAACATTTCTAGAAGACATTAAATCAGATGCAATCCATAAATCAGAATTTGAATCAATTGAGATTAGTGGAGAAGACATGATCCTTCTCACCGGAGTATCAAGAGGATAGGAATGGGCAGTGATTTTAATTGCAAAATCTCGATCAGTGACAATTCCAACAGGTAAATTATTTTCTAAAACTACAACAGCTCCTACTCCAGTATCTTCCATCATTTTTGCAGCATTAGTTGCAGTAACAGATGAATCAACAGATACAATAGAATTGCTCATAATTTGTTTAACCCAAGTTTTCTTTTGAATAGGATCAGTAGAGTTCATCAATATGACTTATGGAAAGTGATATTTCAAAGGATTAATTGAATTTCAATTATGATAATCATGTTCATTGAAATCAGAACCCAATGATACGGATAGGATAACGGTTGTGTCAGTTGTCTGAAACTTTAATTCTTTTTCAGGTAAGAAACTTCTAAAAACTTGAGTAAGTAATTGTTCTGTAAAGACAGACCATTTTAATCCCAACTCATGTTGAATTAAAAATATGTGCATGTCACCTTCTACTCTATGATCAGAATTCATTCCAGATGCACGCATGTAGTCTTCTAATGTTTCAACACAGCGTTTTAGATCATATCCACCCTTGATAAACAAAACAGTGTCCTTTATCATAGGGAACATCAACGTAATAATTTCATCAATATCTTTTCCATCTAATTCTCCACCTAATGCTTCTAGTATTCCTTTAGGAACGGGAATCATTCCAATTTTACTTGAGAAACGATCCCATTGAACGTATTTTTCTAAAATCTGTCTTACAAGAACATTTTGAGAAATACCTTTCTGAGTAGATTCTGTTTCTAACTCTGCAACCAATTTTTCTGGAAGCCTATAGGTAATACTTCGAGTAGATTCTTTTTTTGAAGAATGTATTTGTCGTTTTGTAGAAGTAAGATTATTGTCCATCATTTTACTCTACAATATTCCCAAGGGCTAACTTACACGTGAAGTATTAGGCACTAACTCTACAGTGGTTACTTCTAAATCACATTTTAGAGAAATAGATTTTACTCGACTCTTGTACAGAAAGTATTTTTTTCCATCTTGATTAATTGAACCAGAGATAGCAAGTAATTTTGCATCATACAAAGTTTGTAATCGTCGATATACAGTGCTAATAGGAATTTTTTTTTCACTAGATATTTCCATTGCAGACTTTGGTTTTTCTAGAGTATTATGGAGGATTAATTTGCAATATTTGTCGGCAAGGATTTCCAAAATTACTTGCTTTCTTTCATCATCCATTATTTTTTGGGATTGAATTAATTCTTGCATGAAAAAACAGGTTCAAAATTGGTTATAACAGATTAGACCGCACTGCAAGACAATGTGTACTCATGTGATAAATCATCTAAATGTCATTTTTGGCTATGAAGCACAGATCAGTGAAAATATCAATCATCACAATGGTATTTTCAATTCTATTAGTTTCATTTACAGCTAATCAAGCAGCTGCAGAGTCAGTTCCAGAGTGGGTTAAAAATAATGCATTATGGTATGGTCAAGGAGACATTTCTGAGACAGAGTTTCTTAATGCAATAAAATTTTTGATCGAAAGTGGAGTAATTGAAATTGAATCTGCTGAAGTTGTATCAGAAACAATGGAAGATGAAATAATCATTCCTAATGGAAATTTTGATGTTTCAGGTAGTGGATTTTACTTACCACTAAATCTAGAAATTAGCAAAAATACCAAAGTAACATGGGTAAATGATGATTCTGTTCCACATAACATCCAAAGTCAAGATGAACTCGGAAATGTAATTGATTTGTTCAATAGTCCTCCATTAAACACAGGAGACAGATTTGAATTTACATTTGAGGAAGCAGGAGTCTACAACTACTATTGCTCATTCCACCCATGGAGAGTTGGAGTAGTTACAGTAAAGTAGAGTATTAGAAACTCTAACTTTTTTTTAATAATAAAATAAGAAAGAAATTAGAAATAGCTATTTCTTTGACTTGTTAACAAATGCAGTCATTCTCTCTTCCCTGTCAGGATGAGTGAAGCAATTTCTCCAAGCAAGTAATTCTAATGCAAGACCAGTGTCAAGATCTGCATTTCTTCCTTTGTTAATTGCTACTTTTGACATCTGAACACCCATTGTTGAGTTTCCAGCAATTTGTTGTGCCATTTTCAAAGCTTCTTCTTGTAATGATGCAAGAGGAACTACATGGTTTACTAAACCAATTTCTTTTGCTTCTTCTGCTTTGACCATTTTACCTGTGTAAACAAGTTCTTTTGCTTTTGCTATTCCCACAATTCTCATTAATCTTTGTGTGCCACCCCATCCTGGAGGGACACCAATTGTTACTTCTGGTTGACCAAGTCTAGCTGTATCTGCAGCTATTCTAATATCACAAGACATTGCAAGTTCACAACCTCCACCTAA
>Ga0209992_10002898_pt1 | contig 15055 bp, 16 predicted proteins | sample 2SBtaG_2_FD_182564 | JGI IMG/M metagenome (GOLD analysis project Ga0209992, IMG submission 182564) | Deep subsurface microbial communities from Kolumbo volcano to uncover new lineages of life (NeLLi) - 2SBTROV12_ACTIVE470 metaG (SPAdes)... | ecosystem: Environmental > Aquatic > Marine >... | reverse complement strand
GTTAGAGAATGGAATGGTGCCCTGGTCCATGTTTCAGAGTACGAGCCTAAACAACCACAGTTAGATCCAAAACCTACAAGTGCAGATCCACAAGCTTTACAAAGAGCAAGACCAGCTAGAACAGAATTTAGTACACAAGATTTTTTACCTTTAAATCCTTTTACGACTGCATCTAACACAACTTTAACAGTTTCGTTTCCCTCTGGTGCATTACAAGTTGATGATGTTTTAAGATTTACAGATGTTAAAGAAGGTGTTGGTGGAGTATCAATTGCAAAACTTCAATTACAAACAACTTTAAATGGTGATATTACTGATAGTGCTACTACCATAACTTTGACTGATGGATCTAATTTTCCTACGTCTGGATTTATTATGATTACAAAAATTAATAGTGTCTCAGGTTTATATGAAAATGAAGTTATTGAATATACTGGTAGATCAAGCAATAATTTAACTGGATGTGTGAGAGGAAAATCTGCTCCTTATAGAGGAATTACTCCCCCTTCATCAACAGCAGGCTCACATGACTCAGGAGCTACTGTATTTGGGTCGTTTAAGGTTGCTTCTTTGATTGGAACAAGTTATGTTAACGATGCTAACACAACAGTTACGAATTATAATAGTTTTACATTAACATTACCAAGTGCTGCTAGTGGTAGTGCAACAGGTGGAGGATTTAATTGTGTAATTAGTCCTCTTAATATAGAGAGTTTATAATGTCAGGATTAAGTGCATCAGGATTAAGAACACAGATTAGAAGCTACACTGAAGTAGACGACAGTGTATTAACTGATGCTGTTTTAGAAAATATTATTTTAAATGCTCAACAAAGAATATTTATGGATCTACCGATGGATTCTGATAGGCATGTTCAAGAAGGCACACTAGCTGCAAATGATAATACAATCAATGCTCCAGCAGGCTGCATGTTTATTAGAGGAATAGAAGTATTTAATTCAACAGCTAATACAGAAGGCAATGGCACTTGGTTAGAAAAAAAAGATCAAACATATTTGTCAGAATTTGTAGATAGAAAATTTGGACCAGAAGGGACTATTCAAGCACCTACAGATACTACTAATTCAGTTACAGGTTTTCCTAAATATTATGCCATGTTTGGGGGTGCTACAGGTCTATCTGATACTACTTCAGGAGGGATGTATCTAGCTCCAACACCTGATGCAAATTATAAATTTAGGGTATATTATAATAAAATACCAGTGTTATTAGAGGGTAGTAACACAAACTATATTAGTTTAAATTTCCCGCAAGGTCTTTTGTATTGTTGTTTAGCTGAGACTTATGCGTTCTTAAAAGGCCCAACGGATATGTTGACATTATACGAACAAAAGTATAAAAATGCTATACAACAATTTGCAGGAATGCAACTTGGAAGACGAAGACGAGACGATTATACTGATGGAACAGTCAGAATACCAGTTAAGTCACCGTCTCCATAATGAGGAGAAAATTTTATGGCTAATACATCGGCAATTTGTAACAGTTTTAAAACTGAAATTTTAAAAGCAGAACATAATTTTACTGCTTCAACAGGTAATACTTTTAACATAGCTTTATTCACAAGTTCAGCAACATTAGGAGCAGGCACAACTGCTTATGCTGCAACAGGTATGAATGAAATGGGAACAGGTTATGATGCTGGCGGAAAAGCGTTAACAAGTGTTACTCCTACTTTAGATTCTACAACAGCTTGTTGTGACTTTGATGATATTTCATGGACGTCTGCAACTTTTACAGCTAATGCATGTTTAATTTATAATGACACAGCCTCTGGTGATCCTGCAGTTTGTGCAGTAGCATTTGGCGGAGATAAATCTGTTTCTTCTGGAACTTTTACAATTCAATTCCCAGCTAAAGCAGCAACCACAGCTATAGTAAGAATAGCATAAGGAGGAACTCCTTATGTCAAACGCCTGGGGACAAAATTCTTGGGGTTATAATGAATGGGGCGATCAAGACTCCGTTGACATAACTCTTTCTGGTCTACAATCAACATCAGCAATTGGTGCAGTTATTGCTTACAATGCTGAAGGATGGGGGAGACAAGAATGGGGCAACTCAGGATGGGGAGTTGATTACTCTATTTCTTTAACAGGGCAATCAGCAACTTCTTCAATTGGCAGCGTAACCGCATTTGATACTCAAACAGTTTCTTTAACAGGACAATTAGCAACTTCTTCAATTGGCTCACTTACTTTAGATATAACATCAATTGTAGCGTTAACAGCACCAAGTCAAATGACGTCGGAGCTTGGAGATTTTGATAATGCAGGAACACTAGTTGGTTGGGGTAGAAATGGATGGGGTGAAGAACCTTATGGTGATTCATTTAATAAATTAGTACAACCAGCTGGAGTTAATGCAACATCTTCTGTTGGATCTTTAACAACAGCTATTGAAAACTTTGTGCCGCTAACTGCACCAAGTGAAATAACAGCAAGTTTAGGTTCTTTAACTTTAGATTTAACTTCTGTCATAACTCTAACGGCGCCTTCACAATTAACGTCTAGTGTAGGAGCTATATCTCCTACACAAACTGTAGTAGGACTAACAGGTCAATCAGCAACTGCGAGTGTTGGTGGAATAATTCTAGATGCCGTTGAAATAGGATTAACAGGTCAAGAAGCAACTTCTTCTATAGGATCAGTAACAATAGAAGATTCTGTAGGATTAACAGGTCAATCGGCCACATCTTCTGTAGGTTCTGTGGTCCTTGAAATAGGTGTTCCGTTAACAGGTCTAGCGGCCACATCTTCGGTAGGTGCAATAACACCTGAAGACGTAATAGGATTAACAGGTCAAGAGGCTACATCTGCTGTTGGAAATGTTGCTCCTTTAGGATATGGAGATGTTGATATTACTGGAAATACAAGTTATACTAATGTAACTAAAAACAATAGCGCAAGTTATTCAGATGTTGACGTAAGTGGAAATACGTCGTATACAGATGTAACTCACGCAGCTTAGGAGAAAAATTTATGGCATCAAGTTACACAAATTTAGGTGTAGAGTTAATGGCAACCGGGGAGAAAGCCGGTCAATGGGGAACTATTACAAACACCAACTTAAATATTATAGAACAAATATCAGGTGGTTATGTTGCGCAAGCATTAACTGATGGTGGAACTTTAACTTTAAGCAAAACTGATGGTGGAACAGGTGCAACTGTTGCAACAAGAGTTTGGAAACTAACAGGAGCCTTAACTGGTTCTTCAGTAGTAACTGTACCAGATAGTTTAGAAAACTGGTATATTGCACACAACGCTTCTACAGGAGCTCAAACAGTTCAATTAAAAACAGCTACTGGAACAGGTACAACTTGGGCTACAACTGATAAAGGTCATAAAATAGTTTATTCAGATGGAACAAATGTTGTTGATCCATTTGCTGATTTTTCTGAAATTACACTAAGTAATCAAAACTCATTAAAATTTGCTGATGCTGATAATTCTCATTATGTAGCATTTAAATCGCCTGCAACAGTCTCTAGTTCAGTAACATGGACCTTACCTGATGCAGATGCAACTGCTTCTGGACAGGCTTTAGTATCTAATAGTTCAGGAACATTATCGTGGGCTGCAGCAGGAATAACAACAGGAAAAGCTATTGCAATGGCAATGATTTTCGGGTAAAAAACAGAAGGAATTAAATTATGGCGAATCCAAATATAGTAGCAGTAACAAATATTTTAGGTGGTAATCTTGGTTTTAATTTATCATCTTCAGCAACAGCAACTTTATTAACAGTTGCAGCTGATAAAATTTTAAAAATTAATAGAATTACAGTTGCCAATGTAGATGGCACAAATGCAGCAGATGTTTCATTATTTGTAGATGGAATGGGTAATGGTACAACAGGAATTACTGCAACAGGTTCTGCAACAGTATATTTAGCAAAAACAGTTTCAGTCCCGGCTGACGCAACGTTAGTCATTTCGGACACACCTATATATTTAATGGAAGGTGACATATTAAAAGGTGGAGCTAATGCTGCATCTGATTTAGATTTATTTATTTCATATGAAGTATTAGACGACGCGTAGGAGGTTTAAGCTATGGCTAATGGCGGAATTATCGGACCCCCTAACGGAGTTAATCCTGAAGTAACACAATGTGCTGTTACACACACTAAAACATCATCAGGCACAATCACTACCGCAGCTTTAACAACTTCAGTAAATGTTTTAGTAGTTGCTGGGGGTGGCGGTGGAACTAGAGACAGAGGTGGTGGAGGTGGAGCTGGTGGTTATAGATTTTGTTCTTCAGTTTCAGTTTGTGGATCTTCTCCATATACAGTTGTAGTTGGTGGTGGAGGTGCAGCTGGTAACCCATCAGCTTGCAGAGGAGCTTCAGGAGTAAATTCAAGTTTTGCACCAGGCACACCAATAGAATTAACATCAGCAGGTGGTGGTGCAGGAGGAACTGGTGGTGGTGCTCCATGTAAAGCTGGAACTGATGGTGGTTCTGGTGGCGGTGGAGGAGGTATTAATGCTCCAGCTAATGTCGGTGGAGATGGTAACACCCCTTCAACAAGTCCTTCTCAAGGTAGTAATGGTGGTGTTGGATACGGAGTTGAAATAGGTCCTCGTAATAGAGGTGGTGCCGGTGGCGGCGGAGCTAGCGCTGTTGGTGTCAGTGCAACTAATACAGTAGCTGGTGATGGTGGAGCAGGATCTTCATCATGGCCAGGAGATTGCACAGTAAGAGCTGGTGGTGGAGGAGGTGGTGGACAAACTAATCCTTCTTCAGGTGGATCAGGTGGTGGCGGTGCTGGAACTAGTGGACCAACTGCATCAACTGCTGGAACTGCAAATACTGGAGGTGGCGGTGGCGGTTCAGGAGATGGTGTTGCAGCAGCTGGTGGATCAGGTGTAGTTATTGTCAAAGAGCCCGCAATAGATAATCCTAAAAGTGCACCCGGTGTTTGGCAAATGAATACAGTTTATGATTTAGTAAAACAAGGGTGTTGGTCAGGTTTTAATAAAGTAGCAATAGATTATTTAGTTGTAGCTGGTGGTGGTGGTGCTGGACATGATGATGGTGGTGGAGGAGGTGCTGGAGGATACAAAGAATCTTCAGGTACTTCTACAGGATGTTATTCAGTTTCTCCATTAGGTTCAGGTACTTTAAAAGTAGTGCCAGGTCCTTATACAATTACAGTTGGAGCTGGTGGAACAGGAGCACCCAATTCTCCCGCTGCACAAGCTACAAATGGTTCCGATTCAGTATTTTCAACTATAACATCAACTGGGGGTGGTTTTGGTGGACGAAGTCCACAAGCCGCTGGTCAACCAGGAGGTTCTGGTGGTGGGGGTGCTGCAACAGCTGCAGCTGGATCAGCTAGTCCTCCAGGTCAAGGACAACCAGGTGGAGCAGCTAGTCCAGGACCTAATTTTGCTGGTGGTGGTGGAGGAGCCACACAAGCAGGTAGTGCCGGTTCAGGTACTGCACCTAGTCCAGGAGTTGGTGGACCTGGTGGAGACGGAGCAACATCAAATATTACTAATACACCAACAGCAAGAGCTGGTGGTGGAGGAGGAGGTGGTTTTGGTGCTTCTTCTCCAAAAGGTACAGGTGGAGCTGGAGGTGGTGGTAATGCAGGTTCTACTCCATGTGGAAATGGAACTCCAGGAACAGCAAACACTGGTGGTGGAGGTGGTGGAGGTTCTACATCTCCTTCAAATAGAGATGGAGGTAGTGGTGGTTCAGGAATTGTAGTTGTTAGAGCACCAGCTACAACAACTTTAGCAGTTGCACCATGTACAAATAGTGTTGCAACTTTACCGGGTCCTGCAGGGTCTTATAAAGTAGCTACTTTTACTGTATCTGGTACATTGACAATAACATAAGATTAATTTATAAATATAAAATTTAAGGAGTATAAATATGGCACATTTTGCAGAATTAGAATCAAAAGTAGACCCATCAGGTTTCACTTCTGATTCACATCAAATAGTAAAAAGAGTAGTTGTTGTAGGCAATGATATTGCAGCAGGCGGCGGAACTATTGGAGATAATGACATGCATGTTGATGGAGAAACATGGTGTTCAAATTTTTTTAAAGGTGGAAGCTGGAAGCAAACTTCTTATAGTCATAATTTTAGAAAACAATATGCAGGAATTGGAATGAGATACGATTCTGCAAAAGACAAATTTATAAGCCAACAACCTTATGCATCTTGGTCATTAGATGGTAATGATGATTGGAAAGCACCAGTTACATATCCATCAATTATAGATGATGGTGAAGATCCACCTAGTTGGAGATATACAATAACTTGGAACGAAACAAAATACCACGCTGACAACACTAAGGGTTGGGAAGCAACAAAATCAAACGACGACGCGGAAACCAAAACAGTTTACGATTGGAATGGCACAGCTTGGGTGTCCGCATAGGAGGACACTAATATGCCAAGAGGCAGCGCAAATTTAAATGGTGGTATTTTAGGCAAAGTTAATAAAACTTCTTTTGGAAAAAATAAAATTACTAACACATCATCTAGTGGATGTTTTACAACACAACCAGGTACAAGCATACTAAACGTTGCAGTTATTGGTAGCGGAGCAGGTGGCGGAGCTGGAGGCACACGAGGTGGTGGCGGTGGTGGAGCTGGTGCTTTTCAAACTTCTACTTGTATTTCTGTATGTGGAAACACAGCTTATCCAGTAACTATTGGTGCTGGTGGTGCCGGAGCAAATAGTGATGGTAAAGGAACTGATGGAAATAGCACTGTTGGATTTTGTTTAACAAGCCCGGGTGGTGGTGCTGGTGGTGGTCAAGGTTCACTTGCTGCTAATCCAGGAGCTTCTGGTGGTGGAGGAGGATCAGGACCAGGAGGAGCAGGATGTGGTGGAACCGGTGGACCTCTTGGAAATAATGGTGGAAATGGACACCCTTCTTATACTGGTGGTGGCGGAGGTGGAGCTGGAGCAGTAGGCTCAAATTCAACTTCAAGCGCTGGTGGTAATGGTGGAGCAGGATCATCTTTTGAATGCACAACATATGCAGGAGGCGGAGGTGGAGCTGAAGGAACAGGAGCAGATGGAGGTTGTGGTGGATCAGGTGGTGGTGGACCAGGATCAAAATCAACTGGACCAAGTCCTTCTGTACCTAAAGGAGTATCAGGAACTGCAGGAACAGGTGGAGGAGGTGGCGGAGCTAACTCTACACCAGGAACACCAGGTCAAGCAGGTGGTTCAGGTGGAAGTGGGGCTGTCGTAACAAAAGAATTAAATCAAGCAAGTGGTGTGTGGTCAATGCAAAGTCAATTTCAAGCAAAAAAATGTGGAACATGGCCACAATTTATTGCATATGATATGGATTATTTAGTAGTCGCTGGTGGTGGTGGCGGTGGTTATCGTTTAAATGGTGGTGGTGGAGCAGGCGGATTTAGAGAATCAAGTGGAGCAAATACAGGATGTTATACAGCATCACCTTTAGGAAGTGGTGTAACAGGTTTTTTATTAGAAGAAGGCACTTATACAATTACAGTTGGTGCTGGAGGTGCTGGTGGTGTATGTGGCCCTGAAACAGGAGCCAAAGGAACTGATTCAATATTTAATGTATGTGGATCTGCACCATTAAAAATTACATCTTCTGGTGGCGGTGCTGGTTCTCCAGCTAGTTCACCTTTAGCACAAGGAGGTTCTGGTGCTGGTACAAAAACATCAGTAGGACCTGTTCCAAGAGCAGGTAATACTCCTCCAGTAAGTCCACCTCAAGGAAATCCTGGTGGTACAGGTATTGATTCAGGTTCTGATAAAGCTTCTGGATCTGGTGGAGGAGCAACAGCCGCTGGTGGATCAGCAGCTTCTCCTATGAATCCAGCCCCTGCAAGAGCAGGTGGAGCTGGTGCTACTACAAATATAACTAATTCTTCTGTAACATATGCAGGTGGAGGTGGTGGTGGAAATGAAGCACAACCAGTTACTCCAGGTGGAGCAGGTGGTGGTGGAAATGGTGGTGTAGGTGGGCCTTCAGATACAAATACAACAGCTGGTACAGCAAACACTGGTGGTGGAGGTGGTGGAGGTGGTTGTGGATCAGCTCCTGCTGACGTTTATAATGGTGCGGCTGGTGGATCAGGAATAGTTGTTACAAGATTTCCTTCAACAAGTTGTGTTTCAGTAGCCCCAGGAACTAATAGTGTTGCAACACTACCATCGCCAGCGGGTGGATATAAAGTTGCTACATTTACCGTTTCAGGAACATTGACAATTTCATAGGTAATGTTATATTAAGTTCATAAAGACATATGAACCTTACAAACTATTATTGGTATTTTCAATCAGCAATTCCTCATAGAATTTGTGATGATATTGCAAGATATGGAAAATCTATACAAGATCAAATGGCAGTTACAGGTGGTTATGGTAATAAAAAATTAAATCAAAAACAAGTTAACGATTTAAAAAAGAAAAGAGATTCAAATATTGTTTGGATGAATGATAGATGGATATATAAAGAAATTCAACCTTATATTCATCAAGCAAATGCTAGTGCAGGTTGGAATTTTCAATGGGATTTTTCTGAGTCTTGTCAATTTACAAAATATGTAAAAGGTCAATACTATGACTGGCACTGTGATAGTTGGGATAGACCTTATCAACGAAAAGAAGGCGAGCCTGATCATGGAAAAATTAGAAAATTATCCGTAACTGTTACATTATCTGATCCTAAAGAATATAAAGGTGGAGAATTAGAATTTGATTTTAGAAATTTAGATCCTGATAAACCTAGAAAACCTGTTAAATGTAAAGAAATATTACCTAAAGGATCTTTAGTTGTGTTTCCTTCGTTTGTGTGGCACAGAGTATGTCCCATTAAAAAGGGAGAAAGAAAAAGTTTAGTAATATGGAATTTAGGATGGCCGTTTAAATGAAAAAGAAAAAAAATAAAGATTTAAGTTATCCTAAACAACTACAAAGAGAAGATATTTTTAAATGTCCTATTTGGTTTGCCGATGAACCAGCTTTTGTTGATGATTTAAATAAAGCATCAGATAAATATATTGCAGAATCTAAAAAAACATTAAAACCAGCTATTGATAAACGTAACAAAAAATATGGTGACAAAGGTGATATGGGTCATGTATTTCATTCAACATCATTAATAGGAGACCCTAATTTTAATCAATTAATAACTTATATAGGCGCAACATCACATAACTTATTAAATGAAATGGGTTTTGATTTAACTAATTATCAAGTGTTTACTACAGAAATGTGGGTACAAGAGTTTGCTAAAAAAGGTGGTGGACATCATACATTACATACACATTGGAATGGTCACATGTCTGGTTTTTATTTTTTAAAAGCTAGTGAAGAAACATCACTTCCAATTTTTGAAGATCCACGACCAGGCAATATAATGAATCTTTTACCTGAAAAGGATAAAACAAAAGTAACTTACGCAAGTTCACAAATAAACTATGGTGTAAAACCTGGAAGAATGATATTTTTTCCTTCTTATATGCCACATCAATATGTGGTAGATATGGGTTATAAACCATTTAGGTTTATACATTGGAACTGCCAAGCAATACCAAAAGGAGTATTAAATGTCGTTCAAAAATAATAAATACACAGTATTAAAAAAAGCTATTTCACCAGAGTTAGCACACTTTGTTTATAAATATTTTTTAAATAAAAGAAATGTTGCAAGAGTATTGTTTGATTCTAAATATATGTCACCATTTACAGAATACTGGGGCATATGGAATGACGATCAAGTACCTAACACTTATTCACATTACGGAGATATTGCAATGGAAACTTTACTAGAACAAGTAAAACCTGTTATGGAAAAACACACTGGCCTTAAATTAAGTCCTACATATTCTTATGCAAGAATTTATAAAAAAGGAGATGTTTTAGCTAGACACAAAGATAGATATTCTTGTGAAGTATCTACCACATTAAATTTAGGTGGTGATCCATGGCCTATATATTTAGACCCTACAGGAAAACAAGGTCAAGCTGGTGTTAAAGTAGATCTTAAACCAGGTGATATGTTAATATATTCTGGTTGTGATCTTGAACATTGGCGAGAAGAATTTATGGGTAAAGATTGTGGACAAGTATTTTTACATTATAATAGAGCTAATTCTAAAAATGCTAAAGAAAATTATTTAGATAAAAGACCTTTATTAGGTTTACCTGCCTGGTTTAAAGGCACACAGTTGACAAAAAATAAAAAATAGTTTATAAAGTAATCTTGCAGGGGGATGATCCACCACAGATTCCCTCTGCTTTAATCTATTGAAATCCCCATTAATCTGCTATAACACCTAATAAACAGGTTTATATATGTTACAAAAATTAGGCTTTCTACCAGGATTTAATAAACAAGTTACAGAGACCGGAGCTGAAGGGCAATGGTTTGATGGTGATAATGTAAGATTTAGATATGGTAGTCCAGAAAAAATAGGTGGCTGGCAACAATTAGGACAATCTAAACTTACTGGTGCGTGTAGAGCTGTTCATCATTGGGACGATAATGCTGGTATTAAATATGCAGCAATAGGAACAAATAGAATTTTATACGTATACTCTGGAGATGTTTATTATGATATTCATCCCATTAGAGTTACGTTAACTGGAGCTGATTTTACTAGTAGTAATGGTTCAACAACAGTTACGGTTACATGTACCGGAACTCACGGATTAGTGGCAAACGATATAGTTATGTTTGATAGCGTAGCCAGCATACCAGGAACATCAGCTTATAGTGATGCTACATTTGAAGATGAAAAATTTATGGTAACTTCAATACCAACTACCACAACTTTTACAATTACAATGGATACAGCTGAAGGTAGTAGCCCTATGACTAATGCTGGATCAACATCAATTCTTTGTTATTATAATGTGGGACCAGCTTTACAATTAGGGGGTTATGGTTGGGGAACAGCGTTATGGGGTGGTATCGCTCTTGGAGCGTCTACAAATACTTTGGCTTCTACTATTAATGATACTGTAACAGATATTCCTTTAACTAACTCTGCAGCTTTTCCTGCATCTGGAGAAATAAGAATCGGATCAGAAGATATAAGTTATACAAATAATAATACTACAACCAATATTTTAAGTGGAGGTGCTAGAGAAGTTAATGGTACAACTAAAGCAGGCCATAGTGCAGGAGCTACTGTAACTAATATATCAGGATACGTTGCATGGGGTGATCCATCTTCTGCTGACTTTACAATTGATCCTGGAATGTGGATATTAGATAACTATGGAACAAAATTAATTGCACTTATTTATAATGGTTCTTGTTTTGAATGGGATGCAGCAGCAAGTGGTGCAACAAATAACAGGGCCACTTTATTAGCAAATGCACCGACAGCATCACGTCATGTATTGGTATCTACACCCGATAGACACTTAGTATTTTTTGGAACCGAAACAACTGTTGGAAATAGCACTACTAAAGATGACATGTTTATAAGATTTTCTGATCAAGAAAGCATTGATCAAACTGATTCTTATACTGTTAAAGCAAATAATACCGCAGGTACACAAAGACTTGCCGATGGTTCTAAAATTATGGGAGCTATTAAAGGTAGGGATGCAATTTATGTTTGGACAGATACCGCATTATTTCTTATGAAATTTGTTGGTCAACCATTTACCTTTTCATTCGAACAAGTAGGAACTAACTGTGGGTTGTTAGGAAAAAATGCTTGTATTGAAGTAGATGGCACAGCTTACTGGATGTCTGAAAATGGATTCTTTGCATACGATGGTCAATTAAAATCACTTCCTTGTTTGGTAGAAGACGCAGTTTATGATGACCTTAACTCAACTGCAAGAGACTTAGTTAATGCAGGATTAAATAATTTATTTGGTGAAATAAGCTGGTTTTATTGCACATCAGCATCAGATGTAGTCAATAGAGTTGTTACATATAACTATTTAGATTCTACAACTAAACGTCCTATTTGGACAACAGGCACTTTAGCAAGAACAGCTTGGGTTGATTCTTCAGTATTTGCTAGACCTCACGCAACGTATTATAGTGAAAGTGATGATGCATCTTTCGATGTTACTGGTAATACCGATGGAAGTACTATATACTATAAACACGAAACAGGGACTGATCAAATTACTGCTGGTGGAGTAGTGACAGCAGTTTTAGGATCTATTACATCAGGTGATTTTGATATCACTCAAAGAACAGCTAGAGGTGGTGGACAGGTTGTAGGGATGCCTGATCTTAGAGGAGACGGAGAATTTATAATGAGAATTAGTAGATTTATACCAGATTTTATTTCACAAACAGGAAACACACAAGTTAGTTTTGTAACTAAAAATTATCCTAATAGTTCTGGAACTACTACCAATTTTAGTGTTGATTCAACCACTACTAAAAAAGATACAAGATTACGAGCAAGATCAATTGCTATTAAAGTTGCAAATACAAGCACTTCACAAGATTGGAAACTAGGAACATTTAGATTAGATATACACCCAGGAGGAAGAAGGTAATGGCTACAGATAAAAAAATAAATTATGAAATGCAAGGTAATGAAAAACCAGCAAGAAATTATTTAGGTAAACAAAAAACTGTAACTGTTCCTGTTAAATGGCAATCTAATCCTAAATCTCCTAAAACAGAGTTAGCCTATATTACTAAAGCAGAAAAAGATTTACTAATTAAAAAAGATATACACGGGTCTTTAAAGAAAGGTCCTAACACAGGTCCTTCTGGAATTATGTCTTTAGACTCTCAAGGAGATTACACTAGAGATAGAAGTCAAGATAAAGCTAGAAGTGAAATGTCTAGAGGAGATAGTGAAAGAGCTGTTAGAAATGAAGCAAGATTAAAAGAAGTTTTAACAGGTCAAGTAGATAGAGGTCAAACATCTAGAGTAAGTGACAGAGTAAGAGAAGGAGCTGTACCTGAATATGCATATGGCCCTGATGGTCAACTAAAATACATTGGTTCTGGTAGTCAATATGTAGGAAAAAGTTTATTTAACCCTAGTGGGTATAGAAAAATTAGAAATACAAGAGGTGGTTTTTTGGGATTTGGAGGACAAAAAGATATACGATTTAATCCAGTAACCAGAAGATATGAGTTTGAAGAAGAAGAAACTGGTGATGTTCAACCAGGTTTTGGAGGAAGATTTTTTGGTGGGTTAATGAGTTTATTAACAGGTATTCCGGTTGTAGGTTCAGCAATTGGAACTGCGTATGATTATGGTAAAGGAATTTTTGGTAACAAACCAAGAGACATGTCTGAATTTAATAAACTAAGTTTAACTTTACCAGAAAATCAAAAAACATATATTCCAGAAGGAAGTGATATACCTATGGAAAGTTTAGCTTTAGCAAACATGTATCCATCTGGATCTAGTATGAATATTACTAGTGCTAACAATAATGTTAATACTAAGAAAGGTATACCTTATACCAATCAATTTACAACAAGTGGTAATACTTACCCTGTTAATCAAAATTTTACTGACACCATGACAACTTATACCGATGCTATTGAACAAGGAAAAAATATTGGTGATGATGAACAAATGTATATTGATAATCAAATTTTTAACCAAAGGTTCCCATAATGGCTAAAATTGTACAATCATTAACTAGAGCTGAAGAAGAATATAGACGAGAAAATTTACAATCATTAGTTAGAGATCTTGATGGTGTAATAACAAAACTAAACTCTTCATTTCAAGATGAAGTTAAACAAGAAATAGAAGCTAAAAGTTTCTTTTTAGATGCATAATGGCAGTAGTAAACGAATATAAATTTTATGGTAAAACAACCACAGCAGCTGAATCTTTTGATATGTTAGAACCAGGTGCAAATGAAACAGTAATTGTTAGATCATTACGAGTTACTAATAAATCAGGATCTAATACACCAACAGTTACTATAAAAAACAATGCATTTGAGATAGTACATACGCAAACATTATCTACAGCAGCTAGTGTAGAAATATTAACTTTGCCATTAATAGTGGAAGGAGGGACTAAATTATCCTATACCACAGCAGGCACTGTATCTGATGGTGTTGTATTTGGTATAAGTTATCTCAATATTAAAAAGGAAAAGGTAGATTAATGGAAATAAAAAACGCAGAAGTAGAGACAATTTACAGACATAAGCAAACAGGTGAGCTTTTTAAGGAAAGAAAAGATTGGGAAACTAAAGGGTATAAGAATGAGGACATGGCACAAGATGTAAAAGTCATCATGCCTCCTCTTGATTTAGTGAGTAAAACGTAATAAAGTAGGAGAATAAGGTAAAATTATGGCAATATCTAGAATGCAAGAACCCCAACAAATACAATCAGGAATAGGTTCCTTACAGGATCCTAGACAAAATTATTTTTTAGGAAAGCTTGTAAAGAAAGCTAAACGTGCTGTAAAAAAAGTTGTTAAATCACCATTAGGTAAAGCTGCTATTGGTGGTGCATTGGCATTTGGTATACCTGGGACAGGTATAGGTGGTTTATTTGGTAGAGCTGGTTTTGGTGGAGCAGCTAAAGGTTTATTTGGACAACAAGGAATAGGCGCTACTTTCGGTGCAGGTAAAGCAGCACTTGCAAAAAGATTTGCACCTGCTGCTACAGATAGATTAGCATTTAATGCTGCAAGATCTAGTCCTAGTAAAGTTGGTTTTCTTTCAAAACTAAATCCTTTTGGTAAAAACTTTGATCCTAAAACAGCTTTCCTTACAGGAGGAGCTGGTTTAGTTGCAGCACCTTTTTTAATGGATGCTCTTGCTCCTGAAGAAGTAGAAGAAGAAGTTGATGTAATGGATGTAGAAGGTATTAGACAAAGTGCAAGAGATTATTATCAAGGTCTTGGCGGAAAAAATTTAGCATTCATGCCACAAAAACAATATGTACAGAAAAATTTCTATGACTATGCAAATGGTGGTAGAGCAGGATTAATGAATGGTGGTGATGCAGGTAATGCACAAGCAGAACAAATGCTTATGGCAGAATTTGTTAAATACAAAAACAAAGGTGGCACATTATCTTTTGAACAATTTGTAAAAGCAGTAAT
>Ga0209992_10002895_pt1 | contig 15078 bp, 17 predicted proteins | sample 2SBtaG_2_FD_182564 | JGI IMG/M metagenome (GOLD analysis project Ga0209992, IMG submission 182564) | Deep subsurface microbial communities from Kolumbo volcano to uncover new lineages of life (NeLLi) - 2SBTROV12_ACTIVE470 metaG (SPAdes)... | ecosystem: Environmental > Aquatic > Marine >... | reverse complement strand
CTGGATGATGTGCTTAACCTAAATGCAAAGGATTTACTTGCAAGAAGATTACAAACTATTGTTTCAAAGAAACTTGGATTCAAAACACCATATCAAGCAAGACAAGCAGTAATTCATGGTCACATAATGGTTGGAGATAGAAAAGTCGACATTCCATCTTATACTGTTACAGTTGAAGAAGAAGATAGCGTTCATTTTGCACCAGAATCAAAAATTCCCGAAATGTTAGAAAAAACAAAGAAGGATCAACCAGTAGAAGCTCCTGCAACTGAAGAAGGGACTGAGGCTCCTGCAACTGAGGCTCCTGCAACTGAGGCCCCAAAAAGCGAAAGTTCTTCAACTGAATAATCAAAAAAATAGGCTTATCAGTAAATAACCCCAATTATCAAAGAGAATCATAATGTGTTCAATTATCGGCTATTATGGAAAAGAATTTGCTGCACCCATCATAGTCAAGGGATTAAAAAGAATGGAGTATCGGGGATATGACAGTGTTGGAGTTGCAACAGAATCTGACCATCAAATTGAATTAAAAAAAGGGATTGGAAAAGTAAATGAAGTAAATTCAAAAATTCAACTTGATTCACTCCCAGGAAAAATTGGAATTGGTCATACAAGATGGGCAACTCATGGAAAGGTTACCGATTTTAATGCCCATCCACATCCAAGTAACTCAGGTAAAATTGCCATAGTACATAATGGGATAATTGAGAATTTTGAAGAATTAAAAAAACAATTAGAAGATGAAGGTTATGATTTCAAAAGTGAAACAGATAGTGAAATTATTGCAAATCTTCTTCAAAAATATTATGAAGAAACAAATGATGTCAAAGAAACAATATTGAAAACAGTTTCAGTAATCAAAGGACATTATGCGTTTGTAGCAATGTTTGAAAATGGTCAATTGGCTGCTGCAAGATTCCATGAACCGCTAATTGTAGGAGTAGGTCAGAATGATTTCTTTTTATCTAGTGATGTTTTGGGTTTTATTGAATTCACAGATGACGCAATTTATTTAGAAAATGGAAATTTTGTTATCTTAGAGGAAAATAAGTTTCAAATTTTAGATTTTCAAGGTGAACATGCAAAATATGGAATTACAAAAGTATCTAAAGAATTTGGAGATGCTTACAAAGGTGATTATGCACATTATACGTTGAAAGAAATCTATGAACAACACGAAACAATATTGAAAGCGGGAGAAAAAACTCAAGAAGCAATTCATAAGACAGCAGATTATATCAAACATGCCAAAAATATCTACATAACAGGAAGTGGAACCAGTTACAATTCTGCTTTAATTGCAAAACAGATTTTTTCAAAATATGTAAAAATTAAGGCAGAACCTATCATGTCAAGTGAACTCCAATTTGCACCTGAAGGTATTGAAGAAAATTCAATTATAATTGCAATATCTCAAAGTGGAGAAAGTGCTGATGTTTTAGACGCAGTAAAAATTGGAAAACAAGCAAATTGTAAAATTATAGCAATTGTAAATTTGATGACATCATCACTTGCGCGTGAAGCAGATGTAGTAATAGGAATGAATTGTGGACCTGAAATCGGAGTTGCTGCAACAAAAAGTTTCACATCTCAACTTGTTATTTTGTATAAAATTGTACAAAAATTAAGTGATGACAGTATTACAATTAATTTTGAAAAATTCTCAGAGTCAGTTGTAAAAATATTAGAAAATCCTAAAAACATTCAACATATTGCTACAAAACTAAAAGATGTTTCAGATGTCTATATTTTGGGTAGAGGGATAAACTATCCAATTGCAATAGAAGCAGCACTAAAACTTAAAGAATTGACATACATGCATGCAGAAGGAATTCCCGGAGGAGAATTAAAACACGGACCTCTTGCCTTAATGGATTCAAACGTATTTGTAATAATTTTTAATCCAAATGATTCCACATATGCTGATACGCTAACAAGTGCAAGAGAAATCAAAGCCCGAGGTGCAAAAATTATTGGAATTTCAGATATCGAAAGTGATGTTTATGATTATTGGATTGAAATGCCAAAAATAGATGAAGTGTTATACCCAATTTCTGAAATAATTCCAATACAATTTTTGGCATATTATGCAGCATTAGAAAAAGATGCAGATCCCGACTATCCTAGAAATCTTGCAAAATCAGTTACTGTGAAGTAAATAATCTGTCATATTCTTTTTCAGAAATCTCTAAAAATTTTGTAGAATCATTTCCAGTTTTTATCATTGAAGAAATTATACTTCCACCAGCTCCAACTCCTTCTTTTGCAAATCCTTCAGAAAACGCTTTTAATCCAGGATATTGAGAATTTTTCAAGCCTGGATTTACTGAAATTGCAGGAATATTAGCAATTTCTTTTACAAGACTAGTGAAATTTGCAGTTTTATCATCAGTAATGTAGGAAGTTGTTCCAATGACAGTATTTTCTTCATTAAATCCAATTTTTGAAGCAAATGCTAGAACAGCTGCCATTTGTGTTCCACCAGCCAGCATTACATTTGATACACTAGATGCTGAACTTAACATTCCTGCAACAAAAGGAATCATAGGATCACCAACCTTTGCCACAATACTGTAAGGGTGTTCAGAATCTATTCTCTCTAGAGCAGAATTTACAATTTGGTTTTTCAACTCTATGGGGTTATTTGGAATACTAGAGCTAACTTTTGCATTAAATCCTAATGCTTTCAATACGGCCAATGCAGTAGTAGTTCCACCAGGAATGCTTTCTCCAATTATTAAACAATCAGTAAGTGATGCCATGCTTCTACCAACAATTCTTCCATAATCAACAGCATGAGATACTTGAGAATCAGTCATTGCGTCTTCATTTGAAATATTTTTTCCAAATGTCATGCCAGTATCCATGAATGGAAGCTGTGGTAAAATTTTACTTCCAGCATTAATTGTCAAATGTGGAATACTTGCAGATTCTAATGCAGTTTTTGTAAGTAATCCAGGAGTAGGCTTCCCATCAGGAGTCATTGGGATTTTATCAATAGATTTGCAATATCCATAATGAAGATATTCAGCATCTGCTGGTGGGGTATATTGAATGGAATCCTTGTCAGCACCTGCAAAAGTTATTCCAGGAATTTCACATGTTTCAGTATATGAGATAACAAATGAAAAAAGAAATTTTTTAGATTTCATTGATTCTAGAAAACTTTGTCCTTGTTCTATATTTCCAAAGAGTTCAAAATTTTCCAAGATAATCCCTTTTAGCCCATCATATCAAGAAATTGTTGCTCAGTTCGTTTTTGCATCACATGATTGGTGAGTTTCTCTTGTCCCAAAGTAGAGATTTCAGCTGAACCGTAATTATGGCCTGAATACATGACTAGATTTTCATCCAAATTGTGTAAAACATCAAAAAGACTGTGATAGAGATCTTTTGCTGATCCACCAGGTAAATCAATTCTCCCACAATTTCCAACAAACAATGTATCTCCTGAGAAAATTTTTCCATCACCTATTAAGCAAATACTATCTTGGGAATGACCGGGAGTATGAAGTACTTTTAATTTTGAATTTCCAAATTCAATTAAATCTCCGTCCTTTACTGTAATGTCATGTTTTAATTCTGATTTTTCATGTTGGATGATTGGAGCTTTAGTAGATTCAACCATTGCATCATTACCTAACGTATGATCAAAATGGTGATGAGTATTTACAATGTATTTGATTTTGAGATTGTTTTCTTTAATGATCATTTCTAATTCTATCAAATCCCAAGAAGGATCAATTATAATGGATTCACTGGTATCTTCATCCTCAACAATATATGAAAAATTTTGCATATTTCCTACTTGGATTTGATGAACTTTCATAGTATACCCTCTTCAGCTTCAGGGGGAATTCCAATTTTCTCTGCATGTAATTCACCAGTCAAATCTTTTCGTTTAGGTATGCCTTCTTTCATTTTATGAAATGTTACGGTCATGTCACATTTTGTGTAAATGTTTGCTGTTTCTCCAGTTTGAGGATCTAATCCGGATGGAACATCAACTGCAAATTTGTAACAATCTGTGTCATTAATGTAATTGATTGCAGATGCATATGGTTCTCTAATTTCTCCAGTAATTCCTGTACCTAGAATTCCATCAATTATAACATCAGGTTTAAAATCAAAATTTATTGAATCTCCTGAAATTAATTTTACAGAGGGCATTTTCTTTAAGATAGACCAATTCCAGTTACTTTCCTCAGTTTTAATTTTTTCAGGACTACCAAGTAGCATCACTGTGACTTTTGCACCATATCCTGCAAGATGTCTAGCCATAACCAAGCCATCACCGCCATTATTTCCTAATCCAACAAATATCAGAATATTTTTTGATTCCACATTATCAATTTTTTCAAGTAATCGCCTAACTGCTGCAGCACCAGCATTTTCCATCATGAATTTTTTCAAAAATCCCATGTCATGACCTTTGTTTTCAATATTGTACATTTGATCAACAGTAATTTCCATATCTTTCATGAAATAATATCCAAAATAAGAGTTTGGCAAACGGCTTTATCCTAGTTTCAAAACATGTGTAAGCATGACATTAAAGAATGTAAAACCATCATTAAGTAAAATTGCAAAAGATTTGGGAGCTACACAAGACTCTAGAGAATTTCTTCTAAAAAATACCAGAGAAATTATCATCCTATGTAGTAAATCAATTATCGCAGTTCATAAAGGAGATTTGGTAACTGGTAAAAACAATCTGAAACAGGCAGAGACATTATTAAAAAAATACAAGAAAAAAGCAACTGGAGGACTAAGAAGATATTTGATCACACCAGAACAAGAATTTGTAGAAGCTGCATGTTTGATTGCAATTGTTGAACAAAAAGAAATTCCTTCAGATAAAAAATTGGCAGTGATGCCAGAATCATATGTCTTAGGATTACTTGATTGTATTGGTGAATTGAAAAGACAAGTATATGACAAAATTAGAATGGACAAAATTGATGAAGCAACAAGAATGTTTGAAATTATGGAAAACTTGTATCTTCAACTTTACACCTTTTCAATGTATGATAAAGTAGTGAAAGAAGCAAGAAGAAAAATTGATGTTAACAGAATACTAGTAGATGATGTCAGATCGGTGATTACAGAAGAAAAAAGGCGAACTGAATTGATTAAAATTTTACAAAAATTAGAGGAATAGAATAGAACTAGTGGTGCGGACGATGGGATTTGAACCCACGAACTCCTGAGAGACTAGCCCCTCAAGCTAGCGCCTTTGGCCAGGCTGGGCGACGTCCGCAAAGGAATTTTCTTGCATGGTTTTTATAATCCTTGGTTACTTTTTCGTTCGTGTTAATTCCTGTTAGATGTTTAACTTGTGGAAAATTAATTGCTGATAAATTTGATGATTATCAAAATAAAATTAAAGCAGGAGAAGATCCTACAAAAACTCTTGATTCCTTAGGTGTTGAGAGATATTGTTGTAGAAGAATGCTTTTGACTACTGTTGAAACTATACAACAAGTAATCCCATTTTACGAAGCAATTCAGAGAAGAAAACAAGAAGTTCAATCTGAGTTAGAATAACTTGGCCAAGATTTCCTCAATTGAAGGACGTATTCTATACAATAGTCGAGGAAGTAAAACTATCGAAGTAGATATTCAATCTGAGAATAAATTTTTAGGAAGAGTTTGTGCACCATCTGGTGCTAGTGTAGGGAAATATGAAGCAGTAAGTTTTCCAAATGAAAATCCTGAAGAAAGTCTTAGAATTTTAAAAGATAATTCTCAGAAATTTATCGGTTTAGAATCATCAGATTTGAAAGGCATACATGAAATTCTAAAAGAATTAGACGGCACTACAAATTATTCAGTGATTGGCGGAGCATTAGCTTTTGCAGTTACAATTGCATCTATGGAATCAGCATCAAAAGCCTCTGATGAACCATTGTTTAAAACACTCTCATCAGAAGACTCTTTCAAATTTCCATTTCCATTAGGTAATATTTTGGGAGGGGGAGCACATGCAGGACCAGGTACTCCAGACATTCAAGAGATTTTGATTTGTGCTACAGGCTCAAAAACTATTGAAGATGCTATTGCAACTAATTTATCAGTACATAAGGAATTACGTCGTGTTTTAGAAAAGGAAGATCCTAATTTTACAAATGGTAGAGGAGATGAAGGTGGATGGGCACCCAAACTAGAAAATCAAAAAGCATTAGAGATATCTGCAAAAGCATGTGAGAATCTTGGATTTACTTTAGGGAAGGAAGTGTCTTTGGGAGTAGATTTTGCATCTTCAACACAATGGAATGAAGAAAAAGAAAAATATGTTTATGATAGAGCAGGATTTGAAAATTCGACTGGAGAGCAAATTGATTTTGCGGCAGACATTATTGAGAAATTTAAATTGATTTATGCTGAAGATGCAGTTCATGAAGAAGCATTTGAGGATATGTCAGAATTAACAAAAAAATTCCCCAATACTTTGGTCACAGGAGATGATTTGACTGTCACCAACAAAAATATCTTGAAAAAAGCAATTGATGTAAAATCATGTAATGCTGCAATTTTAAAAGTCAATCAAGCAGGTAGTCTTTTTGATGCTTTAGAATTTGCCGATGAGGCATCTCAAAATAATATAAAATTAATCACATCACACAGATCAGGAGAATCTACAGATTCGCAAATATCTCATATTGGTCTTGCAACAAAGTCAAAAATGCTCAAAGTTGGCATAGTTGGAGGAGAAAGAGTGGCAAAACTGAATGAATTATTACGACTAGCAGAGCATGATTTAATACGCGGTATGGCAGAGATTTAAAATCGTCATGAGCCAACAAACTGAAGTAACTGACATCAAAAAGAAGGTTTTAGCTACCGGAATTAGAGTAGGAACACAAGTCAAGACAAAATTCATGAAACCATTCATCACTAAAGCCAGTCCTGAAGGACTTTACATGCTTGATTTAGATATCACATTAGAGAAAATTCAAACAGCAGCCAGATTCATCAACAGATTAGGTACTGAAAACCTGATTGTGTGTTCAGGTAGACAATATGCAGAAACACCAATTGAAAAATTCTGTGAAGGTTTAGGCTCAAAGAAATTACTTGGTAGATTTATGCCAGGAACTTTAACAAATCCATCATTACCATATTACATTGAACCAAAATTAGTTTTAATTTCAGACCCTCAAGTAGATGAACAAGCAATTATTGAAGCAACAAATGCAGGTATTCCAATTATCGGAATTGCAAATACAGACAATATCACATCTAATTTGGATGTAATTATTCCAGCAAACAATAGGGGAAGAAAAGCTCTAGCAACAGTTTACTGGTTATTGGTACGTCAAGTCTTAATCGAAAGGGGCGAATTAAAAGAAGATGAACCAATGAAAAATGAAATCGATGATTTTGAAACAAAGATTACCGAAGAAGAGATTGAATAAATTTTTAAAATTTTAGTATTCTATTGAAATCCAAAGCTTCAGCACCAGGAAAAGTAATTCTTTTTGGCGAACATTTTGTAGTATACGGTGTTAAAGCAATTCTTTGTGCAATAAACAAAAGAGTTACAGTAACTGCAGAAAAAATTGAAGGAAATAAGATTTCTATTAAATCAAACATAGGGGATTTGACATTAGAACCTAACAAAGTAATTTCAGAAATTAATTCTCCACTAAAGCCATTTTATTATTTAGCTAACAAAATGATAAAAAATCAAAATTTCGGAATTGAGATTATTGTGAAATCAGATATTCCATTAGGGGTAGGTTTAGGATCATCATCAGCATGTTGTGTGGCAGGAGCTGCAGCAATCTCAGGATTATTTGAAAACACATCCAAAGATAAAATCCTTGAGTTAGCAATAGAAGCTGAGAAAACAATATTTGAAAACACATCAGGAGCTGATTGCACAGTCTGTACATATGGAGGAATAATGGAATATGACAAAGAGAATGGATTTAATAAAATTGAATCTGAGCCTAATTTTCATCTAGTTATTGCCAATTCAAATGTTGAACATTCTACAGAATCTGTAGTTGCAGGAGTTAAACAGTTTAAAGAAAAGGATGAAGATGAATTTTCCACCCTATGCAGTAAAGAATCAAAACTAATTGAAGATGTTTTGGAATTATTAAAAGAAAACAATATCAAAGAATTAGGAACCAAAGTATCTGAAAATCAGGAATATTTAGAAGTCATAGGAGTATCAAATGAAAAATTAAGAAGTATGATCAAAATAGGTCAAAACAAATCATTTGGTGCAAAAATTACTGGTGCAGGTGGAGGTGGATGTATCTTTGCACTTACAGATGAATCAAATCTTGATCAGACGATAAATCAATTCAAAAATGAAGATTATGATTGTTTTTCAGTTAAAATTGATTTTCAAGGACTGGATACTTTTTAATTGATCAGATAAATTTGAAAAATATGATTCTGATAAAACTAGGTGGTTCAATAATCACAAATAAAGAAAAGCCATTATCAGTTAGAAGAAAAACAATAGAGGGTATTTCTAAAAGCTTAAAAAAAATCAAAGAACCAATCATTATTGTTCACGGAGGAGGTTCCTATGGACATTATTGGTCTGTTAAATATGATATGCATACTAAAGGAAAAAAATATAATCCCAGAGGAGTTGCAATTGTTAAAAATTCAATGATTGAATTGAATAAAATAATATTAGATTCGTTATTTAAAAATAAATTAAATCCATATTGTCTTCCACCAACTGATTTTATGTCAGGGAATAAACCAATTGCAAAAAAAGTAAAAGAAATTGAGAAAATTGCAAAATCAGGCTTAATTCCAGTCACATTTGGAGATGCATTGTGGTATGGTCAGAATAAAACGTACATTTTATCTGGAGATAAAATTATGACCCATCTAGCAAAAATTCTAAAACCAAGACTTGTTATTTTTGCATTAAATGAAGATGGATTGTATTCAGATTTAAAAACAAAAAAATTGATCAGTGAACTACATGGAGAGCGTCCATCAATTTCTGAAAACAAAATGGATGTCACTGGTGGAATGACGAGAAAAGTTGAAGAAGCATCAAAAATTGCCAAGATGGGAATGAATGTGTTCTTTGCAAATGGCAATAAACCAGAAAGAATTGTGAAAGCGGTTAAAAATAGGACATTTGAAGGGACAATGTTTAGAGGTAAATGAAATGTCTGAAGAATTTGTAATATTAGTAGATGAAAAGGATAATCCAATTGGTACTGAAGAAAAAGTAAAATGTCATTTACCAAATGGGAAACTACACAGAGCATTTACAGCATTGTTATTTGATGATGAAGGAAGACTAGTTCTTACAAGAAGAGCTAAAGAAAAAATGTTATGGCCAAATGATTGGGATGGAACATTTGCCAGTCATCCAAGAGAATCAGAATCATATGTTTCATCAGGTGAAAGAAGAATGCCAGAAGAATTAGGGATTAATGGTACATTAGATTATCTACACAAATTTGAATACCATGTTCCGTACAAAGATGTTGGTTCTGAAAATGAAATTTGTGGGACATTAGTTGGAACAATTGATAAATCTACAGAACTAAAAGAAATTGAGGGTGAAATTGATGAAATCAAATACATTTCATCAAAAGAATTAGTTTTAGAATTAAAGGCTAATCCAGAAATTTATTGTCCATGGATGCTTATTGCTCTTAAATTATTAGATAAATCTGAAAAATCTATGCTTGAAAAGCATGAAAATGTCTTATCTACATGGATGAATAGTGAAGTTCAGGATGAATTACAAAAAGCAATTAAAATTCATCTACCAGAGGACAAATGGAGACTAGTAAATGAAAAAAACTAAACAAATTGAACAGAATGCAAAAACAGTAAACAAGTATCTTAATTCAAAATTAAAAGGAAATCCAAAAAAGCTCTATGATGCAGCAGGGCATCTTATTGTAAATGGTGGAAAAAGACTCAGACCATATATGGTAATTAGGAGCTGTCAAATTTTAAAAGGAAAAGTTTCCAATGCAATGCCTGCTGCAAGTGCAGTGGAGATGGTACATAATTTCTCATTAGTTCATGATGATATTATGGATAATGATGAAATGCGTCATGGTGTTCCCACAGTTCATAAAAAATTTGGCATGCCAATTGCAATTCTTGCAGGAGATGTATTATTTTCAAAAGCATTTCAAGTCATTACAGATTCAAAATTATCAGCCAATGCAACCACACAACTTGTTTCCAGGCTTTCAAAAGCTTGTGTAGATATCTGTGAAGGACAATTACTTGATGTTAAAATGGCCGAAGAGAAAAAAATTCCTTCACAAGCAGAGTACATTACTATGATTGGTAAAAAAACGGCTGCATTATTTGATGTATCATGTGCAATGGGAGCAATTTGTGCAACAAATAAACCAAAAGATATTTCAAATCTTTCATCATTTGGAAGGAATTTAGGAATTGCATTTCAAATTACTGATGATCTTATTGGAGTTATGGGAGATCCTAAAATTACAAAAAAACCAGTAGGTAATGATCTAAGAGAAGGTAAAAAATCATTGCCCATTCTAATGGCAATAAAATTAGCAAAAGGAAATGATAAAAAAATAATTTTGAAAGCATTTGGGAATTCAAAAGTATCAAAGAATGATCTCAACAAAGCTGTAAGTGCAATTCGCACCTTAGGAATTGAAGAAAATGTCAGAAAACAGGCACTAAAATATGCTGAAAAAGCCGAAAAATCACTATCAAAATACTCAGGTCCAGCAAAAACAGAATTAATTTCATTGTTGGATTTTGTTGTTAAAAGAAGTGTATAGTTGCAATAGGACGAATTAACATGGATGAAGAATTAAGGAAAGAATTAAGGAAAATGGCTCTTCAAAATGCTTTTGAGCATGGTGGAGAAACTAGAGATAAAATAATTTTAGGAAAAGTTCTTGGAACAAAGCCAGAATTTCGGAGTAAAGTAAAAGAAATATCAGTAGATATTTCTGAAATTGTTGCAACAGTTAATCAGTTATCATTAGAAGAACAAGAAAAAGAAATTAAAGAAAATTTTCCAGAGATTTTAGCACCTAAAGAAAAAATTGTCGAAAGAGAAGGCCTTCCAGAATTAAGAGATGCTAAACAAGGTAAAGTCATAACTAGATTTCCTCCAGAACCAAATGGATATCCACATATTGGTCACGCAAAAGCTGCAATCATTAATTCAGAATATGCAAAAATGTATGGTGGAAAATTCATTTTACGGATGGATGATACAAACCCTGAAGCAGAAAGAATGGAATATCATGCAGCCATTAAAGTAGGACTAGAATGGTTAGGAATTGAATTTGATACTGTAAAGAGTACATCAGATGATATGGAATTATTTTATGAAAAAGGGAATGAATTGATTAACTCAGGTAAAGCTTACGTTTGTACTTGCAAGAGAGAAGATATTAGTAAAAACCGAAGAGAAAGAAAATCTTGTAAATGTAGTAAAGAAGACATTAAGAAAAATAATAAAAATTGGGAAAAGATGAATGAGAAATTCAAACCGGGAGATGCCATTGTTAGATTTCGTGGAGATATGAAAGCAGATAATGCAGTAATGCGAGACCCGGTACTATTCAGAATTATTGAAGGAAAACATTACACATTAGGAGAAAAATATAGAATTTGGCCTAGTTATGACATGGCTGTAGCCATAGAAGATAGTATTGATGGAGTCACTCATGCATTTCGTTCTAAAGAATTTGAACTTAGAAAAGAGCTAATTGATGCAATTTTAGACGCATTAAACATGAGAAAACCTAGCCAAGGATTTTTCTCAAGATTAGAATTCAAAGGCATGCCTATTTCAAAGAGAATAATCAAACCCTTAATTGAAGAAGGCAAGGTTTCATGGTATGATGATCCAAGACTTCCAACCTTAGAGGCATTAAGACGAAGGGGGATTAAACCAGAAGCTATTAGAAAATTCATCATGTCTTTAGGATTAACAAAAGCAAATACATTAGCACCATTTGATGCACTTGAAGCATTTAACAGGAAATTTGTAGATGCAAATAGTATTAGATTATTCATGGTAAGCAATGCAAAAAAACTAACTGTACAAAACTTACCAATATCTTCAGTTGAAATTCCAAATCATCCAATAAATGACATGGGAAAAAGAAAAATTGAGATTGATCAAAATTTTTACATTTCCGGAGATGATGCACAAAGTATCAAAGAAGGTACTGAAATTCGTCTTTTAGGATTAGGAAATGTATCAATTACAAAAGCAGGTATAGAATTAGAAGGGGAATTTGTTGAAAATGGTGAGACTGGAAACATAACAAAAATTCAGTGGGTTTCTCAAAAGAGTGCACATGAAATTAAGATGATCATTCCAAAAACATTGTTCAATGGAGATGAATTTAATGAAGATAGCTTAGAAGAATTAGATGTGTATACAGAACCACATTATCTACAGTTAAAAGAAGGAGAAGAAATTCAATTTGTTAGGTTTGGATATTGTAGAAAAGATTCACAAAATCAAGCAATTTTTACTCACAAGTGATCAATTATGAAAATTGCACGATTGTCATACGAGAATAATGAAACATATGGTTTTGTTAAAGGGGATAAAGTATCTACAAAAGACGAAATTACTTACTTGACAGGGGTTCCAATTCCTCAAAATGTAAAAGATTTTCTTTTTGATGGATGGTACGATGAAATTAAAAATAAAATTAATGATTTACCTTATGAAGAAAATATTTCAAAATTCAAATTATTACCCCCAATTCCAAATCCAAACAAAATCATTTGTTTAGCGTTTAACTATGTAGATCATGCCAAAGAACAAGGATTGCAGGCACCAGAAGATCCTGCCATAGTAATAAAACCACGAACTGCATTAAACAGTACAAATTCAGATATCGTATGTCCAGATTTTGTTACTCAGTTAGATTATGAAATAGAATTGGCCTTGATCATTGGTAAAAATTGTAAAAATATCAGTGTGGATGATGCTCATGATGCAATATTTGGCTACATGGTTTTCAATGATGTCTCTGCAAGAGATATTCAATTCAAGGATAAACAATTTACAAGAGGAAAAAGTTTTGATTCGTTTGCACCATGTGGGCCATGGATAACAACAAAGGATGAAATCGATGATCCTCAAAATCTAAAAATGACAACCAAAATCAATGGTGAGTTAAGACAAAATTCTTCATCAAATAATATGTTTATAAAAATTCCAGAAATTATTTCAAAAATTTCTAAAGTGATGACATTAGAGAAAGGGGATATTATTTCTACAGGAACGCCTGCAGGGGTTATGCTGAATAAACCAAATGCAGTATTTCTAAAAGATGGAGATAAAGTAGAAATGGAAATAGAAAATTTAGGTAAATTATACAATACAATAAAAATTGTAAAATCAGATTAGACTAGAGATTTTTGCATTAAATGGAAGGATATTTTATGTTCTAAAGAATCAAAACTGGTCAATTTTTCTTTAGTTAAAATTTGAATTCGTTCATAATTTTTTTCAATACCTAAATTTTGAAGAAATGCAAGTATTTCAACAACCGAATCATCAGATTTTGAAAACAAAGTAACAATCAAAGTTTTATCAAAATGTTCAGAATCACTAAGAAGTGCAATGGAATTTTTATCATCAATTGAAGATCGTATAATTTTATTTTCATCACAAAATGATTTCAATGTTTCATTATCAATTGGAAGCCATCTCCAAGATTTTACATAATGAGAATAAAGATGAGTATCAAGAGACTTTTCAAATGTAACATTATGATTTGAGTTAATTTTTGGATCAAGAGAGTAAAAATTCCAAGTTTGGTAAATCTGATAATTTAGAGAATTTGCCATAGAAAGAGATGTATAATTTTCAGTATCAATTAGCATGTAAGAGGTAGATAGATCTTTTTGTTTTCCAATAGTTTCAGCATATTTTACTAGATCTGAAGCAATATTTTGACGTCGGAAATTAGATTTTACTCTAATACCTTCTATCCAAATCTGATCCTTTGAATAAAATGCATGGCAAATACCAACAGAAGATTGTTTTTCTGCTAAAAACAAATGGCCCTCAGACAACCAATAATCCCAAACGTGCTCTACATAATCACCCCAAGAAAAAGTATCTTTACAAAATTTTAGAATTTCAGTTTTGTCTGAATCATTTGCATTTCTAATTTTCAGATTCATAATATACAAAAAATTATTAATAATAATCAGATAAAAATGTCAATGGGAAAAATCGTAGCTGGAAAAACATCAGATATTCCACCTGGAAAAATGATTAAAGTATCAATTGACGGCAGAGATATTTTGGTCGCAAATATTGATGGCGAATATTCTGCTACAGATGATTCTTGTACTCATTCAGGTTCCAGTCTATCTGAGGGGACATTAGATGGATGTACAATAACATGTGGATGGCATAAAGCAGAGTTTGATTGTAAAACTGGGAAATTAGTAAAATTCCCAGCAAAAATTAGAGATTTAACGTCTTACAATGTTGTTGTTGAATCAGACAATGTCTTTGTAGAGATGTAACTATATACTTCTAAATTTTAAGAAAATGTGTTAAAAATGGCAGATGATACTCAAAATAAAGAATCAATGAAAGAAGCAATTGAGACATTAGAACAAATTACAGCAAGTAATTCAACTCCAAAAACAATTAAAAAATCAATTTCAGATTTAATTGCTGATCTTAATAATCCAGAATATTCATTATCTGTTAGGGCTGCCAACACTATTAGTTTACTTGATGATGTAACACAAGATCCAAACATGCCATCGTATGTTAGAACACAATTGTGGCAAGCAGTTTCAAAACTAGAAAGCATAAGAGAATAAATTCTCGTTAAGTGTAGAAATTACAATGAAATTTGAAGAATATTTAGAAACCTTACCAGATAATTTACTGAGTGGCGAAGATGTTCAATTACCTGAAAAATCATTTAGAGAAATTTTCAAATTTGTAGGATTAGATAATGATGATGTTTTTTATCATTTAGGATGTGGAGATGAAAAAGGAATTTCAATGGCCATTAACGAATTTAATGTGAAAAATGCAATTGGAATTGATAATAATTCAGAAAAAATAGAAAATGCTAA
>Ga0209992_10002894_pt1 | contig 15081 bp, 29 predicted proteins | sample 2SBtaG_2_FD_182564 | JGI IMG/M metagenome (GOLD analysis project Ga0209992, IMG submission 182564) | Deep subsurface microbial communities from Kolumbo volcano to uncover new lineages of life (NeLLi) - 2SBTROV12_ACTIVE470 metaG (SPAdes)... | ecosystem: Environmental > Aquatic > Marine >... | reverse complement strand
CAAATTTTGTAGATATTACTATGACATCTCCTTCCTGTAATTTTTCATTATTTTTTTCTAATGTCTCTTTTAATGCCTCAAAAACATCAAATTTTCCTTCCATCCTCTTTGAGATTAGTGCCAAAACTGATAATGTCATAATATTGTGAGAGTTGTTTTTCTTTTTTATTGTTCTGTATGGGTAGTTTTTTACCTGCTTTGTTATCCCTAAATAAGTTAATTTCTCATTTACTCCATTGAAAGGTAAAAAAAGAACAACCTTTTCTAGAGAAGAGTTCTTTGATAAAGAACTTAGACGTTCTGGTGCATTTGGTTCTTGGGCAGTTGCTACAAGTGCAGTAAAGGCACTAGATGAATATGCAGTATCAATTGACCATGATGAAAATGAAAAACCCTATCAAAACATTGATGATTATTTCAAAGAAATCAAAGAGGAATTGATTGAAGAGCCTGAAAGCGATATTGCGTTAATGGTACTAGATGATTTTTCAGCACATCTTACAAAGATTGGAAAAATGCCAGCTACTGTAAAATCTTACATCAGTAAGGCCAAAAAATACATGAGATTAGTACATGGAATTAGAATCTCAAAAGAAGATATGCAAGATTATGTTACTACTCCAATTGATGTTGAACCAGACGAAGAAAAAGAGCCACTTACAAAAGACGATATTACATTAATTGTAAATTGCTCAAATGGTCAAAGAAGAAAAGCATTCTATATGTTCCTTAAAGATACAGGTGCTAGAATTGGTGAAGGTCTGCAGGTCAAGAAAAAATATTTTGATTTTTCTGTAACTCCTACGAAGGTATTATTACCAAAAAAGATCGTAAAAGGGAAAAAAAGAAAACGATATGTGTTTTTGACTCATGAAACTGATAATTTTGTAAAACCTGTATTAGATAAGATAAAAGATGATGATTTAGTATTCACTTCAAATTCTAATATCGTTCAAGCAACCGCCTCTGAAAGAGATGCTTTCAATTACATGCGAGAAGATACAAAATTAACTGAAAAATTCGAACATAATGGCAGATTTAAGAAAACAATTCATAGTTTTAGGGCTTTTACTTATACTCAGTTAAAATTGGCCACAAAAGACGCTGATTATGCACATGGGTATATTGGCCACGATAAGTATTTGATTACATATGAAAGAATAGAAGAACAAGAGAAAATAGACCAATTCAATCGTGGTGTTCCAAGATTATCGATTTTTGAAGATACTGTAGTTATCTCAAATGATGAATTAAAGGAAAAATATGAAAAAAGATTAGATGCACAAGATAAAAAAATTGATACTTTGATTATGGCCTTAAATTTGGCCCAAGAAAACAAAATAAAAATTAGTTAGACCTTAATTTCCACTCCATACAAAATATTTTCTTATTGTTTCAAATTCAAGATCTTAAGATCTTAAGATCTTAGATTTTAAATTATTTTTAAATTTAATTTTAAGACCTCAATGTATTGGTGTGTGTCTATGCCTGGAATGGAAATTGTTACGCGTAAAAATCGTATAATTGTATGTCCCATAAGACAGAAAAGTACTTAACTAGAAGTATGTCCTATTGAAATTGCTTGTGTGTTAGGTTTGTCGACTTGGTCATGTTGTGACTTACGATAAACAAAATAAGCGCCCTTAGGCCTATGAGTAAGATAGGCTTTATCGGGCAAGGTCTTAGGCCTATGAGTAAGATAGGCTTTGTTGGCCGTGCAAAGGTTGTTAGAGCAACCAATGCACATTTTTTATTGTAACCGATTGGTATAAATGATTCTGCAATTTTTTCTTAAAGTTCAGTTCAAAAAAATTGAAACCGCTACTATGAACTTCATAACGGTATGATCTTGATTATAAATCACGATGATCGCATGATCTGATACTGATCAAAAACTTTTCAAAAATGATCGTTACTAGTTTTTAATTTATGAATTTCGTATTATGTATAAAATCTACTAATCTTTCCTTCCTTTGGTATTTATCATAACTTAAGATGAGAACATCATGAATTGTGAAATCCCAAACTGTCATAATGTTGGATCGTATCGTGTAACTTTTAGATTTGGTAAATCATTAGCATTAACTTATTTTTGTAAAGACCATCATCAAGATTTTAAACATACAATGAAAGTTCAGATCGAAATTGAGGATTTAGAAGATCCGTCTCATTTTGATTTCTTTACTGCTAATTTAGAACATTCAGGTAATGCCAAAGCAAATTGAGTGTGAATACAATTAGTGGTTTCATCTAAACTGCATTGTAAGACGTTATTTTTTAGATAAATTTCCGTATATTGTCCAAGTTTCGTATCTTTTAGAACTATTTTGTTATCTTGGAATCCTATTTTTTCAATAAATGGTGCATATCTTGCAAGAAATTCATCTTTTTCTAAATTCAGTATGAGATAATCTGAAAACCATTGATGCATTGAAGCCTTTTCATCTTCTTTATCATGTTTCTTTTTGATTTTTTCATATGCTTCTAAACTACAAGTAAGAAATTTTCTATCCTCTTCTTTACTCATGTAAAATGTAACATCGTGTTACATTTAATCAAATAACGTCAACATTTGTTAACTTTGTTTAACTATTACAGATATTTAACAACTGTTAACATAACTATACAGATGTCAACACAAGAAAACCGCAGAATGACTACGATTTATTCTCAAAATGAAGGCTTGATCGAGTCTTTAGGCGTAGAAATAGATCGTTCATTTGCTTACACCACCAATCTATTGGTGAAAGAGGCTCTAACTAAACGAGGTCTGATTAAGCAGGAGGAATCAGACCGATGACTTTAGTTATCCCAAAAGTAATTTCAATTGAATGCAAACATGATGCACCAAAAAAAGAATGGCCTGAAATTAATCATAAAGGTATCAATTTCAAACTAACATTATGTTCTGAATGTGAAATAAGGCCACAATTTGAGCCATTATTGGGGGGTAAAATCTAATGGATATTGTAACAACTGGTTTTATTCCAGTTGCTGAAAAAATAATAATTTTCCGTTGTTCTGTTTGTCATAGAGCAATTCCTACTGGTTCTTTGTATTGTGAAAATTGTGATGTTTACCATTTGCAGGAGGAAAAACCATGAAAATTTTAACTGCCAATTTTGGGGATCGTGATGAACAACACGCTAAAGATTTCATTGAAAATCATAATGACGTTTCAACATCAAAAGCATTAAAAAAATTAGTTATTGAAGATAATGAAAAATATGCACATAATACAATTCTATCAAATCATGTTGAAGAATCAAAGAAAATTGAATCTATATTATCTGTAATTAATGATTCATATTTTTGGAATCAAACAATTCAAAATCTAAATCCTGAAAGTATTAGAATTTTAGAATCTGCATGTCATTCTATTTCTGTAAAATGCTCTAAAAAATTACAATATGGAACAGTGAATGTTCAATGAATAATTTTACTTGTTACCCCTTCATTCCGTACAAGTCGTCCTATTGTCGGGGTTCTGGCATATGTGGAGGGGTAACAAATTGAATCAATCAAAAATTTGGAATTTCTCAAAGAGAAAATCTATCAATACAGACACTACTAAACAAGAGGTTTTGGAATTTTGATTTGTTTTGCTTGTCGTTGTAGGGTTCATTCTGATTGTTCAGGTTATCATTGTGATTGTGAGATCTGTGAAGATTGACCCCTGAAACTTCACTGAAAATTTTTCAGGATATTTGCTGGAAACTGAATATTCCAAATATAGAGAGTGATGATTAATGGGAAAACCAATTTTTTGTAATTGTGGACATTACAAATCAGACCATGAAGAAAAATCAAGATATGAAAATTATGAACTTGTAAAATTATGGCGTGGGGAATGTGATTGGATTGATTGTCCTTGTTTAGAGTTTAAGGAGGAAAATCATGTTTAAGCCTGGCAAATTTGAAGATGTAATTTGTAAGAATTGCGGTAAAAAATGCAGGACAGAGTTAAAGGCAGAACTTTGTTCTATTCCTTGTATTTTAGAATGGCGTGAAGAGGAAAAATATCATGAATTAGAACTAGCTAAGAAAAAAGAAAAACTTTCACTTGTCGGATCAGGAGGAGGTGAAAAGAAATAGCAATAATTGAACGAGATTTAAACGGTGTATTTTGCAACGCCAACAAAATAACAGAATTATTAATTTTAGATGAATCCAAAACGTCAAATGGAAATTTCGGAAAAAAATTAGATGTTAATGTTCAATGCAATAACAAGGATAAATCCTTAGCAATTTGGAATCCAGGAAAAATAGCAAAGAATCTATTAATTGATGTTTTAGGCCCAGAATCTAAAAAATGGCCAGGTGCAAAAATACCCATTACAACAAAACCGTTTGGAACTGACAAATTTATCATAGAAATTATTGAGGATAAATTTAGAAGTCTAAACAAGAAACAGGCCATTTTGGCCTAGTTCTTTTATTTTTTTTAAAATCATGAATGGACAATGTAAAGGAATCTGTAAACGTTATAGTGAATCTCATTGTAATACTAAAGGTTCAGGGTATCAAAAAGGGCTAAACTATTGTTCATTTTGTAAAGAACATTATTCACCAGAAAATATTTTCATTTCGCCAGGAGGGCGTAAACTTTGCCCATGTTGTAAAACACCTGTGAGGACAAAACCAAAATACAAATCTAAAATAATAATGAAAATAAAAATAAAAAATTAAAAATAGAGTTTTCTATTTTTTGATTTTTGCACCTACTCCGACACCTAACAGTATCAGAAAGGCTATCAATAATTCATCAAATCTTTCAATGAACAAACCAATATTGATTGTTCCATCAATGACAACGGTTTTCAATACATCAGGACTTGATAAAACGAGATACATTATGATTGCAACAATAACTGCAAAACCACCAAATACAAAAATCATCAAGTATGTTAAAACTTCTTGACGATCTAAACTTCCAATTGATTTTGGGTTATCTTCTGCACTCAAAACTCACTCAACTCTTTTTCTAATTCTACGAGTTTTTTATTCCACTCTGCCTTTTCATGCTCTGAAAAGGTTTCTTGGAAATTCTGTTTATGAGATGTTAGTTCTTGTTGTACAACTTGTTTTGATCTTGGGCCTATGTGATGGGGTTCTGTGTTACCCTCTGAAATATCCATAGATTCAAGTCTTGCAAATTTACTTTCAAGTTCTGCAACTCTTTTTTCTAGACTAGTCATTAATCAAATTTCATAGAGTCCTTACTTATGGACAACATTTCTAAAATCAGTAATTATTAACGATATTCAAACAAGTCAAAAAAGCGTAATTTTTTTAATTTATTTTTTGTTAAAAAAGTACCATTTTTAGGCGTGTTTTAGGTCCTGGTTCCAGGACATATGCTGCAACACCAGGAAATAGGGCGTACAATGTTTAACGAATATCATAAAGAATCATTCTTTCAGATGTTCATCAAGTAAACCTTTGATATATGAAATATCATTACATACATCATCTAGTTTATCTAATTTTTGTAATCTTTCATCAGTTGATTCTTTCCAAGTTTCAATCGCTGTAATTCGATTTGAATGATTGATTTTTGTTTTGAAAAAATATGCCATTGGTGCAAAAATGCTAGTCCAAAAAGGAAAATCATCGACTGACATTATGACACCTTCATCACTGACAAACCAATATTCAGTGTACCTGTAATTATCATTTTAATTCTAAATCTATTTTGTGTACTTGGCAAAGAATAATTAAATTTGTTAGTACCATCATTAATCACATCACCAATTGTTTTTGTCAATGAATTTCCCTCTGTAATTGTTCCAATGTCAGTTGCAGAAATTAATTCAACCCATGTTGAATCACCAAGTAAAACTTCAAAAGATATTACTGCAGAACCGCCCAGAGCATTAGAATCATAAATCTCATAAATTCTAACTGTTTGACCTGATGGGTCACCAGATGGAACTGCAAGAAATTGAACTCTTGAATATCTGTAAGATTGTTCTGAGCCTGTCATAGTAACATCACTTGTTGAACCAATACTTTGAGAATCAACTTCAACCCATGATGAATTATCATCACTTACTTCCAAATATGCAATAGTATCGTAATCATCAGACGTCACATATCCAACTTTTGCTGTAGGCACTCTAGAAGCAATACTTCCAAAATCGACACTTCCAATTACTGTTTTACTGAGAGGGTTTGACGCACTCATGAAAGTACCGAGATCAGCATCAGCTATATTTGATTCACCAATTAAAACAGTAGGTGTTGCAACGTTTGAACCCCCAATGATTAAAACTAATTTTTTGAATCCCTCCATGTCAATTAATGATGTTTGTGTTTCATCTTCATAGTTCTGTTGAGTGAAAATATCATCAATTCCAGACACAACATTATTCAAATCTGTAATATTCATTGGCACTGCCTGAGAATTGAACGGTTGAGACTCTTTTGATAGTGACGTATTCAAAGACATCTTTATTGTATTAGTATCAGTTCCATTCCATGCAAATATTTTGATTTCATGACCTGCTCTAAATTTTTTTGCTAAAGGAATTGGGTATTTTGTATAACGTTCAAATTGTTTAGAATCTTTTGCATCAAATTCTGTAATATCATTAATCTCAATGATTAGTTTTCCTTTCTTTGAAAATTCAGGCGATAAAATTAATTCAATACCATTTACAAAAATATCACCGTCAAATGGATTCTCAATTATAACTTGTGGTGAATCTGGTTTTTTTATATCATTTGTAGATATTTTTTTTAATATTGAGTTTGAAAAAGTCATTTTCTTTTAATTGTAAATGTTTGATTTTTGTTTTGTGTGACTCTGATTTTTGAATTAGTTAATAATTTGTCAAGTCTTACATTATTTTGAAATCCGCATAAACCAAGCCATTCGACTTCATTCTTTGATTGTGATTGTATTAATTCAAATTCTGCTTTGAAATTTTTATCAATATTATCTCTATATTGTGCGTATTCTGTAGGAAATCTTATTGATAAAATTCTATGAATGAAACTAATTTGTGATTGTGATTTTTTCTTTTTTGTTTGCAACCAAGTTGTTAAAGTATTGAAATCTGTTGTCTCTACATCAAAACCACTTTTTGCAGGGATTACAACATCAACAAATTGATTTCCAATTTTTCGATTAATTGTTGTTTCAGGTTTTGCCCTAAACTCATTTGATAATCTGACTGCTTCACCATAAGGCGTAATATCAAATACTTTTGTTTGGTCAAACAGTGGCATTAAACCCATGATGTGACTCCGTCTTGAAAACCTACATCGTCCCACCAAGTATCCATACTGCCACTTTGATTCTCACTTGGGTTTACATTTCTAATTACATAGTCAGTTAAACCTTGAATCGTTGAAGGAATAGAACTTTGAGTTTTTGATTCTTGAGATGTACTATACGCATCTGTAAATAATTCAATTTTGTGCGACGTTGCAGAAAGTCTAGTGTGTTCTTTGTAAAATTCATCATTCACCGTTGCTGTTTCTGTAAAATTGGTATTGTTTCCATTAAACGGTGTTTCACCATCACCGTATGTTATTTGATAAGATCTAGTGAGATTGTCAGAGTATGGAACAAATGATAAAGAATCCATAGTTGTATCATCATCATTTGTGTTATCAAGTGAAGATAAAGAAATTACAGGACAAATAGAATAACCTGAACCATTCTTAGTGTTTGCTGTGATTCTGAAATGGTCACGCAAAACAAATGCTGTGTCACTAATTGCACCAATGGTTCTACCTATTGCGTAAGATGTAGTATCTAATTTTGCAATGTGGTTTATTCTGTCATTTGTCAAATCACCACCATTTGTTGAACTGTGTGAGGGTTGAGGGTCATAAACTGCATCAAATGCTCCTTGAGTTGAATAAGACGTCATATCATCAACTGCAAAATCAATAGTTCCATCACCCATTGCCTGCTTCATCAAAATTGATGTAAACATATTCAGGTCTTTTAATTCCATTGGCATTAATCGGGCTAATTCCCCATTGATACTTCTCAATTATTCTTCCTCTGCAAATACTGCAATTACATCTGCATCAGTTGTGCCATACGAAATTAAAGATAACATTGAATCTTTGCTTGCTGTTGTTGCTGTTGGTTTAGTTCCCATAAAAGTCCAAGTTGCAGGGAATGTTAAAGTTCTCGAACTTGCATCTGATTTAATTCTGATTGTTTTCTTTCTACCAATAGCAAGATTTGAAGTAGTAAAAGTAATGTTTCCAGTTAAAGAAATTGTGTTTAATTCTTCATCATTGAAATTTAGTGCAACACTTGCAGCATAAGTGATTGTTTTCAGGTCATTGATTACATTTTTGACATTATCCACATCTTGACCGCCCATATCAACGGTGGATGTTGGTGCGCCAAATTCATGTAATAGATATGCTTTGACTGTTGTTGCTAAATTAGAAATAGTTGATGCTGTTTGTGTTCCTGTATGGTTTGCTCTAGCCTTTAGATTTGCATCTGTATCGTTTGCAGTTGCACCCGTTTCTATTCCAGAGAGTTTTGTAAATAATGCATCAGTAAAGGCATTAACTTCTGCCTCATAGAGTGCCTTGATTTCTGCACCTGTTTGGTCTGCAGTTGCACCCGTTTCTATTCCAGAGAGTTTTGTAAATAATGCATCAGTAAAGGCATTAACTTCTGCCTCATAGAGTGCCTTGATTTCTGCACCTGTTTGGTCTGCAGTTGCACCCGTTTCTATTCCAGAGAGTTTTGTAAATAATGCATCAGTAAAGGCATTAACTTCTGCCTCATAGAGTGCCTTGATTTCTGCACCTGTTTGGTCTGGATCACCCGTAGATAAAGCGGCAATTGCCTGTGCAACTCTAAGTGCTGACCAAATTCTTTCATTTGTTGCTATTCCTGCTTCTGCTTCTGCTTGAGAAACTAGATCGGGATTTGCTTCACCTGATACAGAAGGATCATTTCCCTGAATTACAGGGCCATACATTATGTTCGTCTTGCTCCTAGATATAGTAGAATTGAAAGACTTACAGAAGTTGCATTATCATCATTTCTAATATAGACGTCTACCGATTCACCTGCCTTTAATAATTCGCCTTCTGGTGGAATCGGTAAACTGGAATCTTTGATATCTGTAAAAGTTCCGGCGGCTTCTTCTTCAAGATAAGTTACACCGTTAATTTGAATTTCTGCTCTTCCGTTAGTTTTGAAAGATGCATTAGGAACTAGACCAATTGAGAATATTCTTACATCTCTATCCGTATATGGATTTTCAATTCTGATTGATGGAGTTTCAGGTTTTGCATTTGAAGTTGTAGTTGCTCTTTTTAGAATTGGTTTTCCGTATTCGTAAGGCTTTGTTACTACTTCGACTTTTTGAATATTTTTCTTGTCATTTTTTAAGACAGATTCAAGTTTTGAAATTATTTCTAAAACATCAACCATCATAATCACCTAAAAGTTTGAAATACTCCCTGAGTCGAAAACTTGTAAAGCCTTTTGTTCTTCTGCTTTTAATTTGTCTAAACGTGATTCCCTAATTGCTTCTGGTGTACTACCTTTTAATCCGCTTCCGGTATTAGTTCCAAAATCAAAACCTATTCTATCAAGTTCGCCTGTTGCTTCTGCTTTGAGTGATGCGGCCTTGCTTGCAGATATTCCTAATTTTTGAGCAATTTGGCCTAATGATAATCTGGAAATTGGTGTTTCTCTTACTTGTCCACCTCTAAAACTAGGGCCTCCACCTGTGAATCTCTTACCTTCAATTCCTGTTTGAACATTTTTTGAAATTGGTTTAGGTTCTTGAATTATTGTTTTTGGTGTTTTAGGTTCAATAGAATCAACTTTAGCAGAAACTGAAATTATTTCATTTTGTTCTGGGATTGATTCAATTCTAAATTCACTTTCATTGAATCTTTTTGGTGTTGTTTCTCTTCTTGATACGATGATTGGTTGGCCGCCTGTAGGAATTTGAGGTAACTCATTTCCTTGATCTATTGGTTGAGGAATTGGTTCACTTAATCTGAAATCAATATCTGCTTTTTCTAATTGATCATCTACTATTGCACTTACTTTTTCAGGGCCTTTGCCAAGAATAAATGCAGACAATCCACCAAGAACTAATGCTAAATTGAGAATTGCACCCATTTTATGCATCCTCCGGTGTTCTATCTTTGACTTTTGTTGAACTTGCAGGTTTGTCTTTTTGAAAAACTTCTTGAACCTGGTTCTTTGCACTACTTGCGGCATCAACTCCGCCAACTTTGATAAATGCAATTGCTGTAATTCCTAAAATTACAAGTTTGAAAATTAAACTCATTACCCAATTACCGCCTTTCTTCTTGAAAATTTAGTTCCAAATGCTACAATACCTGGAGGATTAAATTTATTCAAATCACGATTTGGATCAGTTGCAATTTCAAATTCTCTAATAGATTCAAATCCTGCGTCTTTAGCCTGTTTAGATTTTAATGATTGTGCTTTTTCTTCAAATTCTTGATTTGCTTTTTCTTCAATTTTATTATCAAATGGTTTATCACCAAATAGAATACGTCCTGTAGTTTTCAAAATTCCTTCATCTTCTCTTTTGATTTGTTTTTCTAATTCTCTTTTTTCGGCGGCTTTTTCTGTATCAGTTTGATCACTCTCTGAAAGTTTCTTTGCGGCACTTGCTATTTGAGGCAAGAACGCAACGACCAAAACACCGATTATTAAAAGAGGTAAAACCATTTTCATCACCAAAGAGGAAAAGAGGGTTATGCGTTAGCGGCCTTCACTAACGTTTGTCCTGCATAGTACTTTGTTAGAACTTCAAACTTTTCAGTTCCAGTTGGTGCTATGTTTTGGACTTTCCACAAAATGCTTTGTTCGGCATCAATTGCTAGGAATTTATCCAATTCATCGATGTAATCATGGAATGAAATTCCAGCATCGAGTGACTCAAGTTGATATTCTGCTTTGAGGCGTCTGTTGAGAATATCCCAGTCTGACCTAAAGAGTGTCTTACCTGAACCCCTAGTGTCTACTAGTTCTAATTTCTCAATTACGTCATCTTGTCTTATTCCGCTTGAGTCTTTTGTAAGAATCAAGTGTTTTGAGATAAGACGATTGCCCGGCTTGATTGCATGTTCTAAGGCATCATCACTCAAGTTTGTGTGTACTGCATCAACATCTACAGAGTTTGTAGTTAGTCTAAAGTCTGCAAATCCTTTGCCAACTTGACCTTTTGCAAATGCTATTTTATTGTCTGGATCAAATGCTTCACGAATTTGCACTTTACAACCAGAGTTAGCAACGGTTAATGTTCCTGGATTAGCAGAGAACATATCGTTTTCATCACCCCACTCAATTTCTAAATCGAGTTTTCCGTATAGTCTGGCCGGAAGTAATGCAGATGCATCTTTTTCAGATAATCTGTTTGTTGCAAAGTCCAAACGAAGTTGAACAAACCATGTTTTGGTTGCTGATGTGCTTTGGTTGTCATCTTTGTTTGTTGCTGGTTCTGTACCTTTCTCAAGTTTTTCTAAGAAAAATAATTTTCTTCCATCAACGTTAATTTTGTTCTCATCACCGTCAAGAATCAATTTGACTCTCTTGATGATATTTAAAATTGTGTCTTGGATTTCTGCAGGTTCTGAAACACCTGAAACAATTTCTACAAAGAATCCCAAGTCAATCCATCTGATACCATTGACACGTGGAACTTTCAAAGTTACCTTATCATTGGCAAGATAAGCCATTGTGGTTGCTGGTAGATTTCTAAATTCTATCAATTAGAATCAACCCCCACTTTAGTTAATCCGTCTTTTACTGCATCGACTGATAAAACTGCAGATACAAAGACACCTGCACCGATTGCAATACCTACGGTTCTGAGTAGCCCTTCCATCTGTGATGCAATGGCAAATAACAAAAATCCTACAAGCACTAAGCCTATAATCAGATTGTTATTATTTTGAAAGAATGACATTTTGAGCAAACTTTCTTGAATTTTAGCGATTGCCAATGGAGTAATAACAAAAGATACCAAAGCAACAATCACTTCTTTTGATTTAGCGAAATTTTTGAATTTTGAAACGCTAACTGTTGGAACTGATAATGTTTGTTTCATAAAATAAAAATCTAAACTAGTTTCTTATCTGACATTTGTCTGTAAAGTCATGCGTAATTGTATCAGACATTGAGAATCAATGTCGATTTTATACCCTACATCGTGGCTTTTTGATAAATGGTTATTCAATGCCCTTTTTGATTTGAAATACCGCCTACATTCAGGACATTTTATTTTTAGTAAATCCAAAGTTTGAATTTTTGGAATTTTGATTTTAGGCGGCGTTAGGTATCACCACTTGAGATTCAAAATCTTCTGTATTTCTATAAACATAGGAATATTCCGGTAAGATGTTAATATCATCAGGCCCTGTGAAAAATTTATTTCTCTTATCTTTTGAAATTAAAATCCAAGCATCAGGCCCAAGCAGATTTTTTTGTAACCATTCCGCATCAGTTTCTAAAACAAATCTGTATGCGAATGTATGAGAAACATTAGCTAAGATATAATTCGGAACTGATCCAGGTCTTGTTGTAATGAATATTGAAGATATGCCTCTATTTCTACCAGATAAAACTAAATTATTCAATTCTTTTAGAACTGATTGTTTTGTTGTTCTTTCATGAATATCATCTAAAACTAAAACAATATTTCTAAATTGGGTATATGCTCGTTTGATAAATTTGATAAATGTTTCATCACCCCACTCATCACCAGCATAAAGAAAATGTCCTTTTCCCATTTGGTTAATATCTCGTACTATGTGGCCATATGCACCATAATTTTTAATCGGATTTTGAGGACTCCAAATCCAATAATTCACTTTAGGTTTTATTGTGTTTAAAATTCGTCTGACTCTTTCTGTTTTACCTTCACCTTTTTTTCCTGTTATGAAAATATCCTCTTCAAGTGGCCTATATCTGAAAACAGGTCTATTCACTATTTTCATTTTATTTTTCCTTGTGGTTAATATCGTAAATTGTCCAAATTTTGTTGATTTCTTCTTGTGGAATATTTACCTCTGGCATGTCGTCTGATTCGCCATTGATGTATCGTAATAATTGAGTGAAAAATTGAATCCACATTTCAGAAGTTTCATGATTCTCTTTTATCATGAGTGATAACATTTTCATAAATTGAGGAATTATTGTTTCTAGTTTGCCGCCTACAATTGCCTCTAGTGCTTTTTTCTTTGCATCATCTTCAGGTATTGGTAAAACATATCCAACAAGCCAAAATGCCTTGTCAATTCTTGAATTATCTAAAGTCAATTTTTGATAAAAGCCTCACCTGATTTTATTTTATCAAGTTGTATTGAGTAAATATGATGAAATTGTTTTGTAATGTTTTCATTCTCTTCTGAATTTTTTGAATCAATCCAGGATTTCTTTAGACTGTTCAAAGTTTGTATTTGTTCTACTGCTTGAATGATTGAAAAATAAAGATGTGCCAAAACTTTGGTATCATTAAATTTAACTGCAGTTTTTATTAATTCCATATTTGTCACATATCCTGCATTTTGTAACATGCTAAGATCATCACGTTTCCAATGTGATGCAACCCCAGAAAAAATTGAATTCATTTCAGATTTATCTAAAATAAATTCGTCTGCAACTAATTTTTCTTTATCTGGTTTAATCATCTTTAGTTTCCTTGTCTGCTTCTTTGATTTCTTTTTCTTGTTTTTCTCTGATTTTCTTTTCTTTTCTGATTCCTCTAGCCTTTGCAATTTTAGGCCCTACAATTCCTAATACTCCTAATATTGGTAAGAGATACAATTGGATTCTTTCATCTGAAATTCTTGAAAGTGGAGGTAACAAAATAGCACCTATTGATTTCTGTTCCTCTTCTGTGAGTAGTTCTAATTCTGGTAAAATTGCCTTAATTCCTGCCATTCCACCTTGAGCAATTGCACCGATTGAATCAACTGTCATATTTGGATTTATGTAGGGTGCATCAGGTGTTGGGGGTTGGCCTGGTATTTGTGGCCCACTTGGAATAGTTCCAGGTATTTCAGGTTGTGGTACTGGTTCTATTGAGGAATCCATATCTGATTTACTTGATAGCATAGTCGAACTTACTTTAGGAACTTTTTTCCCTAATTCATTTGGGGTTTTCCCATTTTTTGGGCCAATTTCATCTAGAATTTTATTATGATGTGATCTTATTGATTTTTCTGTTGCCTTAAATTCTGGGTGTGCGTTGCAAAATGCAATTCTATCATTTTTCTTGTATGATGCTTTTGAATAATCAAATTTTTCTTTGATTTTATTTTCAATCCAAGTTCTTAGTGAATCGGCTTGAGTGATTGGTTCTTCACTCAACTTATTCTGTCTCTTTTGGCGGTTCTACTACTACGTTGAACGGTTGCTCACATGCAGGACAAACATAATCAAAGTTTGCGGCTACTGGCTCTGTAAATTTTACATTACATCGTGGACAATGAGGGACTTGACCGTCAATTGGCTCATAAAATTTTGGTGCTGTTATTTTTGGTTCTTTAGACATAACAAAATCAATGAAGAGTCCTTACTTATGGACAACATTATTTTTGACACTGATTGAAACTAATGTTTTTTGAAACTAATTGACTCTTTTTTTTGTATGCGTGTAATTTTATGTCAATTAGTGTCAATACACGCATTAAAAACAACAAGAATCTAATTGACACTGATTGACATGAGTGTAATCTTTAAAGGGGATTTTTCTCTCAATGAAACTAATTGGCATAAAACAAGTCTAATTGTATCTAATTGACTTGAATTTTACAAGTTTGTTTGTTAGTTATTTATTCAGGCGTTGTAAATGGGGTAAATTACTGTCTTTTCTGTTCTGTAAAGCTTTTAATCTGTAGAAGTAGATTTTGTGATTATGAATATTGTTGAGAAGATTCTTGCACGTGCATCTGGAAAATCTTCAGTTGCTCCTGATGATGTCATATTTGCTAATGTAGATAAGGTAATGGTTCATGATGTATCAGGTCCAGGTGTAATCAAAGTTTTTGACAAATTAAAAAAACAAGGAATTTCAGTTGACAAATTATGGGATCCTA
>Ga0209992_10002893_pt1 | contig 15082 bp, 19 predicted proteins | sample 2SBtaG_2_FD_182564 | JGI IMG/M metagenome (GOLD analysis project Ga0209992, IMG submission 182564) | Deep subsurface microbial communities from Kolumbo volcano to uncover new lineages of life (NeLLi) - 2SBTROV12_ACTIVE470 metaG (SPAdes)... | ecosystem: Environmental > Aquatic > Marine >... | reverse complement strand
AAAATCTCGATCAATGGTTCTGAGATTTCAATTTAATAACTAGTCAATCCAATTTTAAAAAATGCCTCAAACAGAAGCTAGAAAGACACTCAAAGATGCACCAGTAATGTGGAGAAGAATCAACTCCATAGGCATGATTTTAGACTGTAATTCTACGTATGCTGCAAATTTAGGGTATGCCAAATCAGAAATTCTCGGAAAACCAATCTTTGAGCACGTCCCAAAAGAATCTTGGAAAGACATGAATGATTCTCTAAAAATGTGGTTTGAAACAGGTAAAGTAACAGACAGAAAAATTACCTTCAAAAGACAAAATGAAACCACGTTTTCTGGACTTTTACAAGCTACCAGTTTGTATGATGAAAACAAGAACTTACTTGGAAGTAACACAGTAATTTTTGATTTGGAACAAATGACAGACAAGAAAATCAAAGAATATCAAGAATTTTTCAAAGAATCAAATAAAAGATTAGATGAAATTAAAGAAAAAGAATATGATCAATTAGATGAAAATTCTAAATCAGAATACGACGGATTAAAAAAAATGTTTGAAATGTTATCTACTGTAAATTTAGATAAATTAAAAAAATAATTATTTTGAATTTTCTTTAATTGATTTTTGAAGTTCATCAAAAACTTGTTTAACTTCAGTTACTGCAGATCCATCTTCCAATGTACTTACATCCCCAATTTGTTCATTATTCCCAATTGCTTTTAGTAATCTTCTCATGATTTTACCACTTCGAGTCTTTGGCAATTTTGAAACAAAGTAAATTTGTTTAGGAGTTGCAATTGCACCAATATCAGTTCTAATTTTATCAACAAGTTGTTTTTCTAAAATAGAAGAATCAATTGAAACCCCTTGCTTTAGAACTACAAATGCTATTATAACTTCACCTTTAATTTCATCTGGAATTCCACAAGCAGCAGATTCAGCCACATCTGGATGGGATACCATACAACTTTCAAGTTCTGCAGTACCGATTCTATGACCTGCGATTTTGAGAACATCATCTGCACGCCCCAACAACCAGAGATATCCATCATCATCTTTTAGAGCATGATCTCCCGGATAGTAACAGTTTTCATATTTTGACCAGTAAACGGTCTTGTATTTTTCATCATCATTCCATAATGTCAAAAGCATTCCAGGCCAAGGATTTTTGATAACAAGATACCCCTTTGTATTAGCAGAAACTTCATCACCATTTTCATCAACTACAGTGATATTTACGCCTGGAATTGGACAAGTTCCAGAACCAGGTTTTAGAGGTATGGTCTCAATTCCAGGAAGTGAGGAAATCAGCATGCCACCAGTTTCTGTTTGCCACCATGTATCAATAATGGGGCATTTTTCTTTTCCAATAGTTTTGAAATACCATTTCCACACTTCAGGATTAATTGGTTCTCCAACAGTGCCAAGCAATCTCAAAGTGGAAAGATCAAATGAATTTGGAATGTCATCTCCAAATTTCATAAACATTCTCAGAACAGTAGGAGTAGTGTAAAAAATTGTAACTTTGTATTTTTGTAATATATCCCACATTCTAGATGCGTCAGGAAAATCAGGAGCACCCTCATACATTACTTGAGTTGCACCATGGAGGAATGGAGCATATACAACATAGCTGTGTCCCGTAACCCAACCAATATCTGCAGTACAAAAAAAGATATCAGAATCTTTAATGTCAAAAGCCCATTTGAATGTAGAATATAAATGAGTCAAATACCCACCTGTTCCATGTAACACACCTTTTGGTTTTCCAGTAGTTCCCGAAGTATACAAAATGTAAAGTGGATGATCACTAGGTAATTCTTCAGCAGGACAAGAATCAGAAACATCACTCATCAATTCATTCCAAAGTTTGTCTTTAGATGACATTGAAATTTTGTTTTTTGTTCTCTCAAGAACAACTACATGCTCTACAAAATCAAGTTCTTGAATTGCATCATCAATTACATCTTTTAGTGGAACGATTTTTCCCCGCCGATAACCACCATCTGCAGTAATGATTACTTTGGATTTTGAATCAAAAACTCTATCCTTAATTGACGTTGCACTAAATCCAGAAAAAATTACAGTATGAGTAGCACCAATTCTAGCACATGCCAACATTGCAATGGGTAATTCTGGAACCATTGGAAGATAGATAGTTACTCTGTCACCTTTTTGCACTCCGAGAGATTTGAGGACATTTGCAAATTTTTGGACTTGAAGATACATTTCACCATATGTGATATTTCGAGATTCTCCATTTTCACCTTCCCAGAGAAGGGCTGATTTTTCAGATTTGTCTGCCTGATGAATATCCAAGGCATTATACGAAGCATTGATTGTGCCTCCAACGAACCATTTTGCAAAAGGAGGCCTCCAATCAAGGGTCGTTTCCCAAGGTGTAAACCATGACAAATTCCTTGCCTGCTCATCCCAAAATGACACAAAGTCAGAATCTGCTTTTTTCCTTAAAGTATCATCATTATTTCCAAGGCCAATTTCAAATGTCTCAGACATCAAAAAGTGTATGAAGTTAGATCTTTCTAAGTGTTAAAAAAATAATTTAAAAAAATTATTGTGCTTCCATTCTTGCAAGCCAATCGTTATCATTGTCGTCTTTTGAAGTGTCTGCTGTCACCTGTTGGGGTGGTTCTGGAAATGCAAATGTTACTTCAGATTCTGTTGGAGGCTCTGGCATCGGGATTGCCTCAGCTTCAATTGGTTCTGAAGGTATTGGTATTGATTCGACTGGTACTTCTGGAAGTATTGTCTGAACTGCTTGTTGGTCTTGTTCAGAAGTCTCCAGATATGAACGGGCTGATTCTTGGATGTCTGGTGTTGGAGGGGCTGTTATCTCTTGCACTTCCAATTCTAAATCTGCAATTCTACTCTTTACATTTGCGATTTCGGCTATTTCGTGAGTTACATGTTCAATTACCTCAGTTGTACATGATTTCACTGTCTCAAATGTTGCATCAGAGATTTCATTGCTCTTGAATTGTACTTTTGCATCAAACGATAACATTTTTGCAGACTTCATTTGATCATCTAACTCAGTCAATCTTGCCTCAAGTGTTGCTTTGATTTCATGTTCTGTTTCATCTAATGATACAAGTTTTGACTTGTATTTTTCATGAATGATTTCTGCATCTGCTTTCATGTCATCATTTTCTGAAACAATGTCAATCAATGCTTTTAATCGACGTAGAGTTAATTGTTTTTCTCGTATGAGTCTTTGTGAGTCGAGTCTCCATTTTGGAATGAAAATAACTACTTCGCCTTGAACTACTAATTGCTCATATTGGATTTGCTGTAATCCTTGAGAACCGCAGTCAATGCCAACGGATTGAATACTTCCGTCAATATCAGTTATAGTTCCTACGACTTTACCCATGAATGTTCCGTACATGTCTTTGACATTTTTACCGATAATTTCGATATCGTCGTTTGTCATGTGAGATAGTTTAGAGATTTGTATAACCGACAAAGTGTAAGAAATGTTTTTAGTTTTAGTAAGATTAAATTCACAAACTCAAAATGAGCCGATTTTTAGTAATTTTAAAATCTAGAGACAAAATAGTAGGCTCATGATTCAAAAAGAAGAACTTGAGCAAATTTTGAATTTTGTAGCAAGTAGATGGACTGAAGCCACCAAAGACCCAAACAACAAAGCTATGGAGACTTTGCCAAATGATTTTTGGATGAATTCAATTGGTGGAAAAACTGCCAAAAAAGGATTTTGGGTTACAACTTTGATGTATACAGAAAATGAAGAAGATGCAGAAGCTTTCAAACAAGTATTGCTCAGATGGCAAGCAAAAGGTCAAGATAAAGATAAAGACAAAGGGCCCGATCTAATTCAAATTGGAAAAAAGAAATAGACTATTAATAATTGTGAATCAACAGAACGTTATTGTCTGAGTTCTCAATTAAAGAAAAGAAAATTTTATCAGATCACTTTTCAAATACAGAAGGCAATGTCTTTGCAATAATCACTCCCCGACAAGTGGATCGTGGTGCATTGATGTCAAGATATAGTAGAACTGACAAAAGCATGAGACGAATATTTCTTGATGAATTTTTGCAAAACAAAAACAGGGGAGAGGAATTTTACAACAGAGTACTTTTAGAATACGGAGATGATTCGGTTGCAGAATTAGGTGAAGCGCAAATTGCAATTGAAGGATTATCAAACATTGCAGTAAAGAAAATTGAAGATAGAAGAATAGGGTTGTCATATTTAGAAAAATCATCAAGATATGTTGCATGGAATAAAAAAGAAAACGGCAAATACAGATTTTATCGAGATCCAGAAATTATGAAATCAAGGTTTGCAGACATGTATGAAGAGAGTTGTAATTTTTCATTTGATATTTATTCAAAAAATATAGAACCAATGGTAAATTATGTTAGAGAAAAATATCCAATAGAAAAATACAGTTTTAAAGATTCCAAAGATGGAAAAGAAAAACTATTTTCTAAATTAAAAAATGAAACAGATATCAAATCTGCAAATATGATTTACAGAGGATCTACAAAAGCAAAAGCACTCGATATCCTTAGAGGATTGTTGCCAGCATCTACATTGACAAATGTTGGAATTACTGGAAACGGACGGGCATTTGAATATCTACTTACAGTTTTAGGCTCATCAGAGCTAAAAGAAGAGCAAGATTTAGCCTCAAAAATCAAAAAAGAACTCGATACAACAATCAAGTCATTTGTTAGAAGGGCAGATGACAAGTATGGAAAAGCATTTCAAAAATATCTCAAAGATATTAAAAATAAATCAAAATCAATTACTGTAAAAGAGATTAAATCAAATCCAAAAAAAGGTACAATTACTAAACTTGTAGATTATGAATCTGAAAAAAATTCTATTGATAAAATTATTACCAGTATAATGTATGAACAGTCACCAAGTACATCATACCAAAATATTTTCCTACATGTTAAAAAAATGCCAAAAGAAAAGAAAATTAAAATAATTCAAGAATTTACAAAGATTAGAACAAACAGACGTCATAGACCATCAAGGGCTTTTGAAAATGTGTATTACACATTTGATTTATGTAACAATTTTGGGATGTTCAGAGACTTTCATCGACATAGGGCATTAACTCTTGAAAGACAATTACTTACAACAGACCACGGATACAATATGCCAAACGAAATTAAAATTCTTGGAATTGAAAAAGACTTCAAAGACTGTATGAACAAAACTAAAGAAACATTTGATAAAATTAGAACAAAATTTCCAGAACAAGGACAATATGTAGTAAACTTTGGATACAATTATCCATATTTTATGAAATTTAATTTAAGAGAAGCATGTCATTTAATAGAATTAAGAACAGTTCCTCAAGGACATGTAGATTATAGAAGAGTTGCACAACAAATGTTCCAACAAATAAACAAAGTTCACCCCCATCTAAGTAAAATAATGAAATACGTCGACATGAAAAAGTATGATTTGGAGAGATTTGAATCTGAAAAAAGAACTGAAGAGAAAAGAAAGAAGCTAAAGAAATAGAAAAATATTCTAATATCTGAGATATCAAAATAGACCATGACAGAAAAAGTTGAGAAAAGTCCAGAAGAATGGAAAGAGCAACTAACATCTGATCAATATGAGATTTGTATCAACCATGGAACAGAACCACCATTTTCTGGAAAATATAACGATACAAAACTTGAAGGGAATTTCAAATGTACTTGTTGTGGAGAAGAACTTTTCTCATCAGATGCCAAATTTGATTCTGGTTCAGGATGGCCAAGTTTTTGGAAACCAATATCTGAAGACAAAATAGAGTATATTTCAGATACCACATACGGAATGGTTAGAACTGAAGTGAATTGTAACAAATGTGGTGCACACCTAGGACATGTTTTTGATGATGGACCAAAGCCTACAAACGAAAGATACTGTATCAACTCTATTTCATTACATCATGAAAAAGACGAAGAAAACAATTAATCAAAGTGGTTTAGAGGAAGAAACAAGAAATTGAGAATAATACTATGTGGATTTGGAGTCGTAGGTCAAAGCTTAGTCAAGCTGTTTGATTCAAGATCTGAAGATCTTTATGCAAAATACGGATTAAAACCAAGAGTTGTCGGAGTATTTGATAGTAAAGGAAGTGCAGTTGACAAATCAGGATTAAATTTCAATAAACTAATCGATGTAAAGAAAAAGTTTGGAACCGTAAAAAATTATGCAGATACACAAAATACAATGTCAGGAATAGACATGTTGAAAAATGTAGAAGCTGATGTTTTAATCGAAACCACTGCTAGTAATTACAAAGATGCAGAGCCAGGAATGACTCACATCACAACAGCCATGAAAAAAGGAATGCATGTAATCTCTGTAAATAAAGGCCCACTGGCTTTGGCATTCCCATCATTGCTGGAACTTGCAACATACAATCAAGTCATGTTCAAGTTTAGTGGAACGGTAGGAGGAGGAACACCAATTCTTGATTATGCAAAAAATAGCCTTAGCGGAGAGAGAATTACATCATTTGCAGGCATTCTTAATGGTACTACAAATTACATTTTGACCAACATGGGAACAGGAGTTTCATATGAAAATGCTCTAAAAGATGCACAAGAAAAAGGATATGTCGAAGCTGATGAATCATTGGATTTAGATGGTTTAGATGCTGCAGCAAAACTTGTAATTTTAGCTAACTGGATCATGGGAATGAAAGTAACATTACCAGATATCAATTGTACAGGAATTAGAAAAGTTACACTAGATGACATCAAAAAGGCTGCCAAAAATAATTCTTCAATGAAATTAATTGCATCTTGTAACAAAGACCTCAAAGTTGGTCCAATAGAAGTATCAAATGATGATCCACTGTGTGTTAATGGAACATTAAACGCAATTGCCTTTACTTCAGAGCATTCAGGTACTCAAACAATCATCGGAAAAGGAGCAGGAGGCATGGAAACAGCTAGTTCAATTTTGAGAGACTTGTTAGACATCAGACAAGAGATTGCTAGAGATTGAAATCAAATTTAATTTCAAAAAGTGAGACTACCACACTGTTAAAAACAGTCTCAGAAAGATGGGGAATCGAATTACCAAAGATGAAAAATGTTAAAGTTCATCAAATTTTAGATGATGCGCAAATCATCACAGGGAATGGAATTAAGATTTTAAAAGTTGATGATGATTATTTACCATTCTTATCAGAAACAGAAATGTTAGAAAAATTTCCAGCAGTTACAGTTGACATGGGTGCAGTCAAATTCATGTGTAAGGGAGCTAATTTAATGAGACCGGGAATTAAAGAATTTACAGAGTTTGAAAAAGACAAACTAGTTTGTATTGTAGAAGAATCCCAACACAAATTTTTGGCGGTGGGAAAATCAGTTGTATCAAGTACAGAATTAGAAACTATGGATAAAGGCGAAGTGATTAAAAACATCCATTACATTTCAGATAAATTCTGGGAAACAGGTAAAACGATTTACGATTAAAACAGAACTAATTATTTGATTTCTTCAGTAAACTCTTCAGTACCATCTTTTGTGATGATTAGTACATCCAAACCATCACCACTTGCAGAATCTCTAAGGGCTGCTGAGCGAACTGCACGTTTTGCTAAATCTACTGCTTCATCTTTACTCATGTTTGGTTTGAATTGAGGATCTAAGACACCTAATGCCATTTCAGCACCAGTTCCTACTGCAGCATATTCATCAGGAAGTACTGAACCTAATGGGTCTAAAGTATACATGACTGGTTTGTCAACAACACCGCCAACAATTACCTGAGTCAATAATGGGAAGTATCTTCGCTCATACATCATATTTGACATCATTTTAGCGACAGTATTTGGAGGAACGTCTCTTTTTAGTTCCATTTTTCGTATTTTAGCAAGAGCGGAAATTTGTAAAGATAAAATTTGCATATCTGCTACAAGACCAGCACAAGTTGCACCAACTTTAGGAGTAATTGGAAATGTTTTCTTTGTGGATTTACTTACAAGGAAGTTTCCAAATGCGATCCTTTTCTCACTAGCAAAAACTACACCACCATCAAAAGTAATTCCAACAGCAGTTGCTCCTGGCATATACATTGACATATTTCAAATAATTTTGCCGCATAATAAAGGGCTTTCTACATTTGACGAGTAATTTATGAGCAAAATAATTATACTAAAAATCAAGGGTAAACTCATTGACTTCTGCTGAAATTAGAGAGAAATTTCTAAACGATATTGTCTTCATGGGTTTAAGATCAGCCATTGGTGTGATCTTTATTCTTCACGGAATATCAAAATTCAATCCAGGATTTGCTGAAAACTTACCAAACATGGGATTGCCAGCAGAAATGCAAATTCCTATTGCATTAGCAGAACTAATTCCAGGTATTTTGTTAATCATAGGAGTGCTAAGTAGATTGTCTGCATCATTAATTTCATTAATTATGTTAGGAGCAATCTTCATGGTAAAAGGGGCATCAAGTGTTATAGGAAAAGGAGGAGTAGAATTAGATTTGATTTTACTTGCATCTGTATTAGTAATAATGGTTGTAGGTCCAGGTAGAATATCACTTGCACAAGCTATCAAGAAATTACCTAGATGTCTTCACTAGTTCTTTCCAAAATTATCCATTATCATACACATGCATTTTGTAGTTTTCTTGAGTAAATCAACTCGGGCAAATTCATTTGGTGAATGAATTCGTGAAAACATGTACGTACTTCCAATAGAAATGCAAGGAGCTTTTAGAATTTCTACAAAAGGATACATTGGACCAGTCCCAGCATTTGAAACATTTAGAATAGATTTACCAAAAGATTTGTCAGCAGCTTTTTTTACTTGAGCTACAAATGGATGAGAGGAATTTGTTCTGGCTGCGGCTTCTCCATGATAGACTTTGATGCCAACATCAGTGAATCCTTTGGATTTTAGATGTTTTTTTAATCTCATTACTTGTTTTTTTGGGTCCATCTTAGGTATCAATCTAAAATCTATCTTCACAAGAGCACTTCCAGGAAGGACAGTTTTAGCACCATCGCCAGTATAACCAGAAACAAATCCGGCAATATTACATGTAGCACCTCCAACTAGTGCTTTTTTTGCATCCATTCCTTTCTTATTTCCAACAAAAGAGGTAATTCCAAATTCTTTTTTGAATACTTTTTCATCAAATGGTTCTTTTTGAATAATACTCAAATCAGTTTTTGAAAAAGAAGGAACTTCTTTGTACCAATCTTTTATGAGGATTTTCCCATCAGAATTTCTAAGTGTATGTACAGCCTCAATCAATCTCCATGCAGGATTTTTTATCAAAGCAGCCAAACTCGAATGAGCATCACGAATAGATTCTTTAACAGACAGTTCAACAAAAAGTAAACCTTTCATGCCAAGACCAACTATTGGTCTGTTTTTTGCATCCACATATCCAAATTCCCAAATTACACCATCACAAGAAAATTTCTTTTGGTATTTTTTCAAATAGTCTTCTATATGAGCACTACCAGTTTCTTCTTCACCTTCAATTACAAATTTAATGTTACATGGGACATCACCAGTGGTTTTCAAATATGCTTCAACAGCTTTGATTCGTGTGATTAATTCTCCTTTGTCATCAGTAGCACCTCTTCCAAAAATTTTGTTTCCTTTCCTAATTCCACTAAATGGAGGGTCATCCCACAAATCAAAGGGTTCGGCGGGTTGTACATCATAATGATTGTAAAACATCAGAGTTTTCTCAGGATTCTGTTTTGATTTAATTTCACCAAATACAATTGGTGCAATTCCTTTCTTTAATCGTAAAATTTCAGATTTAACTCCAGCTTTTTTTAATATTTTTTGCACAAGTTTTGCACATTCTTCAATACCCTCATTTTTTGCAGAAACACCGGGTTGACGAATTAACGTCTGTAAATCAGAAATAAGATCACTCATGTGAGAATCTACATGTTTTGTAGCAATCATTCTAGTCACACAATTCTATCAAATGGCTTCATTGCAAAAGGGATTTCATCTAAAAGATCCATTGAAGTCATATGCAATCCTAATTTTTTTTGAGCCAATTTTCCAGCCAATCCATTGATGAATGTGGCGGCAGCTGCAGATTCTAAAGGATTCCGATTATTAGATAGTAATCCAGCAACCAAACCTGATAAGACATCGCCTGTACCGCCTACGGTCATCGCAGGAGTTTTTTTCTCATTAAGATATGTTGTAGAGCCATTAGAAATCACATCAGTTGCGCCTTTTAACAATACGGTAATTCCAAATTCTTTTGCTTTTTTCTCCACTAGTTTGATTCTATCATTTTTAGAATTTGAAGGGGCATCTCCAAATAATCTCTTGAATTCTCCAGCATGCGGGGTCACTACAACATTTTTGTTTGCCAAAAGAGGTAAAACGTCAGGAATTAGAGCACTTGCATCCAAAGACAATCTAACATCTCTATCCAACAAAGATTTTACAAAATGTAACAAAGAATTTTTTTCTTGTATTGCAAGACCCATGCCAATAGTTGCAGAATGCAAATTGCGAGGTAAAGCACCAATTAATTTATTGACAGCGCCTAAAGTTAGTTTTTGATCAACCAGAGGGATCACAATCAAATTAGGAGATATAGCACGAGTTGGAGTTACATTGATTTTTGGAACAGAAGTGTAAACAAGATCAGTACCACATTTCAATGCAGCAAGTGAGGACAAAATTGGAGCCCCATGGTAAATGTAACTTCCGCCAACAACTAGGGTGATTCCATTATCACCTTTTCTAGATTTTGCTTTTCGAGCGGGAATGAATTTTTTTACGATAGATAGAGTTAGATTTTTCCTTACCACAATAACACTAGAAGAAATGGATGAATAAATCTTGTTTTATATCAAATGCCTACGATGATTTTTTAGAAGACTTTTTCGTTGTTTTTGCAGAAGGTTTTTTCACAGTTTTTGAAGGGGTTTTTTTCGTTGTTTTTGCAGAAGGTTTTTTCACAGTTTTTGAAGGGGTTTTTTTCGTTGTTTTTGCAGATTCTGTAGATTTTCTGGTTTCTCTACCGAAAAAGGCCTTTCTTGCAAAGCAAAGATAGGTTGTATGGCCAATTCCTTGGAAAGAATGTCGAGTTTTTCCTTCTCTGGCTTCAATATTTCGAATAATATGTTCAGTTGATTCTATGTCAGTGAATTCATTTTCAACTAAAGCCATAGTTAGCTTTTCTAATTGATTCATAGTAGGACAAATTGCAAATATGCTACCACTTCCTTTGAGCATCTGTCTAACTTGAGGAATTACAACCCAAGGGTCTCCCAAATCAATTAATGCGACATCCATGTTTTCAAGAGGCATTTTTTTTGCAGTCTTCAAATCTAAATTATGTTGAGTTACATATTTTGAAACACCTGCTTTTTTGATATTTTTTTCAGCAATTTTCATAAATTTTTCATCAACATCAAAAGTGTATACATGTCCACGAGGTTTTACAACACTTGCGACAAAAGAAGTCAGAGAGCCACTACCAGTTCCAATCTCTAAGATTTTTTGGCCACTACCAATTCCAGATCTTGCAATAATGTATCCAATATCTTTTGGATATACAATTTGGGTTCCATGTTGAATTCTCATGACATAGTCATACATCGTAGGTTCCAACAAATAGACATACTTGTCTTTGTTTGTAATTAATTTAGAACCGTATTCTTTTCCAATTGCATCAGAATGTTTTAAGATTCCAATATGCGTATGAAATGATTCGTTTTTAGAAATTTTAGCTAACCATTTTTTTGAATTATTATAGAAGAATAAAACTGGAGAATTATTCTTAATTTTGGCCATATATTTTGCCTTGAAATTTTAGATAAGAATCTATGGTTTGATTAGACCATATTATATTGAATCATCATACCTGAAAAAGCCAGTTTAATGAAGGATTTTAGTCCTCAAATGAAACCTTAAGTCTTATCTGAATAAATTAGAATAGAATGGTTTGTTTCAGATGTGATGGAAAAGGTCAATACAAGAACGAGTTTGGAATAATGGAAAAATGCGAATCATGTCAAGGAAAAGACATGGCTTTTGAAAAAGTAAACGCAGAGCCAGATTCGGATGAAGAAGGATACTAAAAATTAGTCAAATATACATTAATTCTAAATTTCAATAGGCTTAAGTAAATAATTTTTGAAGAAATTTCATGAGTTTTAGAGCAAGCGTGTTTTCAAGAAAAGAACTAGCTATAATCACAGTGATTTCAGTCATTGTTTCATCAATTCTGTATGTGTCTTATGTTTACATCAGATAATCGGCAATTCTTAAAAATAGAAAAAATAATTGTAATTATTGAATTTTAACTGTGTTTTTCCAGATTGTAAATACAAAAGTAATGATATTGAAGAAGAAGAATTTCTAAAACATTTGAAAGAAGAACACCACAATGAAATGCAAGAAATTTCAAAAAAAGAAAATATTCCAATTAAAATGACAGAAATGATCACCATATCAAATTCAAAAGTTTTTATTAATTCTTAGAAAGTTAATTTCAATAGGCTTAAGTTTAGAATCATCGTAGAGGACATGAATTGGAAGAAGAATATCGTAAAAAAATGATTAAGCAAAAAAAAGAATATGAAGAATGGAAAAAGAATGAAGGAGATTCAGACCTTATATTCAATAAAAAAGATAGCAAGAAAAAAGACAAAAAGTAGAATTCAGACTCCAATAGGCTTAAGTTGATAAATAATACACTAAAGTTATGAATGAAATTTTTGTTTATTGTAAAACATGTAAGAAAAAAGTGAAAGCAGTAATTTTAACAAAACATGATGAAGAACATGATGAATCAACCGGAAGTCATAAACGATATGGAATGGTCAGAATCATACAACACAGAATTGGATTTAGAAAAAACTGTGAAGATACATCTCAAATCAAGGCAATAGTTGAATCAGACTCTAAGGATGAAAATGGAGTAATGAACTAAATGACAAAATTTTCAAACATACAATAATTCAAAGTATTATTTACCTCAAAAATAGGGATTATTTGCTGATGATTATTTCTACGGGTTCTATCTGATTTCCTCAAATTGATGAATATTGCCGAATTATGAAGCTGTTTCTAATTTATGCGTGAGCAATCTAGATCGGACGTTTAGAAATTTTACCTAAATGTAATTATTTTTGATTCTGGTTTTTTAACAAAAACATCATCCTAAGGATTTCATTGAGTCAGAGACATCTCGCGGTGTTAGCTGGAAGAGCCCAATGCTCACATAAACTAGTTAATACATTACAGAGTCTCCAAAGCAAAGGAGACTGACTTTTTTTCCGTGATGGCACAAATAGTATTTTAATACCAAACAAAATAGCAAAGTAAATTGGCAGAAATTCAACTAGCAGGTTCAGGTGGGTGGGTAAATGCAGATCTCACTGATGAACAAATAACCAAATCAAAACTGGTTCCAAACATAGACAAACACTTTTTGTCATCTCTTGAAAAATTAGATACAACAAAAATGTCAAAGCATTTTTGTAATCAATGTGATTCGGAATTTGATGGTCCAACTAAAATACAAATTGAAGAGGCACCTAACGAGGCAGTTGCAGATGGATTAATCTTGATAGAAAGAGGACAATACACTTGTCACAAATGCAATTCCATTATTGGGGAATACAGAGTATTTCAGAAAAAAGAAGAATAATTAAAAAAATAAACTTGTTATTTTTACCAGCCTAAATAATGCGTATTCATTAAATACAGCATTTTTTTAGAGACATTATGGCAAATCAGAAATGTGTATCTTGCGGCATTAGCTTCTTTTCCCCAATGGGTTCAGACAAATGTTCAAGATGCGATGGAAAAGAATCACAAGGACATGGAGGTCATGATTCCTGTGGTTGTGGACATAGCCACTAATTCTTTTTTTCTATAACATGCATATATTGTACAGGAAATTAACAGACACATGGAAAAGACATCAGAGCAAATGAAAGACCTAGTTGAAGATTTTATCAAAGTTACGAACATCAAATATGATGATCAAACTGAAAAAATTCGAGAAAAAAGCAATATTATTGATTGGCAATTTCATGTAGGAACAAATGTTATTGTAAGTAAAAACACCAATAGAAAAGACAGAATTCATGTAAATGTAAACATGAGATTTCCAACCCAAGATTCAAAATTATTAGTAATGAAAAATCCATCATTTTCAAAAGCCATTATGGAAATTAGTGAGATTTGTACAATTTGTAATGTAGGGCATCAATGGATCAAAGATGGTGAAAATATTGCAGGTTTGGCCATATTTTCTCATGTAGATGAGCAAGTTCTAGATAGGACATCATTTCATAACACATGGGATAATGTAGCAAGAGTATCAGGACATGTTCAAAAAATACTTCGTTCAAATTTTAGTGGATTTTCAGCACAAAACAATACCACAGATGCAACTATGGACAAATCAATGTATGGTTGATTGATCAGTATTATAAAAATAAAGACACCGAAATGAACATACACTAGTGAAATGCATCCAAAATGAAATGATTTCTTTTGATCACAGAATTCTAAGTGAATATAGAATAAAAATAGCAAAAATTGAGACGCTTGCAAACTCCATCTTAACTCATAGAGAGCCTAAGGGAGAAGAAGCTAAACAAGCCTCAAAATTTCTAGATGTCCTAATCAACGAGACTGACAAGTTCTATGAAGAAAACAGTGCAATATTATCAAATAATGGAAAAAGGCCACATGCACGTTCTCGACTAGCAGAGACTAAAGAATGGAATGAAAATGTTGAGAGATTTTATGAAAAAAATCCTCGAAGAAGACCAAGAAAATAATCTTTCATTAAACCATTTGAGATAATTTTTGAATATGACTAGTGTCATTCTTAGCTGCTAAATTTAATGCTTCTTGCATTTCATTTTTGTAAGATTCAACGTTTTCTTCATCATTTTTAATTATTTTACAATCTTTGACAATAGGCAATTCTTTAAAATTCTTGTATTGATCATATGTTAGAATGCAAGTATAAGACTTGGAATCTTCCTTGAAAGTATATTGTATTTTAAACGGCATTGTGTTATTTGATTCTCCCAGAATTAC
>Ga0209992_10002892_pt1 | contig 15085 bp, 14 predicted proteins | sample 2SBtaG_2_FD_182564 | JGI IMG/M metagenome (GOLD analysis project Ga0209992, IMG submission 182564) | Deep subsurface microbial communities from Kolumbo volcano to uncover new lineages of life (NeLLi) - 2SBTROV12_ACTIVE470 metaG (SPAdes)... | ecosystem: Environmental > Aquatic > Marine >... | reverse complement strand
ACCCCTTGCCCCTACCCGCACCGTGGAACGCACCCTCGTCCTGCTCAAGCCCGACACCACCCAGCGTGGCCTCGTCGGCCGTATCCTCACCCGCTTCGAAGAAAAAGGCCTCAAGCTCATCGGCTTGAAAATGCGCCAATTCCCTGAGGAACACCTGCGCGAGCACTACGCCGTGCACTCCGAGCGCCCTTTCTTCAACAATCTCGTGAGCTACATGGGCTCCGGCCCCGTCGTGGCCCTCGTGCTGGAAGGCCTGCAGGCGATCTCCGTGGTGCGCACCCTGGTCGGTGCCACCAACGGCCGTGAGTCGGCACCTGGCACGATTCGGGGCGATTTCGGCATGAGCTTCTCCAACAACCTGGTGCACGCCTCCGACAGCCCCGAAGCGGCTGCGACCGAACTCGCCCTGTGGTTCCCTGAGACGTCTGAGCTCGTGGACTGGGACCCGGCCGATCTGGAATGGCGCTACAACGTGGGCGAGGAGCTGGCCTGAAATCCGGACCTGAGAGCACCCCGTCCCTCCTGGCCGGCCACGTGGCTGAGCTGGTTGCGGAGCTGCAACCCTTGCTCAAGGGCTGCAGTGTGCGCGAGGTCCAGGCTCTGCCCCCCCGCGATCTGCTGTTGATCCTCGAGCCGCCTGCAAGCCCGGACGGCCCGCCCATCCTGCGCCTGCGTCTCAGCGCAGGAGCCGAGAATGCCCGCCTGCACCTGCAGCAGGACCGCGTCCTCTCGCACGCTGGGCCTGAGGGGCCCTTCTTCAAGCTCCTGAACGAAGAACTCGCCGGGGCCACCCTGCGCCGCCTGGAACAGGTCCAGGGGGACAGGATCGTGCGGCTGGAGTTCGGGTCCACGGCCTCGGGACGACGGCGGGCCCTCATGGCCGAGCTTGTCGGTCGCCACTCCAACATGATGTTGGTGGGCCCCGACGACGAGATCCTCTCCGTTCTGGTCGCGGCCTCGCCGCGCAAGACGGGCTCCTCGCGCTTCAGTGTGGGTCAGGCCTGGACGCCTCCGGGTGGTCGAGCCGGAGGACCGAATGCGGACACACCCGCCCTCATCGAGCAGTTCTCCGAGCCCACGGCGCCCCCCCCAGGTCCCGTGAAGGACCGCGCGCCCCTCTCGTGGAGGGTTGAGTGCGCGTTGGGCGGAGCAGCCCTCGTGAATCGCCAGGAGAGCCTGCGCAAGAAATTGCTCGCTCGAGCCCAGCGCAAACTCTCTCGCGCCCGTGGCCTGGTCAAGGGACTGAACAAGCGCGCTACCGCCGTGGAGGGTGCGGAGCGCGTTCAACAAGATGGTGAGCTGCTGAAATCGGTGGTCGGCAGCTTGAAGCGCGGGCAGGCGAGCGTGGACGTACCCGATTGGTTCAGCGACGGGGCTCCTCTGCGAACGATTGAGTTGGACCCTAGGCGGCAACCGTCCGAAAACGTCCAGCGCTACTTTGATCGACACAAGAAACTGCTGCGCGGTATCGAATCCCTCGAACGCGAACTGCAACGGGCCGCACTAAGGGTCGAGCAACTGGAAGCCCTGCTGCTGGCCGCCGAAGATCCCGATCGAGATCCCGCAGCTCTCGACGCCCAGGCGGTTGCCGACGGCCTGCTGCAAGAACCCCAGGAACCCGACGCGCGCAAACGCAGTGCCCCGGCCAGGCGCGTGCCCTATCGCTCCTACCGCGTGCATGCGGACCTCGAAGCGCGCGTGGGTCGCACGGCCAAGGACAACGACGACCTCACCTTCCGCCACGCCCGTGGCAACGATCTCTGGTTGCACACAGCCGATTGCCCCGGATCCCATGTGGTGCTGCGCCTGGAACGTGGACAGGAAGCACCTCAGCAGGCCGTGCTGGAAGCCGCCATGTTGGCCGTTCACTTCTCCCCAGCGCGTGCGACTGGCAAGGCCTCGGTCCATCTGGCCCCGGTCAAACAGGTCCACAAACCCCGCGGGGCCAAGCCGGGGCTGGTCACCCTCTCCGGCGGCAAGACTCTCCATGTGCGCGTGCAACAAGAGCGCCTGGCCGAACTATTGCGAGGGTAGAGGCCCTCTTCCTTAGGCGGAGCGGCCGCAATCGGCTGCCCGCCCCACCATCGACTACACTGCCCCCATGCGTTTCCTCCCCCTCCGCGACAGCGACACGTTTCTCGTGAAGACGTGCCTCATCCTCCTCTGTGGTCTGCCCCTGCTCGGAGCCTGCAATTCTGACGAACCGGCTGAATTGACTAGCGAACAGAGGCTGGGCTTGTACCTCGAGGGAGCCCTTGGGTACTTCGCCAAAGGCGACCTGGACCGCGCGCAACAGCAGGTTCAATTCGGTCTGGGTGTGGACCCGAGAAACGAACGCCTGCTGCTCTTGCTTGGGGACATTCACCAGCTACGCGGAACGACGCCAGACATCCAGATGGCCGAGGCCATTTTCCGCGATCACCCCGCACAACACGACTTCCGCGTGCGTCTGGGCCTGGCCAAGGCGTTGGAGCGTATGGGCGTGGTCTACGATGAGGCCGCTGAGGCCATCCGCAGCGGTGAGCGTTCCACCGAGTCGCTGGACCCGACGGCCCGGGCCAATGAGCTGTCCGCAAATGCCCTGACCGCCTGGGCCGAGGCCAAGGACAACTACAAGGCCACGTTGGAGATCCAGTTGGGCGAGATGGGAGCCATTGGCGGCCTGGTGCGCGTCTGCGCTCTGTTGGGTGAGGAAGCCGAGAGCATGGAATGGAGCGGCAAGTTGATCGAGGTGCTCGAGAGCTCCTCCCGCATCCGGCGCCTGGAATTGGAGGATGCCTCGCTCGCCGCCACGCGCGAACGCGATCTACGTGCCGCCATCAAGCGCAACAACGACATGATCATCAAGGCGCACTTGCACGTCAGCTCGATCCTGCGGCGTCAGGGCAGGCTGCAAGAGGCGGTCGATGAACTGGGATCCGTGATCTCCATCGATCCCGAATTGGCCCAGGCCTACAGCCGCCGAGCGCAGATCTACTACGACCTGGCCCAGTATCAGAGGGCGTCCGACACCCTGCAGAGTTTCCTCAAACTCTCCGCGCAGCTGCCCTTTGACCACCCGGATATCCGCCAGGCCTACGCCCTCATGCGACGCTGCAAGGATGCCCTCTCGGCCTCGGATCTCCTCGGTGCCAAGGACTAACTCGAGCCGATCCCAAGAAGACTACTTGGGTTCTGAAGGCTCGCCGTAGCGCAGTTCGAGGGTCTTGGCACCGGGGCCAGAGTCCTTGCTGGCGGGCGTGAGGACCGTGACAAACAGGCGGTCGTACTCCGCGTCGCCCAACATGGGAGTCCCGCGAACGATCTCGACGCCCTCGATACGTCCCCCCAGAGCCTGAACCAGACCGGGGGTGGTGTTGGAGTGCCCACTGACCACGGCCACGGAACCCGGAGCCAATCGGGCCAGTTGAGCGGCAAAAGCCTTGAGGTCTCTGGGCGAATAGGACTCGACCTCCAATTCCAGTGCTGTGGCCATGGGAGCCAGGGTCTGACGCGTGCGCCGGTAGTCGGTGCTGTACAGGTGCGTGACCCCCGCACCCGAGAGCAGCCGAGCCAGCTCCTCGGCCCGGGTCTCGCCCGCGGGGGTCAGAACCGGATCCCGGGGGTCTGCGCTGCCCTTTTCCGCATGCCGTACGGCGATCACGGTCACCGGCTCTGACGGGCGAATGGGCGGCGAGGCAGCCGAATCGGGGTCTTGGGGCCGACCGAGGGTGAGCAGTGCGGTGAGGCAGAGGAACGACGCGCGCTTGAGGGACAGCATGGTCCCAGTATGCCCCCAGATGCCCGCTCGCCCAACGGGCTGGCCCCCCACCGCTTTTGACACTCAGGGGCTTGACGGCACGGTTGGCTCAGCATATTTATTCATTCTCTGCGCATATTTCAACCAGATGAGCCCTTCCACAATCAAACAAGAGCGACGCAAGGCCATATTGGAGCTTCTCCAGGCGAAGAATGTGCATAATCATGCCGAACTAGCCTCCTTGTTGGACGCTCGCGGACAGGCTGCGACCCAAGCCACCCTCTCCCGGGACCTACGGGACCTGGGGGTCGTCAAGGGTCCGGCGGGCTACGTGCTTGCCCCAGCCTCCGGATCCGTCACGCAAGACGCTGGCGCCCGGCTGCTGCAGGCCGTCAGGCAGTACTTGTCCACGGTGGCAACGGCCCAGAACCAAGTGGTTCTGCGCACCCCACCCGGCGGGGCCCAACCCCTGGCCCTCGCTCTCGATGCAGCAGGTCACCACGATTTGCTCGGGAGCCTTGCTGGCGACGACACCATCCTGTTGATCTCACCGGATACGGCGGGTGCCGCACGGCTGGTGCAGTGGTTGGAGGACTTGCGGTGAAGCGCGCAATCGTCGTGGGAAGTAGCGGCTACGCGGGCCGCGAGCTGTGCGCGCTGCTCGAGAGCCATCCGGAGCTCGAGTTATCGCATGCCATGTCCGCGCGTGATCAGGACGATCCTGAGTGGGTCCCTACGAATGGCCAGACAGCGCTTCAACCGGGTCAATTCGGTGCCGCCGACGTCGTCTTCCTTTGTACCCCCCACGGCAAGTCCGCAAACCTCGCGCGCCAAGCGTTGGACGCGGGCTGCGCTGTAGTGGACCTCTCCGCGGACCTGCGACTCAACGACGCTGAGGACTATGCCCAGATCTACGGCCTACCCCACCCAGCTCCCGAACTCCTGCCCCAAGCCACCTACGGTTTGACCGAGCACGCGCGTTTCGCGCTGCCCCACACGCGACTCGTCGCCAACCCCGGGTGTTACCCCACGTCCATCCTGTTGCCGCTCCTGCCTCTCTTGCAGGCCAACCTGCTTGAGCCGAGCGCAGCGGTCGTCGCCGACTCCAAGAGCGGGGTCTCCGGCGCGGGCAAGGCCCCCAGCGCCGCCACTCACTTCGGCAACGTGCACGATAATTTCCGCGCTTACAACGTCGGCACCCATCGCCACGCGCCGGAAATCGAACAGCAGGCCGGTATCGGCAATCTCGTGTTCGTGGCGCACCTGCTGCCCTGCTTGCGAGGCATCCTCAGCACTCTGTACCTGACGCCACGAGCGGGACACTCCTTGCAAGACAGTGCGGAGCAGTTTCAGGCCTGCCTGCAAGACGCCTACGGCGAGGAGCCCTTCGTCCGAGTCCTGGAGCAGGGCACGCCGGCACTGCGGGATGTGGTTCACACGAACCGCTGCCACATGGCTGTGCATGCCGCAGGCCCCGTTGTGGTCATCACCAGCGCCCTCGACAACCTGCTCAAGGGGGCCGCTGGCCAAGCCCTGCAGAACGCCAACCTGATGCTCGGTCTGGAAGAAACCCTAGGCCTGCCCGCAGGACCCTCAATGGCCGCGGCCACGGGGGTCACGGCATGAAGACGGCCCCCCTCCTAGTCATCAAGGTCGGCGGAGCCCTGCTGCAATCCGGCGCGGCGCTGGAGGGCACAGCTGCATCCATCGCCGCGACTCAACGCGCGGGGTTCAAGGTCGTGGTCGTCCACGGCGGGGGGTCAGCGATCGCGTCCTTGGCCCAGGCCTTGGGTCTCAAGGAGCGCAAGGTCGATGGCCTGCGGGTCACGGACGCGGCGACGGCCGAGGTGGCTCTTGCTGTGCTTGCGGGAACCCAAGGAAAGGGGCTGGCGGCTGCGCTCGGAAGACAGGGCTGTGAAGCTGTGTCCCTTTGCGGCGCGGACGCAAAGCTACTGAGCGCACGGGTGGCACGCGGCGGCGAGTTGGGTTTCGTCGGGCGGGTGCAACACGTGAACACGGGTCTGCTCGATGACCTGCTCGCACAGGGCCGCGTGCCCCTCATCGCTCCCATCGCGCCACTTGCGCCGCAGCACGATCGTCCCGGGGTCCCTCTGCACAACATCAACGCCGACGAAGCAGCCGGGCCCATCGCTCAGGCCCTGAACGCCGATGCCCTGCTCTTTCTGACGGACGTACAAGGCGTGCTCGACTCGGACGGCCAATGCCTACCGCACCTGGACCGCCAGGGCGCCCGGGCCCTGCGCGCGCAGGGGACCCTGGGCGCAGGCATGTTGCCCAAGATCCACTCCGCCCTCAGCGCGGCCGACGCCCTACCTGACGCCCAAGTGCGCATCGCTTCTCCCGCCCATGGCGGGCAGTCCTACCACCACCTGCTGGAGCAGAAGTGCGGCACGAGCCTGGGCAGCCAGAGGGTCATGGCCCATGACTAGCTCGCTCATGCCCACCTACCGGCCCGGCGGTCCGCAGTTTGTTCGCGGCCAGGGTGCGTCGTTGTTCGATGAGCACGGACGCGAGTGGGTCGACCTGCTCTCGGGCCTCGGAGTGACGGTGCTCGGCCACTCTCACCCGAGTTGGGTCGCGACCGTGCAAGCCCAGGTCGGCCAGTTGGTGCACACATCCAACCTGTATCCCCAAGCCGCAGCGGAGACCCTCGCTCAGCGCCTATGCGAATGGACGGGCATGGGCAGTGTGTTCTTCAGCAACAGCGGCACCGAGGCCGTGGAATGCGCGTTGAAGCTAGCGCGCAAGGCCTGTGCACAAGCTGGGCACGCTCAGCGGACGCACTTCCTCGCTATCGAGGACAGCTTCCACGGTCGCAGCTTGGGCAGCTTGTCGGTGACTTCCAATCCCGTTTACCGGGCGCCTTTTGCACCCACGCTGCAAGCGGCGTTCGTTCCACGCAACGACGTCGATGCCCTGCAGGCGGCCTTCGCCCAGGCCCCACCGGCGGGCTTGATCGTGGAGCCCGTACAGGGAGAGGGCGGTTTGCACGTCTTGGATGCAAGCTTCTTGCAGTGCGCGCGGGAACTGTGCGACGCGAACGGAACCGTGCTCATCAGCGATGAGGTGCAATGCGGCCTCGGGCGCACGGGGCCCTTTGTGGCATTCGACGCCGCCGGCGTGAAGCCCGATGTAATCACCCTCGCCAAACCCCTGGCTGGCGGATTGAGTGTGGGCGCCACCTTGGCTTGCCACTCACTCAGCGACACGCTCACTGCGGGGGACCACGGCTCCACCTTTGGTGGCGGTCCACTGGTCATGGCTGCCGCTTCCGTGGTGCTGGATGAACTCACCTCGGGCGGCCTGCTCGAGCGGCTGGGACCCAAGGCGCAGCGTTTGACAGCGGGCCTCGACGACTTGGTCGAACGCCATCCGGCTGCCCGGGAGCGTCGCGGCAGGGGCTGGATGCAGGGGCTGCACTTGCCGGGCCAAGCGCAAGCCGTGCAATCGGCCCTGGCCGATCTCGGATTCCTCGCCGGGACCGCAGCCGGGGATGTGCTGCGCTTCCTGCCGCCCTACGTCTTGACTCCCCATCAACTCGGCCGGGCCCTCGAGACCCTGGACGAGGTCCTCTCCACCCTTCCGCAACCCCAAACCCTTCACCCAATCTCGTGAGCACTCAGAGCTTTCCCCATAAGGACCTGGTCAGCGTGGCCCACCTGGACCACGACGACATCTTGAAGATCTTCTCCACGGCCGCTGCCCTCAAGGCGCAGCGCGATCGCTACACCGACCTGTTGGCGGGCAAGCGACTGGCCATGGTGTTTGAGAAGGAGAGTCTGCGCACACGCTTCACATTCGACATCGGCATGCAGGACCTGGGCGGTAGTGCCATTTTCCTGGACCACAGCAGCGCGCGCTTGGGCAGTCGCGAATCCGTTCCCGACATGGCCAAGAACCTGGAGCGTTGGGTGCACGCCATCGTCGCGCGGACCTACAAGCACCGAGCCGTCACCGAACTGGCCAAGCACGCCCAGATCCCCGTGATCAATGGTCTCTCCGACTTCTTGCACCCCTGCCAGGCGCTAACCGATTTCTTCACCCTCTGGGAAACGTGGGGATCCGTGCGTGGTCGGCACATCACCTACGTGGGCGATGGCAACAACACCTGCCACTCCCTGATGCATGTAGCATCGATCCTCGGCGCGCACATCACGGTCTGCACTCCTGAGGGTTACGAGCCCAACCTGAAGGTCATGAATGAGTGCCTGGCCGCTGCCGCCGTGTCGGGTTCCAAGATCACTTGCGGCAATGATCCCGTGCAAGCCATGCAGGGGGCTGAAGCTGTGTACACCGACGTTTGGGCCTCCATGGGACAAGAAGACGAAACCGAAGAGCGCAGCGCCATCTTCGCCGAGTACCAGGTGAACGAAACCCTGCTGGCCCACAGCGACCAGGCCCTGTTCATGCACTGCTTGCCCGCGCACCGCGGACAGGAGGTCAGCGCAGGAGTGATCGACTCGGACCACTCGATTGTCTTCGACATCGCCGAGAACCGCTTGCACGTCCAGAAATCCATCCTGGTTTGGCTCCTGGCCCCGGATCTGGCACCGCATGCCCCGAGCCCGTCGGGCAACCTGGAGACCTTGAGCGTATGAGTGCCCCCAAGATAGTGCTCGCCTACTCCGGCGGACTCGACACGTCGATCATCATCCCCTGGCTCAAGCACGAGAAGGGTTACGAGGTTCACTGCCTGGCCGGAGATGTGGGTCAAGGAGCTGAAGAACTCGTGGGCCTGGAAGAGAAGGCCACCTTGTCGGGAGCCGCCTCCTGTCGTGTGGTCGACCTGCGCGACGAGTTTCTGACGGAGTGCGTCTGGCCGGCCCTCAAGGCCATGGCGATCTACGAGGGCCGCTACCTACTGGGCACCTCACTCGCGCGGCCCGTGCTGGCCCGTGCGCAGGTGGCCTACGCTCGGGAAGTCGGTGCCAACGCCCTGTGCCATGGGTGTACGGGCAAGGGCAACGACCAGGTTCGGTTCGAGCTGGGGTACATGGCCTTCGCTCCTGAAATGCAGATTGTCGCTCCCTGGCGCGAGTGGTCGATCACCAGCCGCGAGGAGGCCATCGACTACGCTGCCCACTACCAGATCCCTATCGCCGCGACGCTCAAGAAGATCTACTCACGCGATCGCAACCTGTGGCACATCTCCCACGAGGGTGGCCCCATTGAAGACCCGTCGAATGTGCCCCCGGATGACGCCTGGCAGTGGACCACCGAACCCAAGCGTGCACCCGACGAAGCCCTCAGGGTCACCCTGAGTTTTGAAGCGGGTGTTCCCGTAGCGGTGGACGGCGTGAGCCTGGACGCTGTTCCCCTGCTAGAGAAGCTCAACGAGATGGGCGCGGCCCATGGAGTCGGCAGGGTGGACATCGTCGAGAACCGACTGGTCGGCATGAAGTCGCGCGGCCTGTACGAGACCCCTGGAGGCACGATTCTGATGGAGGGCCTGCGCTCCCTTCGCGCGCTGTGCGTCGAACGGGACAGCGCCGACCTGGCCGATCGACTGGCCCCCGAATGGGCGCGCCTGGTCTACAACGGTCAGTGGTTCCACCCCAAACGCGTGGCCATGGACGCCTTCTTCGACAGCTTGGCCAAGACACAGACGGGCGAGGTCACGGTCGAGTTGTACAAGGGGCACGCGACGGCCCTGCACGCCAGCAGCCCGCACAGCCTGTACCAAGAAGAGCTGGCCTCGTTCACCATGGGCGCGGGATTCCAGCCCCAGGACTCCGAGGGTTTCATCCGGCTCTTCGGGTTGCCCGGGACCATCGCCCAGGCCGTGGCCTCCAAGGCATGACTCCTACACAAAAAATGTGGGGCGGCCGTTTCGAGCAAGCCAATGACCCGGCTTTCGAGGCCTTCAACTGCAGCTTGGGGTTCGACCGCCGCTTGCTGCAGGAGGATCTGACTGGAAGCATCGCCTGGGCCAAGGCCCTGGGCAGTGCGGGCCTGCTCGAGCCGCAGGAGGCTACGGACCTCACCGTCGCGCTCGAGCAACTGGGCGCTGAATTGCAGGCCGATCCGACTCCCCTTGCCCAGAGTCCAGCCGAGGACATTCACGGCTTCGTCGAACAGGCGCTGCAAGCCAAGGTCGGGGACCTGGCGCGCAAACTGCACACCGGGCGTTCGCGCAACGACCAGGTGGCCACAGACTTGAAGCTGCACCTGCGCGGCCAGGTGGTTGCATTGTGCTCCGGTGCCAGGGACCTGATGCGCGACCTCGTCGGCCTGGCCCTGGAAACCCACGACCTGGCCTTGCCGGGTCATACCCACTTGCAACGTGCCCAGGCGGTGAGCGCAGGACACCACGCGCTGGCCTACGTGGAAATGCTCGCCCGGGACGTTGCGCGGCTGGAGGATGCCAACACTCGGGCGGACACCTGCCCCCTCGGGGCGGCTGCCCTGGCGGGCACATCGTGGCCCGTGGACCGCCGGGCCCTGGCCGACGACCTGGGCTTTGGAGCCGGTCCCACGCGCAACAGCTTGGACGCCGTCAGTGACCGGGATCACGCCACGGAGGTCATCTTTGCCTGCTCCCTGTTGATGGTGCACCTCTCGCGCCTGGCGGAGGACTGGATCTTCTACTGCAGTCAAGAGGCGGGTTACCTGCGCCTGGGAGACGCGGTGTCAACGGGCTCGAGCTTGATGCCCCAGAAGCGCAATCCCGATTCCCTTGAACTGGTACGCGGCAAGTGCGCGCGCGTGCAGGGTGACCTGAACACTCTGCTCACCCTGCAGAAGGGCCTCCCCCTGGCCTACGACAAGGACCTGCAGGAGGACAAGGAGTGCCTCTTCGACGCTCTGGACACGACCCGCGCCTGCCTGCAAGTCACCGCCACTGTGGTCCGTGGGGTGCACTACGACACCGAGCGCTGCCGCGCGGCCTGCGCCGGGGGTTTCATGGAGGCCACCGATCTGGCGGACATGCTGGTTCAAGCTGGACTCACCTTCCGCGATGCCCATGAACGGGTGGGCGCCGCCGTGCGGGCCGCAGAGGAAGCTGGGGTGACCCTGGCCGACCTCGATGCGCAGCAGAAGCAACGCCTACTGCCCGAATTGGGAGAGGTGAACCTGACCCAAGCCCTGTCGGTTGAAGCTGGCCTGGCTCGACATGACTGCCTGGGAGGCACGGCCCCTGCTCAAGTGTTGGCCCAAGCCGAAGCCTGGAAAAAGAGGTTGCAAACATGACGTCCGTCACCATTCGACCGGCTGTTCTCTCGGACGCCGGGATGATCCTCGACCTGGTCAACCGACTCGCTGCTGAGCAGGTCATGTTGGCTCGTTCACCGGCTTCTGTGCTGGAGCGCATCCGCGATTTTGTCGTGGCCGAGGTGGACGGAGCTTTTGCTGGCTGCGGCGCGCTTGCAATCGTCTGGTCGGACATGGCTGAGATCCGTTCCATCGCTGTCGAACCGGCGCACCAAGGGCTGGGTTTGGGCCGGCGCATGGCCGAGACGCTGATCGACGAGGCAAAGCAATTGGGCCTGCCGCAACTGATGGCGTTCACCTACGTGACCGGCTTTTTCACGCGCCTGGGGTTCAAAGAGGTCGAACACGCACGCCTGCCCCACAAGGTGTTCAACGACTGCCTCAACTGCCCCAAGTTCTATTGCTGCGACGAGACGGCGGTGCTGTTGACCCTCGTGCCCACGGACCAGCTTCCAGAACCCGTCGCCGGTTCGGCCTACCTACCCCTGCCGGGCAGTCAACGCCCGGCCAAGGGGCCCCCTCCCCCGTCGATCTAGCCCCTCCCACGCAAGGAACTCGGGCGGGACGAGCGCAACTCACGCTCCCATGCAAAGTGCAAGCCAGGAAACTTGCCAGAAGAAACGCTGAAGAGACTCTGCAGAAACGCTGCAGAGACTCCGCAAAGACTACTGCCCGTCGCTCGCGGGTCGCAGTCGACGGGTGGGACTGCCCGCCACGGCTGCTTTTCCGCGAGTTCCCGTTGCGCGGATACCCCGCCACTGTTCGGGAATCATTTCGAGTGCGGACTCGTGAATGGCCGACCCGTTGGGCCCCACCCGGCGTAGATAGCCGGGAGCGTCCGTGTGCGCGGCTGCGTGGGTGTTGCTCGTCGCGCTGCCACCCAGGGCGCCGGGGTGGGCATTCCCACCCAGGCCAGAACCGTCGTCCAGGAAGTGGATGACACCCAAAGCAAAAACCAATCCCGCCGCCGCAGCAAAACTGGCCACTCGCATGCGCGGGATTCGCGTCAGGAGACTCGGTTTGCCCGCAGACCTGTTGCCCGCAGACTGGCGACCACCCAGCCCGCCAGCCACAGCGGCCGACTGCGGAACCAAGACCTCCGATCCCGCAAGGCTCTCGGATCCGGCGAGCAGTCCTTCCTCTACCAGACCTGCTCGCACCCCTTCCCAAACCGATGAATTCACACCCGAGGCACCCTGCGCAGCAGAGCTACCCTCAAGCAACATGGAGACCAGTGCTCCCCGCGCCTGACGGGCGCGGTCCTCATGGAGTCGACAGGTCTCGCAATCGTCCAAGTGCGCGCTTACTTGAGCCAGCTCCTGGGGCTCTAGGTCCCCCCCCACAAACAGGGGCAGGGCGGCACGGGTATCGGCGCAGTTGGACGGGGGGTAATGCATGGATTCGGGGGCGAGTCGGTGTGCTTTCGTTCTTCAGGAGGGTCTACGGGGCCACAGGGGGGGCGTTGGCGCCAGCCAAATAGAATCCAGCCAAATAGAATCCAGTCCGACAGAATGTCGTCGGTCAGTCCTCCATGCCCGATTCGCCTAGCGAGCTCGCCGCCCGGTCTGGGCTGTCCCATTTTGAATCGCCGCCTTGGCCTAGGCGCACATCCGCCAGGCGCATGCGACGTTCCCATTCTTCCTGGAACAGCTTGCGGCCTCGATGCAGTCGCCAGCGTACGGTCACGTGGGTGGCGCCGACGATCTCGGCGATCTCGGTACAGGGCAGTCCTTCCAATTCGCGCAGCACGAGGACCGACTGGAAGTGCGGGGCCAGTGCCTCCAGGCAGGCCCGCACTTCTTCGCCCGTCTCGCGGCTCTCCAGTGCGTCGGAGGGCAGGGCTTGGCTGGGGTCAGGTAGATCGATCTGTCCCACACCTTCGTCGTCCTCAGTTGAGGTGGACTGCGTGGGCCGCCGCTTGCGCAAGTGGTCGATGCACAGATTGGTCACGATGCGGAACAACCAGGTGGTGAAATCGTGCTGGAAGTCGAAGCGTTCCAGGTTCTTGAAGACCCGCAGAAAGGCCTCCTGGGTCAGATCCTGTGCGTCCTCATCCGTCGGAACCATCTTGCGCGCCACATGGGTGGCGCGCTTCTCATAGCGCTGGACCAAGTCGGCGAAAGCGCTCTCCTCTCCGTCGAGGGCCCGTCGAATCAGGGCGTGGTCCACCTGCCTGGGCGTAGGCAGAGACGGACCATCGGGATTGGGGGGAGCGGCAGGGGACATGACCGAAGCGGGATCCTTGAATCTAGTGTATCGGTCGGCAGTTCCCAGCACCTGCGCTTGAGATCGATGAGGAGGGCCCACGGGAGTCCTACGCCTGGGGCGCCGCGGCGTTGGTACAGCCCCAGATCCCTCAGCACGACCCCTCAGACCGTTGGGAAGCGACCCTCGAGGGCGCCCATGCGTCGGAACTTTTCGCGACGATCGGCGACCAGCTGCTCGGGGTCGCGTGCCTCGAGCTGATCCAGATTCTCCACAATGGCGTCGGCCAGGTTCTTGAACACGACCTCCGGGTCTCTGTGGGCTCCACCCAGGGGCTCGGCCACGACACCGTCGATGACACCCAAGCGGGTCAGGTCCTTGGCAGTCAGTTTGAGAGCGCTGGCAGCCTCTGGAGTGCGGGCACCGTCCTTCCAGAGGATGGCCGCACATCCCTCGGGGCTGATCACCGAGTAGTAGGCGTATTGCATCATCAGCACACGGTCCCCGACGCCAATGCCCAAGGCTCCTCCTGACCCGCCTTCCCCAATCACCACGCAGATGATGGGCACGGGCAAGTCGAACATACCCAGGATGTTCTCGGCGATGGCGGCGGCCTGACCCCGTTCCTCGGCTCCGATACCCGGGTAGGCGCCAGGTGTGTTGATCAGTGTCACGATGGGCAGGCCAATCTTGGCCGCCAGACGCATCTTGCGCAGCGCCTTGCGATACCCCTCCGGGTGAGCGCAACCAAAATTCGTCTCCAGCCGCTCAGGCGTCGTCTTGCCCTTGCGATGGCCTACAACCATCACGCGCCGCCCGCGCAGGGTGGCAAACCCCGTGACCATGGCCCGATCGTCGCCGTAGGTCTTGTCCCCGTGCAGCTCGACAAACTCATCGAACATGTGGTCGATGTAGTCCGACGCAACCGGGCGCTCCGGGTGCCGGGAGACGTTGACGGATTCCCAAGGATCGAGATCGGAATAGGTCTTGGCCAGGGCGGCCTGGATCTTTGTCCGCAGAGCCCCGATCTCGGTCGAGATGTCCAAGTCGTTCTTGACGGAGAGTTCGGTCAGCTCCGCCAATTGGGCCTCCATGTCCCGGATGGGAGCCTCGAAGGCCATTCCGGGCGCGGCGTCGGGTTTGCGGCGTTCTTCAGACAAGGGAGTGTGGGCGACAGGGCGGGGGCAAAGGCGAGGCAAGATCGAGGACCGCGCAACCGGGCTCCATGTTCCGGCACCGAGGACGAGAAGGCAAGGCGCGGACACCCGGTGATTCCCCACGACCACCACGCTACACTCCTGCCTCACCCCCCGCCGCTGACCCCAAGCACTCCCCCATGCCCCCCACCACCGCTGCCCTACCCCGGGCCTGGCGCGTCGAAGTTTTTCGCGACGTCCAACGCGATGACCCCGAAGGCACGCATGCGCAGGCGGCCCTGACGGCTCTGCGAATTGAGGGCGCGCGCAACGTGCGCCTGGGTCGAGGCTACCTGCTGCCGCCCGAATTGGAGCGTAGCGCGGTGGACCGGATTGTGGGCGAATTGCTCGCGGACCCCGTGCTGGACTGCGCCCGGATTTGTGAGCCTGAATCCGCCCCCGAGACCAAGCCGGGCTGGCATCGGGTGCTGGTGGCGAAGAAACCGGGGGTCACGGACGCCGTGGCCCAGACCCTGGCACGGGCGCTGACAACCAGCGCGCTGACGCCCGTGGGCTCAGAAATCGCGACATTCCAGGCTTGGGAATTCGAAGGCGAGCTCGCCGCCGCGGACTTGCAGACCGTTTCTCGGCGCCTGCTCGCCAACCCTGTCATCGAGGATGTGGGCATCGACGAGGAGTCATTGACCTACGGCTTGGCCCAGGTGGACGTCGATCACCCGTGCCTGGACGTGCCGCTCTGCGAGCAGAGCGA
>Ga0209992_10002891_pt1 | contig 15086 bp, 10 predicted proteins | sample 2SBtaG_2_FD_182564 | JGI IMG/M metagenome (GOLD analysis project Ga0209992, IMG submission 182564) | Deep subsurface microbial communities from Kolumbo volcano to uncover new lineages of life (NeLLi) - 2SBTROV12_ACTIVE470 metaG (SPAdes)... | ecosystem: Environmental > Aquatic > Marine >... | reverse complement strand
AGTTCTCTCCCATACATCACCCCAGTCTATACCTTCTCTTTCTTCTTCAGGATCTCCTGTTGGTAAAGGACCTCTTGGTAAAGGAATGTTTGCCTGTATTTCTTCCGCCATTTCCTCTAATGTTTGTGTTTTAGCTGTAACAACATTACCTGCTGCATCTACAGTTTCTGGTGTTACAATTTGCCCAGATAAATTCTGAGAAGAACTAGCTTGTCCGAATAGTGCTTGTTGCCTTCTTTGTTGAGCTTCTTGTTGTCTTTGAGCTTCACTCTTTGAAGATCCCATTCGTTTATAAGCACCAAATAAATCCAGTCCTAAACCTAACCAGCTACTTAAAGTACCATCTTTACTTTCCTTTGCACCGCCACCTTGAGCAGCTCCAAAGATATCCATGCTTGTCCTGAGAATATCAGGATTAAAGTTAGAAGCAAAACCTTGACCTATTCCTGCTCCGTTTGGTATGTTCATATCAGGAGTACCTACAGCTCCAGATCCTGCTCCGGAAGTTGCTCCTCCCATAGAAGTAGTTAGTTTACCAGAAGTAAAACTTCCTAAAGCCATCATAGCTAATGCTGAAACAACTTTACCTCCATCTCTACCAAATACTGTTTGCATCTTACCTGTAAATCTTGCCATTGCTTTTTTAGCAGGTCTAGAAGCCATTACTAATGTTGTTATTAGTGAGGCTATTAGTGAAGGTGCTGGCATAATTTTTTCTCCTTATAATTAATTAAAAACCTAAACCATCAAATAGAGCATCAAGACCACTCTCTAGTAAGCTGTCGTAAGTAGCTCCTGTTGCTCCTGCATTTGCAAGAGCTTGCTCATATAAAATAGTTTTTCTATCTTCAAACTTTTGACCAGCTTGAAACTCATAAGATGCTCTGTCTCTTAACTCTTGCCATAAAAAGGCTTGTGCTTGTGAAGACATGTTAAATAAATTCTGAGCATTTTGCATAGCAGCTTGATTTGAAGCAGCATTATTAACAGTATTAGCTTGTCTTCTCCAATTAATATTAGACTGTTCTACTGCTTGAGCATTAGCAGCATTCCATTTTCTTCTATTAAAATCTTGTTGAGAATTAAATATTTCAACTTCTGTTGCTAGAGCTGCATTTGCTTTATCAATATCTGCTTGTATGCCTGACTCTTCTGCTCTCATTAAATTTTCTTGTTGAACATTAAATTGTCTTTGCGCATTTAAAGCAGAGGCGTTATTTAATTCTATAGCTTGACCAAGACTTGCAAAGAATTGATTAGTTTGATTTTCACTTGTAGCTCCAAATTGTTTTGCAGCATTTTTAAAAGACTGATCACTTAAAAGTCTTTGTTGTGTTTGTTGAGCTGTTAGCATTTTAGCTTGTTGATCATTTGATAAGAGACTCATATCCATTTGTAAAAAACTTTGTGCGTTTGTTATAGCTATCTTAGTTCTTTGATCTACTGTTGCTAAGTCCATTGAAGCTAATGCAGTAGCATTTTGCATAATAGATTGTTGTTCAGCATTGAAGTCTGTTAAGACTACAGTTTGCATAAACTTACTATTAGCTAATTCTCTTTGTTGGTCAGCATTAAATTGAGCCATATCCATATTAGCTGTCATAGTAGCGTTTTGCATAGCTCTTTGTTGATCAACATTAAGTTGAGCTATACCCATAGAATTTGCTAACTCAGCATTCCTTAAATTACTTTGCATGCTTTTATTTAAGTTAGCTAACTCTGTTTGTTGCTCATTACTTAGACTTTCTGAATCAGCTTGATTTAATGCACTAAGGTTAGCTAGTCTAATTTGTTGCTCATTAGTTAGATTAGATAACTCCATTTGCTGTTTAAATGCAGCATTCTTAGAAAGAAAATCTGCAGCAGTTAAGAACTCATCTCTTCTTCGTTGTTGCTCAAATGTAGCATCTGTTCCTAATCTTTCAATTTCAGCATTAAGATCAGCAAGTTCTATGTTTTGCTCATTATTTAAGTTCTGTTGAGCTGTTTGTTGTCTAGCTTGTAGATTAGCCATTCCTGCTTCTTGTTGGAAACCTCTAGCTTGTGTAACAAGTCCTTGAGCAAACTGAGCTGTTTGAGTTTCAGCACCTTGACGATTTGCTAAGTTAGCCATTCTTAATTGTTGTTCTTGAGTAGCTTCAGTAAGATTAGCTTGTTGTTCGTTAGATAAGTTTTGAGCAGCTCTAGCTTGTAAGGCTTGTGCATTGCTTTGAGCAATAGGTAAAGCACTTTGAATAATTGCATTAAACAAAGAATCTCTAGCGACTGTAGAGACATCTAAGCCTCTTTGAGCCATTCTTTGATTTATTGCATCTACTGCAGGTCTAGCCCAAGTTGGTACTGTACCACTTTCTAAACCACCCACTAAAACTTCCATTTGTGAAGACACTAAAGCTTCTTGAGGTAAAGCAGCTACCGCAGCTATTACATCTACATCTTCACTAGCTATCTGAGCTGTAACTGTAACTGGGTCATCTGTAATAGACTTTGTAACTTCAGGAGGTAAATTACCTACCTCTGCAAGAAACTGTTCTGCTTCTCCTTTTTTAGCTTCACCTTTTACACTACCTCTTTGAGCAGCGTCATAACCTATTTTGTCTAGAGCAATATCGGCAGCACTTCCATCAGGCGCTCTTTCACCTGTTATACCCTCTCTTTCCTTTGCCTCTGCATCAGGAGTAGCAGATACTTCTCCTCCAACACCTGTCACCTCTGGTACAAAAGCTCCATCACTAATAGTTCCCTCAACAGATTTAGCCTTTGCATTTTCTACTAAAGAATTTTCAAACTCAGCGGCTACTGCAGGACCTGATAATTGTCTAATTTCCTCTACTTTAGCTTTTGCAGCTTCAGATAACTCACCAGTAGCAGGATTAACAGGAGGCATATCACCAGCTAGTTCGGCTGTGAATTTAGCAGCTTCAGCTTTAGCTTGATTTTGAGCTTCAGTAAATTGATCAACTTGACCTGCTGGCATATCTATATCTCTATCAGCTTGTCCTGCTGTAGCATCCCTGCTTGAATAACGACTTATTTCTTTAACATCTCTTGTTGAACCTGACTGAGTTTCACTTCCAGTATAATCAGCCCTCCTAGTATCTAAATAAGTAGTAGGATCTGCACTAGGCTTATAAGTTGTATCACCAAAAGTATCTTCAGGTCTGTCTCTCATTCCTTCTGCTTCTTTTTGCATTGCTGCAAGGTCTGCTTGAGTTCCTTCACTATAAATATCTTTCGATTTAGAAACTTTTGTTGCGTCAGTTGAAGTTATTATATTTCCATATTGATCTGTTTTGAAAGCCTCACCAGATGCTAACTTATCCTCTAGTGTTGGTACATAATTCCCATCAGAATCTAAAGATCCTCTTTCCTCTGCATACTCACTTTTTTTAGGTGCTGCTGCACTTGCTGCACTTGCTGTACTTGCTGTAGCCATCTGAGGCATTGCTGTTGCTCCAGCCATTTGCAGTTGTGCTGGCTCCCTAGCTATAAAAGACTCAATTTGCATTCGTGCTTCTTCTTCAGTCATTTCTCCGCTTTTTACTTGTGACGCTAAAGCTTCCATATGATCTTCTGGAGTATACTGCATAGTGCGCATCATTCCAGCACTCTCTTGTCTTCTTTGTTCTGTCTGTTCTGGTGTTTCATTTAACCGATTAGTAAATAAATCCCTTAATCCAGATGCTCGTTCCTTCTGTTTGATAGCGAACTCTTCTTGTTGTTCCATAAGTTTTCTCTGCCTTTCCCTCTCCCTCTCCCTCTGTTCTTCTGGAGTAACCACTTGTTCTTGTTGTACAGGCTGTCCTCTTTGTTGTAGAGGTTGTCCTCTTTGTCCTTGCTGTGATAAAAAAGTACTACCCGGTCTAAGTTTTTCTTGTTCTTGAGCCTGCCGTAAAAATCTTTCATACCCTGCTGGATCTGCTGCTATAGCCCTACTATCTAATCCTTGTGGAGGTTGTTGTGTGAAAGTATTAGGTTGTTGTGTTATACCTCCTACATTTCCAACAATTTGTGTTCCTTGTGAAGGACCACCCGTAGGTTGTTGTACAGGTCCTTGAGTTGGAAGATCTATTCCTCCGGGACTACCAAGAAAAGGTTGTTGTTGTAACATCCCTTTAGGGATGAAGTCTACTCCGGGTTGAACTGCAGGAGTTGCTCTTTGTGCCGAACCTTGTGCTGCTTGCTGAGATTTTTGTAGTTCCTTTAGAGCAGATGACCCACTCTTCAACCCCTCCATCGCCTTTCGTTGCTCTGCTGTTGGTTGAGGTCGATTAATACCTATGTTACCAACTGTAGGTTGTGCTTGCTGTGATTTTCTATACTCTGCCATATCTAGATTATATTCTCTAGCAGTATCATAGTCTTTTCTTTGAGGCGCTCCACCTGTTTGCAAACGAACCCTACCGCCTTTGCGATAGTCCTGTCTCTTTTTATATTGTCTTTTACGAGCCATAATTATTTCATCCTATTAGTAAGTTCTTTAACAGTATCAGTTTCCCATATCCTAATACCTGTCCATATCAATGTAAACAAAGCAGCTAGAGGAGGTAGCCATCCCATTAAAGCACCAGCAGTTCCTGATACAGCTATTACATCTACTACTGTTTTTAATTCTTCATCCATCATCATCTTAACTCGGAACTGAGAAAGATGTATCTTCTGTAGTAGTTGCTACAGGGTTAGTAATAGCTTGATCTACCATATTAGCAAATGCTGTATCCCAACGAGATACCGGACATAAAGCAACTAAATTAGCTTTTGAAAAAGATCCTTTAGCCTGTAAAGTAAAGTTAGTTACTGATGTTCCACTAGGACTAATGTCAGTTTGAGGAACATGCGTTAGAAAAATCTTTTTATAGTAAGTAGAATCACCCTCACTATCATTTTCATATGTATATTCTAAATACCACTTTGTAACTTGATTACTACTATTCTCAGTTGGAATAGCTTTTGTTAAATCTTTTGTTACTGCCATTCTTATTACTCCTTACATTTACATTTGTTATTTTCTAATTCATCAACTTTAGCAGAAAGCTCTTTTACTGCATTTACCAAATACCAAGTAATATTATCAGGGTCAACTGTATAACATCCTGTTGATTCTTGTTTAACTATATCTGGTAAAATTTCCATAGCTTCTTGTGCTATTACACCTAATTGTACTCCTTCTTTGTCAATAGCTGCACTTTGAGGAAGTTCAGGGTCAACTTCTTCAGGTAAGCGGTATTCAAAATTACGCACTTGAATCTGATTAATTTTGTCTAGTCCTATATTGTTGTCCTCAATATTTTTCTTAATTCGTCTGTCAGAAGTTGTTGACAAAGACGCTGAGTTATTTCCAGCATAAATAGGACCACCATTTGCGCTTATAAAGCTTGTGTCTGTACCTTTACCAGTAGCATTAGAACCTATAACAATTTCATCATCTACATTATTTGCTGAAGCTGCTGCTGCATAACCAAGAATTACACATCTAGCTCCAGTTGCTAAAACATCTGCAGCTAAATGACCCATAACTGTATTATTATCTCCAGTTGTTATACCACCTCCAGCATTATATCCGACACATGTTGTTCCTTCAGTAGCGTGATCATCACCTGCTGCCGATCCAGCTCCAACACCTATACAAACACCATAAAGTCCTGTACTATTTCTAAAACCTGCTTTTCTACCTACGAAAGTATTATATTCACCACTAGTATTATCAATACCAGCATGATAACCCACAAAAGTATTGTATCCTCCGGTTGTAATATATCCTGTTTGAGAGCCTAAAAATGTATTTTCAAGACTACTAACATTAGAATAACCTGCAACATAACCAATAGCAACCGATTGAGCTGCAGTAGTTTGTGAGGTTAAAGCTGCAGCACCCATAGCAGTATTATGAGAACCACTATTAAGAGCATCGCCAGCATGAGCGCCCACAAGCGTATTGTTAATTCCTGAACTTACTGCAGCACCAGCATTATATCCAATGGCTGTATTATCATTATTAGCATCATTATTTTGTGTGCCTAATGCATTATATCCCATAGCTGTTGATCTATTACCTGTATCTTCTGTAGCTAGAGCAGCATAACCTACGGCTGTGTTATATCCTCCAGATGTTATAGAATCACCTGCATTACCGCCAATTAAAGTATTTACTACTCCTGTAGTTACAGCAGTACCTGCAAGATAACCAACAGCAGTATTAGCAGCATTTGCTCCTGCATCTTGTGTTTTTAAAGCTTGATGACCTACCGCTACATTCTGACCATGAGCATCTTCAGTTTTAAGAGCTTCAAATCCAATAGCTACATTGTTATCTCCAGTCGTTAAAGCCGTACCAGCTTCATCTCCGACAACAACATTATAATTACCGCCACTTGCAATGCTATTACCTGCATTAACACCTGCTCTAAAGTTACTTGTTCCTGCTGAAGCAGTTATTATATCTGCACCATCTGCAAAAGTTACATCTGCTGCAAAGTTTGTAGCACCATCAACATCTAAAGCATCTAGGTTAGATGTACCATCAACATCTAAATCACCATTAAAGTCTGCATTACCAGATAAGATTACAGCAGGAATAATAAGTGTTCCTGAGCTTGGATTGTATCGTAAAGCTCCTGTGTCGTCTAATAAAGTATTTCCTGTTCCTTCATCATGAAAGACTACAGGGAAATTAGTATCTGCAGAGCTGTCTGAAACTGTAACTTTAGAAGATGTACCTGTTACATCGCCTGTTAATGGTCCTGCAAAAGCATCGGAAGTTACAGTACCATCAAAGAAAGCATCTTTAAATTCTACACTAGATGATCCTAAATCAAGAATATTATCAGCACCGGGAGTTAAAGCTCCATCAGTTAATATTAATTGTTTTTCATTTCCAGCATAGAAGTTAATTGTATCAGCAGTTTCAAAGTCTATCTTAGTTTGATCATCTTCACCAATCTTAATATCTGTAGCTAATAAAGATGTAATTGTAGTTTGAGCTGCTCCGAGTGCAAAGTCTAATGTGTTATCACCATCTTGATAACTAACTGTAATACCTGTTTCAGTATTAGAACCTACCATAGCACCTACAGTATCACTAATAGTTTCAGCTAAAGTAACTCCACCTATGGTTATTGCATCAGCTTCTAATGTACCATCTATATCTGCATCGCCTGATATATCTAAAGTTGTAGCGTCTAACTCACCTGCTACTGTTAAAACACCATCAGCAAGAGTCATTAAATCTGTATCAGAAGTATGACCTATTGTTGTACCATTAACAATTACATTATCAACTGTAAGTGTTGTAAGAGTTCCTAAACTTGTAATGTTTGATTGGGCTGCACCTGTTACTGTAGCTGCTGTACCCGAAGCATTTCCTGTTACATTACCTGTTAATGCTCCTGCAAAAGCTGTAGCAGTTAGTGTTCCTGAACTTGGATTATAAGTTAAGTTACCATCTGACTCTAAACCTAAGTTACCGCCATCTACATCTCCACCTGCTGTAAATATAACAGCATTTTCTTCGTTTGTACTTTCATTGTCTGTTATAGTAACTGTAGTTGCAATAGCAGCAGTACCTGTAGTATCTTGGTTTAATGTTCCAACTGTAAAGTCTAATGTATTATCTGCATCTTGGTAAGCTACTGTAATACCTGATTCAGTATTAGAACCTACCATAGCACCTACAGTATCAGCAATAGTTTCAGCTAAAGTTGTTCCATTAATAGTTAGTGCATCAGTTTCTAAAGTACCATCTACATCTACATCTCCTGAGATATCTAAGTTTGTAAATACAGAAGTTCCAACAGCAGTAATCATGTCATTAAATGTTGCAGCACCTGCAGCAGACATATCAAGTGTTAAAGCTGTTATTGCAGAACCACCATCATCACCTTTGAATATGATATCTTTATCTTCAACACTAGATGTTATAACTGCATCACTAGAACTATTACTAATATCTAAAATAGATGTTCCACCTGATTTAAAGGTTACATTATTTCCAGCAGCATCAAGTATAATATCAGCCGCTGCATCTACAGTTAAATTATTTGCAGAAATAGTTAAATCAGTTCCGTCACCTTCTATTTTCTCTGAAGCTCCTCCAAATTGAATACCTACATTATTAGGTATAACAACATCAGTACTAGCTGTTAGATTTATATTATTACCACTAATTGTAAGGTCTGTTCCGTCTCCTTCTATCTTCTCACCATCATTACCAAAAGTAACACCGATGTCAGCAGGAATATTAATATCACCACCAGAACCAACACTAATTGAAATGTCTGTACCATCTGATTCTATCTTTTCATTTCCTGAACCATCAAGTACTAATCCTGTATTAGCTGCTAAAACAACATCAGCAGTTGCAGTAAGTTTAATATTATTACCTGTAATAGTTAGATCAGTTCCATCACCTTCTATCTTTTCGCCATCATCACCAAATGTTAATCCTATACTAGCAGGTATGTTTATATCAGCTCCTGATACAATATGTAAATCTGTACCATCACCATAGATATACTCACCACCTTTATCAAAGAAGTATAGTCTTCTATCATCAGCTATACGAACAACTTCATTACCATCGTATTGTTGAAATACTAAATCATCAGTATCTACACCAAGCTTAACAATCTGTACGCCTGAAGTACCATCCATATCTAAAGATAATTGAAGTGTTCCAGCATCTTTAAATTCTATATTACCGCCTTCAGCATCTATGACAATATCATTACTAGAATCTAAAGTTATATCTGTGCCATCATTTGTTATTGAGTCTAGAGCAATACTACCAACATTAGTTATATTAGCATCACCAAAACTTGTATTACCTGCAACAGTTAATGTACCGGAGACATCTACATTACCATTGATATCAACAGTTGTGGCTGCTATTTGTATTTCTGTATCAGCTACTAAATCTAATTGACCATCAGCACTAGAATTAATATAAATAGCTGTATCTCTAAACTGTAATTTTTCTGTTGTTGTGAGTAACAAGTCATCTGAAAATTGAAAGTAATCTTCATCTTCCATCCATGTTAATACACCATCAGCAGTATTAGCATTAAAAGTTACAACAATATCTGTATCTGCATTTGTACCAAAACTTATAGCATTACTAAAAAGAGTAGATAAAGGACCACCATCACCTGTGGTTGAACCATCATGTGTATGTCCTGTACTTACATTAAAGGCTGCTAATAGTTGATTAAATTCATTGTTAAATAAAGCTGCTGTTATTGTGTCGCCATCTGCGAATGAGCTTTGTCGTGTGTATACTGCCATTATCCTTGTCTCCCTGAAGGTCTATAACTGACATAGAGTCCGTTTATTGTATAAGGTGCTTTCCTATCATCACTAAATATCTTAAACAAATTACTAAATCCGCTTCCTGTTAATGTTGTTCTAACTAATGGTTGCTCTTGCGCACCAAAAATACTTGTTCCAAATAATGCATCAGAGTTTCCGAATATAGAAGGTTTTGATGCTACAATACTTGCGTCTGTTGGTTGTGTTCTATCTGTACTATCATAGTCAAATCTAGTTCTTACTGAAGGCTCACATGCACCTTCTGGAAATAAAGAAATCTTTATATATTCTAAAGTCTTTAAAGTTCCAAAATCTCCATAATCAAAATCAGGAGATTCATATATTGCTGATATATTTGTAGCAGTACCAGCAGGATTAAAATCATTTCCTGTATCATGATTATAAACATATCCATCTCTATCACCATGAAATGTATCTTCTAATCCATTATAAAGAAATCCAGATGTAACAGCGGCAGCTTGTATACCTTCTATTTGTGACCACTCAAAACCTCTTGAAGTAAGTGTTCCTATAATTCCTTCTGAAGCTCCAGTTGCAGTTCCATCTTGACTATAATAACATCTATATTGAGATTTCTTTCTTAGTACTACACTACTAAATTCAAGATTATTAACATTGCTCATTATACTATCTATAACAGGCTGTATCTTTTTACTAATAACTCCTAATTCTATATCACCAATTCTTGCAGTACCGGCAACAGTTCTAAATCCATCAGGTGCTAAAAATATTAAATCACCACCAAACTCTTGAATTGTCTTACCATCTACACAGCCTACATTTTTTGTAACGGGTACTATTGCTATATTACTAGCGTCATTTATGTTTTGTAACTTATAAATTGAGTTTCTACAAAATATAAATAACTCATTACGGAAAGATTTAAGACCAACTACTTGATCATCTAGTACAATGCTACCTGAACCTGAAGATGTAAAGTCATCTATGTCACTTGTACCACTATAGAATATAGTATTTAAAGCTGTAGCAGCTCCAGCAACTACTAAGTGCTTATCATGTATAACACAAAATTTAGGATAATGTGTTCCACTAACTGTTATCTCTTTTGCAAAATAAGTTCTACCAGTTAATACTCCAGTACCTGTCATTTTAAAATAGAAAGGTTTAGCTCCAGAGCCTTCATCAGTAACAATTAGTTCTCCATAAATACTATCACCTTCAAAGACTGCAAAGTGTGCTTTACTTTGAGAAGTTCTAGTAACAGCAGTACGCCCAGTAAAAGTACTATAGTTATCTCCACTTCCAGATACACTTCCTTTATTAAGCTGTAACCAACTATCTCCATCGAGGCTAAAATAAATATTAGTTCCTGAACAAGCTACAACACCATCTGCATAAACTTTTAAGCCTTCTATATCATTAGAGCTATTAGGTCTTGTACCATCTCCAAATTGACTATAGCCATTAATTCTTCTATAGCCTCCTTGTGTAGAGACTTCAAAGTTTACTAATTTTGTAGCAGTACCGGGAGTTTTTAAAAGTTCTAAAGTAGTAGAAGCTTTATCCAATCCACCCTGTAATGATACAGAATAGGGTTGTGCTGCTGCCATTAGAAGTATGTCCTATCATCTGTCATTCTTACTGGATCTGGATTAACAAGATTATTTTTCATATGCCTCATACCTTTTTTATAATCATCCATAGCAAAAGCTGCTTGTTGTAATTGTTCTTTAAATTGATGTACATAGTATCTTGTCTTTGCAGTTATTACTGGACCATATTGATCAGGTAATACCATTGCATCACTATGAGAAGACAGAGCTGTTGGTGTTGAATAAGCATAAAAATGAACATTATATACTTTATCAGGTATAGGACTTAAACCAAACTTTCTATGATCAGGACTACGAAGAACATATCTAGGTTCTCCATATGCTTGTGTATCTGCATCATCAGCATTCTCAGAATCTCTAAGGTGTCTTCTCCAATCTGTTAAGCCTAAATAATGTAAGCTTCTAGATACAAAAGGAGCTGACTCACCTGATACATTAATAGTTGTCAGATAAAAATCATCCCAATCTATAGAGGAATAATCTGTAGTTATACTAGAACTACCAGACTTTAAAGTATACCATCTTTGTCCTGCTACACTAGCTACAGTTACATTTCCATAAAAAGGATCTGTACCTCCACTAGCTGCTGCAGCAAAGAAAGGTAATTGAGGTTCTTCGTTAGCTATATCAAATAAGGATCTATTAATAGCTTCCTTTACAAAGGCTTGAATACCTATAGCACCTGCAAAAGTTCCAGATGTTAATTGTATTTCATTTATTTCTCTTAAAACTTCATTAGTAAGGTTTAAGTATGTAGTAGCCATTACTTATCTCCTTTTTGCTTTTTAAATATCCTGTCATAGTTTTTTTCATAGTTCTCTTTACTAGAACCAGAATACCTTCTACCTAATAACCCTAAGACTCTGGTGCTTTTATTTCCACCAGAGCCGTTTAGGATTACCGGGTTCTTATCACTACCTATCATTGGCATAAGTTATACACCATTAATCAGGTAAAGTTCCTAAATGTAGGAAGCAAACTAAGTAAGTTACAGTTGTAGCAGCAGTTGCTAAATCAGCTCCGATTGGAGTTAATCTTGCATGTAAAGTTCTTGCTGAAGCAGTATACAAAGTAGCTGCAATAGCAATAGCTTCTGAAGTTGCTGGACCACCTACAACACCCGCTGTAGTTGATGTACCTACAAATTGGTTAGCTGCATGACCATGTGAATTTTGTATAATATACAAAGGTACATTAGCTGTCCAAGTTACTGCTGATCCTCCATCATCGAGAATAGCCTCAGTTGCAATAAGTTGAGTTCCACCTGCTGAAGTTCCAAGTGAAAAGTCTACATCATTACCACTACTACCACCTGTAACGATGTTACCCGCTGGTATGGCTATAAGATCCCGAATAATAGTGTCGGCAGGTTGTGTAAAACTTACATCTGTATTAGTATCATCAGTTACTGCAATAGTTCCTGTTGTTACTGATGTCCATGATTGGACAACATGATCTGCAAGTTCTTGTACATCTGCGGCTCTTGCTGAGTTTCTTCCTGTATCTCTAATCTTAAATACTGGATTCGCCATTATTTTTCTCCTAAGTTAATAATAAAGAAAAGGGGAGCTAAGAATAACTCCCCAAATCGTTTTAGTTTTTAGTCAATTCCGTAGAACGCACCTACTAAAGCTTCGTCTCTAAGTACTTTAGCTCCATATACATGAAGTCCTCGTACTATATCTCCGAAGGAATCAGGGTCGCGTAATACTTCAGTACTGGTAATAGTCTGAGCAGTTGCTGTAGAACTAATATGACCAGCTAAACATTTTCCGGCAGCATTTGATGTGTCGGCAATGTTATTAGTCTTGTACATACTAAATCCACGCAATTTTCCAGAAGATACTAAACCATTTCTGATTGAACCTTGACCTGCATTGTAGTCAACTGACAAAAGTTTTGATGAACTTGAAGCAAGAACTTCATAGAAATCAGGAGATGCTAAAAACCATCTTCCTTCTTCTGGTACATTTTGCTCATCTAAAAGACGAGCCATATGTGACAGAACATCTATTGGGTCATGCTCACTAGCTCCAAAGCCAATGTCAAGATTACCTGTGCCATCAAATGTGCCAGCAGCTAAGTCTGTAGCGTTATCTGAACCTAGCACATGATTAGGGCTAGAAGCAGAAAGTCCTGCAAACATAACGGCTATTACGCCTGAGTCAAAGGCATCTCTCAATGCATAAGCTGCAGAAGAAGAAGCTACCTCTCTCCAATTAACATGAGACATATTTGCTTCTATGTCGTCAACGATAAATTTGAAAGCGTTAGCTGTATCAACAACTAGGTTGATTTCTGCATCTGTTAGTTTAGTTGCCGTAGCATCAGCACCTCTTTCGTACTGATCTACAGATATGACAGGTTCTTTGATAATCTTTACTGAGTCTCCATAAGCTGTAATCTCACCAGCATAGTCGGTGTTTGTAATAGCTTCAGCTACCGAAGCCTTTCTAAAGAAGCTTAAAACCTTTTTAGAGTAGACTGCAGGTAGGAAGTAACTATTAGTTTGTGTGCTTACGGAGTTAGCAAAGTTAGCATTAGTATCTGTACTTGGCTCAAAATATTGATCCGATGTATTGCTTGCCATTGTGTTATCCTCGTAAAATAAAAGTTAATAATTATTATCTTGCGATTCTGCCTTCGGTGATAGCATTGTTAATTTCTTCTTCATACCTATCAAATTCATCCATAGACATTCTCGCAATATCCTTTTCTGACCAGATCTTTGCTTCTTTGGGTTCAACAGCAGTTGTTTTAGTTGAAACCATATCAGCAGCAGATTTAGTCTTTCTAGAATTTGACCTAGTTTTCTTCTGAGGAACATCTAATCCAGTATCACGCTTATATAAATCTAAAGCTCTACTAGCTAAATCAGCATCACTACTATTCTTATAAATCCAATCCTGAATTGATTGTGGTTGAGATTTTGCCCAACCATGGAAATCATCACTATTTTTGATATTATCGAAATCTGGATGTTTGTCCATTAATCTTTTTTCTGCATCTTTGTGTATTAATTCAGATTCTCTTTGTTGGAGTGCAGCAAGACGATCTTCTAAATCTTTTGTCTTCTGTTCACTTTGCATATGAGCAACTGTTTCTACTACATCGAATACATCAGGATATTCTTTTTTAAACTTATCTAAATCTTCAGGAGATTTTGGAGCTACATATTGAGGTTTCTCTTTTAGTAACTCTGCTTCTCTAACCTTAAACTCTTCAAGTTTAGAATCATAATGTGCTTTTAAATCATCATATCGTTTTTTGTAATTCGATCCTTGTTTTTTAGAAGGTTTCTCTTGCGATACTTCTTCTGTTTCAACTTTCTCGTCATTACTATCACTAACTTTAGGTTCTTTAAAGAACACATTATCAGCGGATACAAATTGACTTTCTTTAACATTATGCCATGATTTATTAGCATTATATGGATTTGCTTGTTCTTCTTTCTGTACTTTAGTCATCTTCTTTACTCCTACTCAGGGCTTTCTTAACAAGGTAGCTGCTATAATTTGCGCGTGTCGCAGGGCTTGTCTTGACAAGGTAGCCTTTCGGTTATTTAAAATTGATAGAGGGCTTAGTTAAAAGGTAGCTCTATCCCTATTACGCAAGTCGTGGATTAACACCTAACATGGCTTTCTTAATTTCTTCGTCTTTATCAGACTCCATAATTGGTCTACCATATGTATCTTTCTCTTCTTCGGCTTCTCCACCTTCTTGCATGTTTTGTCTTTGATCTGCTTTAGCTTCCGCATCATCCATCATACGCTGTAAATTATCAGCTCCAATTTCTTTTGCTGCTTTTGTAGTAAAGACAAACTCACCATCCGATAACCTTGCGGGTATGGAATCGGAGACTGCTGAACCCGGTCCTTCAACTGGACCAGATCCTGCAAATTCTGAAGCAGTTTCCATGACTTTATCAAACACCATGCTTAATTCGTCATTCTGCTCTAATTCTTTATTTAACATTTTTTCTTCGTCAGATGTTAAGGATTGTGAGACTATAAAGTCTATGTAGTCATCTTCCATAACACTATCTGATTTCATCTCTTTAGATTCTGGCATCATTTCTTTTTCAACAACTACAGGTGATACAGAAATGGCTAAACCTTCCATTTGGTCTTTCATAGAACCATTTCTTTCTCCAGCTTTACCGCCTTCTTGATAAGCATATTTTAGATC
>Ga0209992_10002888_pt1 | contig 15100 bp, 12 predicted proteins | sample 2SBtaG_2_FD_182564 | JGI IMG/M metagenome (GOLD analysis project Ga0209992, IMG submission 182564) | Deep subsurface microbial communities from Kolumbo volcano to uncover new lineages of life (NeLLi) - 2SBTROV12_ACTIVE470 metaG (SPAdes)... | ecosystem: Environmental > Aquatic > Marine >... | reverse complement strand
CGGGTCTCCCGTCCCATGTGCACGTTCACGTGGACGGTCCACGTCCCACGTCAGACGTCCCACGTGTCACGTCAGACGACTTCACGACACCCGTGCACGTGGACGACCACGTCTCACGACCCCCGATTCACCGCACGCTGCTAGCGCTCACTGCGCCCTCTGAAAGGTCCACCCCCCGTGGCGTCATGCTACGTATGGGTCTTCGATTCTCCAGGGGGGGTGTGCGATGGCCGGGTGGCTCGCACTGATCGTGGCGGTTCACGCCGCAGCGCCGGACCAGCGCGTCGAGCGTCTGGTCCTACAGGACAAGACGGCCAAGGCCGAGGCCCTCTGCGAGGAGCTGACCGCCGAGCACCCGTTCGACGTCGGTCTGTTCGAGGTCTGCGCCGACCTGTTCAGTCGGCGGGTCGACGACTCCGCCGACGCGCTCGACCGCTTCGTTGCCCAGTGGGGGGGGACCCAGGCGGCCAACGCGGCGGTCGAGCGGGCCGCTCGCCATCGGCTCGACGCGGCTTGGCACGACCCCGACGCCATCCAGCGGGTCGTCGACAGCTACCCCGACGCGATGATCGGCGAGGTCGCCCGGGACCGGCTGTGGGCCCTGGCCTTCGAACAGGCCCAGGGCGATCCGGAGAGCCTGCTCGGGTTCATCGTGGACCACCCGGCGGCCCCCCAGGTCGTCGCAGCCCAGGAGCTGCGCTTCCAGCACATCTGGAACGACGCCGAGCGTACGGGGACCGCCAAGGGCTGGGCCGCGCTGCTCGCCAACCACCCTCAGCACCCTCGGCGGGTCGAAGCCGACCAGCTGCGCGTCGACGCACTGTTCGCGGAGACCCTGGAGCCCCGTGCGCGGCTGGCCCTCGCCCGCGCACACCCGGATCACCCGTCGGCCAGGAGCACCCTGGAGCTGGTCCTGCCGGAGCTGGTGGTGCTCGACGTGGCCGACGAGGTCCAGCGCAGCACCCTGGCGTCGGTGCCGGTCGAGATGCCCGACGGCGGTGTGGTCGGCCTGCGCTTGGACGGCGAGTCGGTCTCCACGGCCTGTCCGCACCTGGTCCCCCCGGTCTTCGAGGGCGGCAACCTGCGATTCCCCTTTGGCGCGTGCCGGCTGGATGCGGGCGTGCTGGACTACCAGGTCGTCGTGACCTTGGAGGGCAGCCAAGCCGTGAGGCCGCTCCGGGTGCGCCAGGGCAGCGCCGACCCGACTCGGACCTGGGCAGAGCACTTCATGGCCGCTGGGGCCTTGCGTCCTGCGTGCGGTCCGGGGGACGCCAACTGCCCCGTGGCCCGCCTGCGCTTCGACCCCGACGGGGACCTGCTGGTCACCACCGAGGGGTCCCAGGGCATCGCCATCTGGAACGTGCGCGAGCCCCAGGCCCAGGTGCAGCGCCTGTCGATGGCCGGCAAGGTCTTTGGTGTGGCGCTCGGGCCCGGTGGCGGTCGGCTGGCCATCGCGATGTGTGGGGCCGACGAGAGCACCGTCACCCTCAACGCCCTGCCCAGTGGGCGGGAGCTGGGTCGGACCGACTTCCAGTGCGGGCGGGCGGTGGCATGGACCCTCGACGGGCGCACGCTGGCGACGGTGGACAACGGTCGCAGCGTGGCGCTGCGGGACGCGTCGGATCTGGACCACGTGCGTCACATCGAGCCGGGGGGCCGCATCGGAAGGGTCGCGTTCAGCCCCGACGGCAGCTGGCTTGCGGTGGTCGCCACCGAGGGACTCGGCGGACCGGCGACCATCCACCTGATCGACACGGCTTCGGGATCGCCAGTGCAAGCCCTTGACCCGGGTCCCGGGCGGGTCCGCGATCTGGCCTTCACCAGCTCGGGCGTGACGCTCCAGGTCGTCACCGAGCAGCGGCTGAGCGCCTGGGACCCCCAGACCGGGGATGCCCAGTTCACGACAGAGCTAGTCGGACGCATCCCTGCGGAGCGGCAGACCGGGCGGGGTCCCCGGGGCGTGCAGCTGGCGCTGGCCCCGGACCAGCAGCTGCTGGCGGAGAAGCGCCGCCCGTCGCGGAGCGCTGACTAGAAGTCAGCCCTCACGCCCAGGAAGGGCCGAATCGGCAGGTGGGCCAGCATGGTCTCCTCGAGCTGACCGTCGGCGCCCACGCTCACGATCGGCAGGAAGTCGCTCTGGGTGTTCAGCACGTTGAGCACCTCGGCGTAGACGCTCACGCGGGTCCGGCGGTAGGCCTTGCGCCACTCGGCACGCAGGTCGAGGGCATGGAAGTTGCCCAGCCGGTAGTCGTTGAGTCCCACCAGCGCGACTGAGTCGCCGGACGCGGCGACCGTCGACATGGGGCGGCCGGTGTGGAAGCTGTAGCGGGTGGTGAATTTCCAGCGGGTCGTGGCCTGGTACTCCAGGGCCAGGCCGGCGGTGTGCCGCTGGTCCTGGGCGGGTGCGATGGTCTGGGGGTAGATCTCGTTCAGCGGGTTCGTGCGCTCGGCGAAGAGCAGCCCATAGGTCGCCATGCCGCCCCAGCGGCCGGACCGCGCGGCCACCATCACATCGACACCCCGGTTCCGGCCCGTGCCGTCGTTGGTGTAGACCGAGCCGCGATCGACCGCGGCCTGGGTGTCCGGGTTCACGATCAGGTTGTCGAGCCAGATGTGGTACGCCTCGACCCGGATCAGGCCACCGGCCTTTTCGCCGGGGAGCGGGATGCCCTGGTCCACGCCGGCCACCAGGTGAAAGGCCCGCTCTGACGAGATGTTCGGATTGCCCACGTCGGGGTCGAGCACCAGGGGGTCCTGGGGCGTGCGGTAGTAGACGCCACCGGAGAGCTTGGGCACGGTGCCGGTCTTGAGGGGCAAGGACACGCCGCCGCTGGGGGAGACCAGCACCTCGCCGGTGAAGCCCGTCCACTTGACCCGGGACCCCAGGCGCACGTTCACCGTGCCCTCCCAGGTGTCTTGGATGTAGAGCGTGGCCTCGGGCGAGGGCGCCAGGTCCTGGAGCTCGATCAGGTCCAGGCCCTGGTCTCCCAGAGGCGCCCGGGCCCAGGTGGGCACGGCACGGGTGTCCTCGACCTGGCCCTCGGCGAGCACCTGGAGGAATCGCAGATCGACCCCCGCCTGGAAGGTGTGCTGGCCGTACTGAACGGTGCCGTCGGTGCGGCCGTACCACTGGCGCGACGTGATGTCCCGCTCCACGACGCCGCCCAGATCGCGAAAGGTGTGGCCGCGGTCGGTGGAGTACCCGGTGGTCGTGTGGAGCTGCAGGCCCTCCCGGGGCTTCCACAGGTGGTCGAGGGCGCCCAGGTACAGGACGTTGTCCAGCTCGAAGGCGCCGTCGACGCTGACCAGGGCGTCGTCGCCCGAGTCCACGATGGCCAGGCTGTCGTCGGTCCGTAGCGCGGTGACCATCAACCGGTGGTGCTCGTTGGGACGCCAGGCGAAGCGAGCGGACAGCTCCGAGTACTCGGGGGCGGCAAAGGCGCTGTCGATGACATTCAGCCACTTCATCGCCTGGAAGTAGCCCTCGATGTAGGAGCGGCGGGCGGCCACGGCGATGGTCGCGTCGTCGCCCGGCCCCACCGGTCCCATGACCAACAGCCTGGCGGTCGACATGGACACGTCCAGGGCACCGTCCAGGTCGTGGCTGTCCTGGCGGGGGGTGCCGTCCCAGCTCTCGACGTCCATCACCGCCGAGAGGCCCGACGGCACGTCCGCAGGGGGCGCACCGGCGAAGAAGCGGACCTGCTTCACCATGTCCGGGTTGTAGATGCTGTTGAACCCCGCCAGGTGGAAGGGGTTCGACAGGGGGATGCGATCCAGGAGGAAGGTCACGTCGGTGGCCTCGCCGCCGCGGACGTGGAACGCCGCCAACAGGTCGCCGTCGCTCACCACACCGGGCAGGGCGTGCACCGCGCGGGCCACGTCTTCGAGGGCCCCCGGCGTCGACTCCATGTCCCGGCGGGTCAGGGTGTATTGACCGGTGACCGTGCCCTGGGACGCCTCGATCGAGCCCCGTTCCACCTCGCGCCAGGTCTGGCGGTCGTAGAAGATCACGATCTCCTCGGAGCCCTCGGACGGGATCAGGGTCACCACCACCTGCAGCGTCTCGCCGGCCTTGAGCGTGACCGACGTGTTCGACGTGGCGAAGCCCGCGTGGGTGACCGCCACGTCATAGGTCGCCGAGCCCAGGAACGAGGCGTGGAAGGCCCCCGCACCGTCCGACGTCACCACCACCGTCTTGTCGCCGTTGCGCGGCTTCAGGGCCACCGTGGCGTTGGGCACCGGCAGGCCCAAGGGGTCTAGGACCTGGCCGTAGAGCGAGCCCGGTGCGGCGTTGCCCGTCTCGTCCGCCAGCGCCAGAGTGAAGCGGAAGCGGTAGTCCAGCTGGACCGACACCGGCGTGCCGTTGAGCGTCGCCGGCTCGAACTTCAGCTGTCGCGCGGCTTCGACCGCGGCGTAGTCGAGCAGGCTGTCCGCGCTGGCGACGACCTCGGGGTCGGCCACCGAGCCATCGGGCAGGACCCAGATGCGCACGATGACCTCGCCTTCGATCCCGCGATCCCGGGCGTCCGGGGGGTAGGCCGGCAGCGCGTCACCCACCAGGCTCGGGGGAACCAGGCCGGCATCGGGCGCCTGGGCCTGGTCGGGCTCGGGTGCCTGGACGGGCGGCGCCTCGTCCTGGGCCAGGGAGGGAGCGGTGGCGAGGGCCACCAACACCGCGAGCATCAGCCGCCGATCCGGGCGGTGAGGGCCGAGTCGCCTTCTTGATCGACCACCACGCCACCGCCGGGCACCGCGGCCACCACCAGCGCCAGGCCCAGGCTCATGCTGACCCCGAGCACCGGCTCCGGCCGCACCGCGCCAGCGACCGACTGGATCTGCGGCTCGTCGGGGAGCTGGGACTGGCGGGCGAAGACGGGGCTCATGCCTGCTGGATCGACACCGCAACAGACCTCGACCGCTACCCCGTCCCCGGTCTTCTCCAGCAGGACCGCCGCCACGGCCTCGCCGATGGGGCCGGTGGTACCGCCCAGCTGGTGGGCGGTGGTGACCACCGGGTTGTGGTCGTCGCCGGCGATCACCAGCACGGCCGAAGCGCGGTCCAGGGTCAGCAGGTCCACGCCGCGCATCAGGGCGGTCAGCCCGGTCGCGCCGCCTGCAGCCACCGTCTCGGACGGGCCCTTGAGGCCCAGGGCGATGGACAGGTGCCCGGCAGGGGCGTTGTAGACGCTGTTCTGGAAGTTCAGGGGGCTCGCGCGATCGGGGCCCTCTGTGAAGAGGCGCTCCAGGAAACGGCTCGTAGGCACGACCTCGCCGATTCCGGAGCCCCAGACCACCGCCAGGGTGTCCCGGTCCAGATCCGGTCGGTCGGCGATGAGCTCGTGCCCCAGGGCCATGGCCATGCGGGCCAGGCGGCTCATGCGCCGCCAGGTCCCCGAGGGCACGCCTTCGGGGCGGGCTGGTGTGGTGGGCGGCTGGTCTAGCCGGCTGGTGCCGCTGAGCAGGTCCGCCCGGAGCCGGGCCGGGGACCGGTCGCCAGCCACCCAGGCCGCGGCACCTGTGATCAGGGCCGCCATCGGTCCATCCGGAGCACCGCGTTGTGGCCGCCAAAGGCGAAGTTGGCTGACAGGGCGTGATCGATCCGGGCTTCCCGGGTCTCCAGGACCAGGTCCAGCTCGTACTCGGGATCCGAGCAGCCCACGATGGGCGGGATGCGCTGCTGTTGGATGGCCATCACGGTCGCCACGGCCTCGAGCGCACCCGCAGCGCCCAGAGCGTGACCGATGGCACCCTTGGCCGCGGTGATGCTGGCCTGGGGCAGCTCGCTGAGCACGCTGGCCTCCATCGCGTCGTTCAGACGGGTGGCCGTGGCGTGGGCGTTGACGTGGTCTACCTGGTCCGGCGTCAGGTCGCCCATGGCGGCCAGCATGGCGCGACGGGCGCCGTCGCCTTCGGGGTGGGGCGACGTGAGGTGGTGGGCGTCCGAGGTGTTGCCGTAGCCGGCCAGCACCGCCAGGGGCTTGACGCCGCGGGCCAGCGCATCTTCGAGGGGCTCCAGGATCATGGCGCCGGCGCCTTCGCCGATGTTCATGCCCGAGCGCTTCCGATCGAAGGGGCGGCACGGATTCTGGGAGTACACGCCCAGGCTGTGGAAGCCGAAGTAGCTGATGCGGCAGATCACGTCGGCCCCGAACACCAGGACCTTGTCCGCGCGGCCGACCTCGATCAGGTCCACCCCGATGCCGACGGCACAGGTTCCCGACGTGCATGCCGTGGACAGGCTGATCCGCGGACCGGTGGCCCCCAGCCAGCGGTGGACGCGCTCGGTGGGGCGTGCGGCGAGCTGGGCCCACAGGTACTCGTCGGGCTTCTCCAGGGGCTCTTCGAAGAGCACCTGTCGGAACGCCTCCTCGCCGATGATCATGTCCGACGACGTGCTGGCGCCGACCACCGCCAGGCCCTTGGCGCTGTCCAGCCCGCGGGAGGCCTGTTCGGCGACCAGCAGCGCGATGTCCGTCGAAGTCTTGGGCGGACCGGGGATCATCGACGCCGGCCCGCGGCCGCCCCAGGTCGGGCCGACCCCGATGGCGGTCTGGCCACTGCACAATCCGTCCATCAGGGCGTCCACGCCGGGTCCGTACCCGCTGACGGCCCCCAGCCCCGTGATGGCGATGGGTCCCATGCTCAGGGGCTCGGCTTGGTGGCGGTGAACAGGACGTTGGCCAGCACGGTGCCCTCTCGGCAGTCCTCGGCCTGGACCTTCAGGCCCTGGGCTTCGAGGGTGGCGATGGTCGCTTCGCGCGGCCGCAGGTGCACGGTGGCCCCCCGGTGACGCCCCAGGAAGACGGCGATGCGCTCGCTCCACAGGGTCAGCCAGCTGCGCATGCCTTCGCCTGCCGCACCGTCGCGGATCAGCAGGGTGCCGCCGGGGCGCAGGATGGCGGCCAGCCGGGCCAAGATGCTGTCCTGGCCTGCGTCGTCCAGGTAGTGGAGCACGTCGAGGCACGTGACCACGTCGGCCTGGGGGAGCTCCGTCTGGCGCACGTCGCCGCCGATGAAGCGGACCTGGGGCTGGCTCCCCAGCGCCCGCCGTGCCACGTCGAGCCGCTTCTGGTCGTAGTCGAGACCGATCAGGGCGATCTGGGGGGCCATGGCGCGCACGTAGGCGAGCAGGTACCCCTCGCCGCACCCGACGTCGAGTAGGGTGGTGGGGGCCAGCTCGGAGATACGCCCGGCCACGGTGGGAAAGGCCGGGTCGTTGGCCAGCTTGCCCTTGGCCCAGTTGTACTCCCAGCGCCCTAAGGGCTCATAGGTCCCGATGGCCTGGGCCAGCAGCGCGTCCACTACGCCACGGGTCCAGCGCGGCGGGGCAGGGGTCGCTGAAGGGGTCTCGCCGACATGGCCGGCCCCCTATCTCACTCTTCGGCGGCCTGGGTCTCCTCGGCCATGCGGTCTTCGGCCAGGTCCTTCATCGTGCTGTCCACCCGGAAGCTGGTGCGGGTCTTGGTGTCGTCGTCCGCCATCTCGGGGGTGCCGAGCACCATGCCTTCGATGCGCACGTCGACGCCGTCTTCGCCGTAGTGGCTCCGCCAGTGGCCCGTTCCCACGTCGTCGGTGCCCAGGGTCTCCTTGTAGGCGTCGCTCAGCCGTTCCCCGACCGCGTCGAGCTGGTCGCCCCACTCCTCGGTGCGGTTGTTGCTCTCGATCACGGCGAAGCAGGGGAACTCGTCGCACTCCACCGACACGAGCTCCAGGTCGTCGAAGCCTTCCATCGCCGCCGCGACGGCGGCGCTGAAGGCGTCGGGGCGCAGGGCCTCGGGCAGGTCGTCGGGCCAGGGCTGGGGGGTGCCCTCGTGACTGGCGAGCTGCCCCTTGGCCATGGCCTGGTGGAAGCGCGCGGCCTCGAGCTGCTCGTTCAGGGACGCGATCTCGGCTTGGAGGGCCTCGGCGTCGTCTCCGGCGGCGGTGCGGGTGGTCCGCGCGATGGGGGCCGCTGTGGGGTCGTCCTGGGCCCGCAGGGTGTGCTGGTCTCCGGCGCCCAGGGCGACGGGATCGGCATCTGCGGCGTGGAGCACCGCCGTGCCCTCGTAGACGATGACGGTGACTGCGGCGCCGGCCAGGCCGGCAAGGAGCTGCTTCTTGGTCATGGTGGGGTCCTCTGGTGCGCTCTCACGCAGCAGGGGGTTCACCGGTTCCACAAAAAGATCCGCCTCGCCGTCGAGCTCGACCCGGACGTCGCCAGCGAGCAGGCTCAGCTCGCCGCTCAGGCGCTGGTGGCCGGTCACGATCAGGACCTCTGGTGCCGGGCGAGGCCAGAAGGCCAGGAGCACGACCGCGGCCATCAGCGCCAGCGGCGCCCAGGTCCAGCGAGCGGGTGAGGCGTGCTGCAGGGCCTGGGGGTCGCCGAGCACGAGCGCATCGAGCTCCGGCGGTGGCGCCAGCTCGGGCAGATCGGCCAGGGCCGCGGGCAGGGCCTGCATCGTGGCCCACACCTGGGCGAGGGCCGGCTCTGCGGCGATGCGGTCTTGTAGGGCCTGGGCCTCGGGCTCGGCAAGCTCGCCGTCCAGCAGCATGCTCAGCTGTTCGTGATCGGTCATGGTGTGGCTCCGAGTCGCCGCGCCAGGGCCGCGCGGCCTCGGTGCAGGCGTGACTTCAGGGTTCCCACGGCGACCCTCTCCGTGGCGGCGATGTCCTGCAGGCTCAGGCCCTGCACGTGGTGCAGGACCACGACCCGGCGCTGGGGTTCCGGGAGCGTGCGCAGAGCCCGTTCGAGCCTGGCCTGGCGCCGGCCGCGGTCGAGGGCCACCCCTGGCGCCTCCTGGTGGGCCGCCAGGCCCGTCAGCGGCACGATCTCGCCGCGGACCTGCCGCCGCCGGTGCCGGTCCACCAGGTGGCGATGGGTGATCGTCACGATCCAGGTGCGGATGGAAGCCGAGCCGCCGGGGTCGAAGCGAGGCAGCGCCTTGAGCACCTTCTCCCAGACCTCCTGGTAGGCGTCGTCGGCGTCGGGGGTCAGGCGTCGGGACAGGCTGTAGACCAGCGGGCCGTGGGCCTGGACCAGGGAGGCGATCGCGGCCGGATCACCCGCGACGGCGCGGTCGACCAGTGCGTCGGTGCGGGGCTGGGACAGGGGCATGGAGACGGGCCTCGCCGAGGGTACACGCGCCACCTCGCAGGCGGTTCCATGGAATCTCGTCTACTCCTCGCCGTGCTCCAGCTCGTCCCCGGCGTCCGGTGGCGCGAAGTCCGGCGGTGCGGAGCCCAGGAAGCCCCCAAAGGGATTCGCGTCCCGGATCCCCAGGCCTTCGGCGTCCGGCGAGACCTCTTCCGTGGGCTGGTCGCCCTCGTCCTCGTCGGGCTTCACCAGGATCCGTGGGGCGATCCACCAGGCGGCGGCGAGACCTGCAGCGCCCAGGGGCAGCCAGAGCCAAGGAGACATGGCCCATCCTGCCACGCTGAGGGGTTAGGGCCCGCATGTCGATGCGCTCCCTGCTGCCCGCTGCCGTGATGATCCTGGCCCCTGTCGCCCTGGCGGCCGACGCCCCCCCGGAAGCGGTGGCGGCGTGGGAGGCCATGAGCCAGGTGCGCTCACTCCAGGCCAAGTTCGTCCAGGTCCAGCACCGCAGCCTGCTCAGCAAGCCGCTGGAGTCCAGCGGCACCCTGGCATTCACCCGACCGGACCGCATCCTGTGGCGGGTGGAGCAGCCCGCGGCGTCGGTCTTCGTGATCGACGGCACCAAGGTAGGCATGGCCTACCCGGACCTGGGGGTGCGCGAAGAGATGGACCTGGAGGGCAACCCCGACGCCGAGCGGCTGACCCGGGGCCTGATGGTCTGGCTGGCCGGCGACCTGGCCCAGGTGACCCGCGACTACCACGTGGCCTGGCAGGCCGGCCCGCCGAGCGTCGCCACCCTGACCCCCAAGGACGAGACCCTCGCAGCGCTGCTCTCCAAGCTCGAGCTGACGGTCTCCGGCGATCCACCCACGGTGGACGCGGTGGTCATGCACGAACCCGACGGGGACCGGGTGGAGATCACGCTGACGGATCTGGTCCTGGACCCGAACCTGCCGCCGGACACCTTCAAGCTCCCGTGACTGGTGTGACCGGGCGCCGGGGGCTCGCCCTCTACGCCGTGTTGGTGCTGGTGCTCGGGGCGCTGTGCACCCGGGTCTCGTTCACCGACGAGATCAGCAGGCTGGTGCCCCGGGACGGTCCGCTGCCCCAGGCGATGGCCCTGCTGAAGACCTTTTCGGTCGCCGACACACTGCTCATCGAGGTCGACGGCACGGGCCAGAGTCGCTCGGCACTGCTGGAGGCCACCGACCAGCTGGGGGCAGCGCTGGCCGCCGATCCGGAGTTCACCCGGGTGCGCTACCGGATCGACGTCGACGAGGGCATCGCCTTGCAGGCTGCGGTGGCCCCCATCGCACCCGCGCTGATCCCGATCGAGGTCCTGGCCGAGCACACCAGCCCGGCGGGCCTGCACCGGACCCTGAGCGGCTGGCTGGCCAAGCTCTCGGGGCCGGCTGCTGCGTTGTTCGAGCGCAGCTTCCGGGCGGATCCATTGGATCTCTCGACCCTGGCCCTGGACCAGATCCGGGGTGCGCCGGGGCCCTTCGAGGTCCAGGTCACCGAGGGGCACTTCCTGGACCCGGCCGGGGAGCGGGCGGTGTTGTTCGTGCAGCCGGCCACGTCGTCTCTCGAGGCGGACCCCGAAGGCACCCTGTTGCGCCAGCTCGAGGGCCACCTGGCCCAGATCGAGCTCCCCGCCCGGTACCTGGGCGGCCACCGGGTGGCCCACGACAGCGCTCGGATGATCCACGACGATCTGCGGCGCGCCGGGAGCCTGGGGGCCGTGGCGCTGGTGGTGCTGTTCCTGATCGGCTTCCGCAGCCTGCGCCCGGTCGTCGGGGCGTTGGGGCCGGTGGTGCTGGCGGTGGCGGGTGGCGGCGCTGTCGCGGCCTGGGTCGGTCCGATCCACGGGATCAACCTGGGCTTCGTGACGCCGTTGTTGGGGCTCGGGGTGGACTACTGGATCCACCTCTACGTCGACGCGGACGGTCGGGTCCACGGGACCACCTTTGCCGACCGTCTCCAGGCCGGGCTCGCCGCCCGGCAGGGCCTGGCGCGGGCCTTTGCGCTCGGCGCCGGCTCTACGCTGCTGGCCTTCCTGGTGCTGTCCACCAGCCGCTACCCCGTGGTCCGAGACCTGGGCCTGATGGGCATCGCCGCGGTCGGTGGGGCACTCCTGGGCACCTGGCTGATGGGGCCCTGGCTCTACGCGGCCCTGGGCAGTCGGCAGTTCAAGCACCTGGTGCCCGGCGACACCGGGCGGCCGGTGGCTCTGGCGGTGGTCGTGGTGACCGCCGTGGCCCTGTTCGTGGCTCCCGGGGGGCACTTCGAAGGCGACCCCCGGGCCCTGAGCGGCCGAGCCCCCGAGACGGCGGCGCTGGAGACGGAATTCGCCGATCGCTACGGCGGCTTCGGCACCGGGGGCATGGCCGTGGTCCAGGGCGAGACCCTGGGGGAAGCGCTGGACCTCGCGGTCCAGGTCCACGGCGCCGCCGATGCCCTGGCGGGGGTCACGGTGGCCGGGCCGACCGCCATCCTGCCGAGCCCGGCCCAGGTCCAGGCCCGGCTGGCGGCGCTGCCCGACGCCCAGAGACTGGCCGACGCGCTCGCTGCCGCGGCTGAGCAGGTCGGCTTCACCCCCCAGGCCGTCGCCGGGGCGTCGATTCCCCGACAGGTCGTGGTCTCGCCGGAGACCTGGGCCGGCACGGCGGTCGAGGAGCTGGTCCAGCGCCACGTGCGCCAGACCGACCACGGCTTCGAGGTCATGCTCGCCCTGGTCTTTGCCGACGACGAGCGTGCGGCCGCGGTCGCCCAGGCCGTGGGCACCGCGGTGCCGTCGGCGCGGCTGCTGATCCCCTCCCAGCTGGCGGGGACCGGCGTCACGGAGATCCGGTCGGAGCTCTTGAGACTCGGCGGGCTGTCCCTGGCCGGCATCCTGGTCCTGCTCACCGTGCTCTACCGCGAGCCGCGCAAGGTGCTGGCCGCGCTGACGCCCTGTCTCGCCGCGGTCGTGTGGACCGCCGCTGCGATGGCGCTCTTGGACCGCCCCTGGAACGCGGTCAGCACCTGCTCGATGGTGCTGATCCTGGGCCTGGGGCTGGACTATGGCGTGTTCATGGTCGAGGCGGCCACCCACGGCCGGACCCGGGCCACCAGCCACGCGGTGCTCATGAGTGCACTGACCACTATGGTCGGCTTCGGCATCCTCGTGTCCGCGGACAGCCCGTCGCTGCACGGTGTGGGACTGGCGACCCTGGTCGGCGTGACCGCAGCCGGCGCGATGGCCTTGGCCCTCGTGCCGCGGCTGGCCCGGGGCGGCGAGGTGCTGGGTCCTCGGCTGGCCCTGTGGGGCAGGCGGGCCCTGTGGGCGCTGCTCGTGCTGGTCCACGTGGACCTGTTCATCGCGGTGATCTTCTGGCTCCGGCCCCCGACCATCGACGAGCATCCACCGGACTGGCCGGTCGTCGTCGATGGGGCCGAGCGCTCCTTTGGCCCCAACCGGCTCACCCAAGACGAGGGCATCTGGGCCGTCAGCCTGGAGGGCAGCCCCTACGGCATGGGCTACGCCTTTGGCGCCCTGACGGAAGACCTGAACCACACTCTGGAGCTGGAGACCCTGGGCCAGTTCCGGGAGCACGTGCCGACCTGGATCGGGCGGTACCTGATCATCAAGATCAGCATGCTCCTGGGGCGGGGCCTGGACGCCACCATGACGCCGGAGCATCTGGCCGAGATCTGGGGGGGCGCGACCGCCGTCGATGACCCCTATGACTGGCTCGGCGACCAATACAGCCGCAAGGTCTACTACCACGCCTTGCACGACATGGGACAGGCCTTCGCCGACACCCCGATGGTGGTGGCCTGCAGCGGCTTCATCGCCGGTCCGGGTAGCACCGCCGACGGCCACTGGCTGATGGGCCGGAACTTCGACTTCGACGGGGGGGCGGTGTTCGATCGGGACAAGGTCGTGGTGTTCCGCAAGCCCGAGCAGGGCATCCCCAGCGTCAGCGTGGCTTTTGCCGGCATGTCGGGGGTGGTCACGGGCATGAACGCAGAGGGGCTGGCCCTGGCGGCCAACGCCGGGGCCAGCGACGCCCCGATCCGCATGGGCATGCCCATGAGCCTCATCCTGCGCGAGGTCCTGCAGTACGCCCACGACCTGGACGAAGCCGAGGCCATCCTGCGGGCGTCCAAGGGTTTTGTGGCCGAGCTGGTGATGATCATCGACGGCCAGGCCGGCGAGGCCGCGCTCTTCGAGCTCACCCCGGACCAGGTCGAGCGCATCCCCGTTGTCGGGGACTTGGGCGTCACCAACCACTTCCGGCACCCGGCCTATGCCGACGACCGGGCGAACGCCGAGCGGCTCACGACCATCACGACCGTGCCCCGGCTGGCGCGGCTCGAAGAGCTCTTGGACGAGCACCGGGGCAGCCTGGACATGGCCACTGCGGTCGAGATCCTGGGGGATCGCAGCGCACTGGGGGGAGAGCCGCTGCCCCCGGGTCACCGGCACTCCCTGGATGCCGACATCGCGACCCACTCGGTGGTCATGGACGCCACCAGTCGTACCCTTTGGGTGTCTCGCTACCCCAACGTGGCGGGTGGCTACGTGGCCTACGACCTCGACGACGTCTTCGCCGGGGCGCTCGAGGGCACCCAGGTCGTGCCTGCCCGGGACGTGCAGCGCACCTTGGACGTGCATCGGGGCCGGCGGCTGGTCCGCCAGGCCGACGGCGCGCCTCCCAAAGTCGCGGAGCCGTTGTTGGAGCAGGCGCTGGTGCTGATGCCCGGCCACCCGTGGCCCCTGCTGGAGCTGGCCAAGATCCGGGTCGCCCAGGGCCGCCTCGACGACGCCCAGGCCCTCATCGACCAGGCCCGGGACGTGCCGCCCGAGTACCCCGACCACCTGGAAGAAGCGGAACGCGCCCTGTCGGAGGCCCGGTGATCGCGGCTTGGCTGCTGGCCTGTGCAGGCCTCCCGGTGGCCACACAGGCGCCGCCGATCGAGGTCGTGCACCAGTTCGCCATCCAGGCCCGGGGCCACACCTTTGCCGGCATGGCGGCGGTGCGGGTCGACGGCGACGACTACACCCTGGTGGCGATCACCCCCGGGGGGGTCGAGCTGTTCAACGTGCGAGGCGACGCCGAGGGCAGCGTGGTGACCGCGCCCCAGCAAGACCTGAAGGACGTGCTGGAGCGGCTGCCCCTGGGGCGTGACCTGCACCTGATCTACGCCTGGTCCTGTGGGTCGGCGCCGGCCTGTGAGGTGGCCGGTGGCCGGATCGAGGAGGCCCCGGGCGACGACGGCTGGACCCGCAGCTGGACGGGGCCCGGCGGTCCCGCGGTGGTGACCCTCCAGGACGGCCGGGCCACCCTGGACGACCCGCGGAGGGGATACACGCTGCGGATCGTTGGAGAGGAGATCCGTGTCCCGAACCCTTGAGCGGCGGGCTTGGCCGGGACTGGACGGCTGGGTCCTGTTGATCCTGGCCGGCGTGGTGGTGGCCACGTGGGCGGTCCGCGGTCGCGCGGGGCCGGACCTGCACGTGGTGATCCTGCTGCTGCTCGACGGGCTCTACCTGGGCGCGACCTGGTGGGCCCGCCGATGATCCGCTCGGCGATCGTCATCCCCAGCAAGGACAACGTGGGCACCATCGCCGACGTGGTCGCCCGGAGCCTGGTCCACAACCCCCACGTCTACGTGGTCGACGACGGCTGCGTGGACGGCACCGGCGCCGTGGCCCGGGAAGCTGGCGCCATCGTGCTGGCTCACGCGGTCAACCAGGGCAAGGGCGTCGCGCTGCTGACGGCGTTCAAGCAGCTGGTCGAGGACGGCTTCACCCACGCCATCTGCCTGGACGCCGACGGGCAGCACATGCCCGAGGAGATCCCGCTGTTCGAGGAGGCCATCAGGCGCGAGCCGCTGGCCATCCAGCTCGGAGTCCGGGACATGTCCACGGCCCCAGGGCGCAGCACCTTTGGTCGCAGCTTCTCCAACTTCTGGGTCTGGGCCGAGACCGGGCATTCGGTCGGGGACAGCCAGAGTGGTTTCCGGGCCTACCCGGTG
>Ga0209992_10002885_pt1 | contig 15105 bp, 12 predicted proteins | sample 2SBtaG_2_FD_182564 | JGI IMG/M metagenome (GOLD analysis project Ga0209992, IMG submission 182564) | Deep subsurface microbial communities from Kolumbo volcano to uncover new lineages of life (NeLLi) - 2SBTROV12_ACTIVE470 metaG (SPAdes)... | ecosystem: Environmental > Aquatic > Marine >... | reverse complement strand
TCCTGATATTGTCTTTTTCAATTAATCCCACTCTGAGAGACTTTTTATTAACTCTGATGGATTTGTCCAAACATGCCTTGGTAGCTCAGCCTGGTAGAGCGAACGCCTCGTAAGCGTTAGGTCGCGTGCTCGTATCACGCCCAAGGCTCCGCTTTCCTTCGGAAAAAGGGCTGCGCGTTGCTTCGCAAATTATTTTGTTGTTACTAAATTCAGTAACGTTGTTACTAAAATTATTAACAGAAAATTTTTCAATTAATGGGTATTCGTTTTTGTAAAAATCAGAAATTTTCTTCTTTATTCTATGATCAAGAACTCGTTTGTGTGCATAACTGGGAGTTACTTTGCACATAAGATAATCTCTTTCAGTTTTACTAAACATAATAATTAATTAAAATTTAAACTATTTAGATCTTAACAATCCTACAACATTATGCAGATATATGATGACATATGATGATCAGTTTTAATTGGACGTAGACAAAATAAGAATGTATGAAATTACATAGACTTTCTTTTGAAAATTTCACAAGTTTTAAAGAAAAAACAGAATTGAATAACATTAAACCCATATCAATAATCGCTGGTTCAAACAGTTCGGGAAAATCCAATATTATTGAGATGTTTGCTTTTCTAAGAAAAATGATGGATCATAATTGGTCTAAACCTTTTGAAGATTTGACTTTTGATCGAAACAAACAACCAATCAAAATTGAATTAGAGTTTGAATTAGATGAATCTGAAAGACAATTCATGATCGATATGATTCCTACACCTCCTGCCTTGCAGGAAATTGATCTCTCAAAAGATGATATCTTCAAATTTGTAAAATATACTTCTGCAGTGTCTGCCCCAAGATGTCTAGAAGAACGTCTCTATTTATGGGCAAAAGAACAATACGTACATGTTATTCATCATATCTGGACAGAAACTGCAGGAAATAAAATAGAACGGAGATTTGCAAATGTTGCAGGACATTTTCATAATAGTGGAACAATCGATAATTTTCTACAACTTCAACCTACAGAAAAAAGTGATCAAAGTGGCAATGCTTTAGGATTTTTAGAACCATCTCATGACTTGGCAAGACATAAACCAGAATATGCAATTGTTGAAAAAATAAAAAATGTGTTGAAAGAAATTAGGATTTTTGGTGCCCATCGTAAGGCAAAGCACGATTACACTGGCACTGAAAAATGGACACTAGATGAAAATGGTGAAAATCTTATCGAAGTAATGAGTACCATTTTGGGAGAAGACCCTCAAGATTTTTCTCAGATAATGAAAGAATATGGCGAAATTGTTGGTACTGAATTTTCGATAACTGTGCCTCCAATTCAAAATGGAAATTATCATACAATAAAACTTGGAGAGGATGGATTGACAACAAAAACAGATTTTCTCAATATTAGTTCAGGACTTCATGAAGTTTTAATTTTAATACTTGCAATTAACAAGGCAAAACCTAATGAGATTATATGCATTGAAGAACCAGAAATTCATCTTCACTCTAGTTCACAAAAAAGATTGATAAAATATATTCAGAACCATGTTAAACAAAACCAGTTTTTCATAACCACTCATTCCCCAATATTTACTGGTGTAGAAAAAAATCTTACCTCGTATCTTGTTACTAAATCTAAAGGTAAGTCAAGTATTTTACCCATAGAACAAGACGAACAACTGAAATTTATTAAGCAACAATTAGGAATAAGAAATTCAGATATTTTTGGCAATGATTACGTAATTTTTGTTGAAGGATACTCTGAAGAAATCGCATTTCCCCTAATTTCTAAAGCATTAGGTAACACTGATGTTGGAATATCACCAACAAGCCGCATTAAAATGATTAATTTAAAAGGAAATGGAATTATTCCAATCCTTGAAAATTTTTTAGATTATCTAAACAATTCAGATGTGGAAGCTTTTCTTATTGCTGATGGTGATAAAAAAGTAGGAAATGCTGTTCCAGATTATCTTAGAGAAGGTAGGTTGAAAGAAGGACATGCTATAGTATGGGATAAAGAATTTGAAGATACCTTTGAGAGTGAATATGTCATTCAGGCTATGCAATCTCTTGCAACTAGAAAGAACTTTACATTTAGTTTGTCTGCTGAAAATTTAGAAGAAGAAAGAAATTCAGGTAAAAAAGTTGCTGATATAATACAAAAACATCTTCATGAAAATGAACAACCTGATCTTGTAAAACCCGATTTGGCAACTGAATTAGCAGAAAAAATTATTGCAGAACTCAAAACTAAAAGTTCTGATGATGCACCCCTTTTCTTCAAATCAATACAAAAAATTCTTAATACAATAAACAATATTGATAAAATTAATTCTGAAAATGAACTCTATGATATAGAAATTCCATCTGAAGCTTCACTTCGAATTGATAATCCGTATGTAACTCCAAGAGAATATGTTACTACTGTAGGAGAATTGGTAGTATGGAAAAATAATGATGAAGAAATTCATTCTGTAACTAGTGGTAGAAGACAAAAAATTTCTGATGATAACGATGTTGGAGATGGAACTCCTGATGGTCTTTTTGATAAAACTTTATCTCCACATGAAAATTTTAAATTCACATTTGAAGAAAAAGGAATTCACTATTATTATTGCAAATTCCATAAATGTTCTGAAGCAAAAATTACTGTTGAATAATTTTTTTTAATTACATCATCTAATTATGTATTTGAACTAACCCAGTCTTAATTAAGCAATTTTGTAAACAACGGAGTGATGGAACAAAAAAAGAAAAAGATCAAATCTAAATCCTCAGATTTTGATGAATCATTTGACTATGAAACTGGATACAATCTCAATGAAGTTTATGATCAAGACTAGTTTACCTCTAATGAAAAAGAATGGGCATTGAGTCTGACACGGGAACTAAATTTTGGATATCTATTCAGATTTTGAAATTTTGAACTTATTTTTTTAATTCTTGGATTTTATTCCACTGTTCCAATATGTCAAAAGAATCGTCCCACCATTTTTCTAAATTTTTAGGCCTCATACAAGGTGAAACATCGTCTGATTGGCCTCTATGTACAGTATCCGAATCTATGCTGTTGAAACATTTTTCTGGATCTACTAGATATCTGGCATGCTGTTCTGATTCTACTTCCTTACTCATGATTCGAAGTTCACATTCTATTCTGTGATTATCTATCATTTCTTTTCTGAAACTCTTAAAGTCTGATTTGAGACTATCCTCTGCCCTGTACTTTGATGTCAATAATCTAATTTTCTTTGCATTTAGATGTTCTCTAATAACATAAATTGTTTTGATGTCTGATGTTCCAAGGTACTTTGAAACTAATGTAATTTCTTTTTTACATGATTCAATCGCATTTCTTAAAACCAATTTGTTTCCATAAGGTGTATCTTTTGAAATCTGTGTTGTTATTCCAATATCCTCATCATCAACATATTTCACATCTATTTCATTTGCAATTGCCTTTAGAAATTCTTTCTTTCTTGATTCAAGAAAATCTCCAAACTCATTTTCTAAAAGACTATCATACCCTTCTTCGCTAACAAGATGTGACGATAAAACTTTCAATAGTTTTGACTTGTTATCATCATAGTATTTCTTTTGTATCATAGTATAGTATTCTTTTGGCATTTTGTCTGTTTTTGAAATGTTGGTTGTATCAGTAAGCCATGTCATGTTAAGTATTGAATTTTTAATTCTACCTGTAATCTTTGATTGGGGAAATATGTGATCTATGTGATTTTTGTTATCTTCTGAAAATCTAATTCTTGTATCCACAGCACCTTTTTTCATTATGAGACATAACATTCCACGATATGCTGCACTCCTTGCACTTGTAATATCCTCAAATTCAATTCTTTGGAAGTTCTTTTGGAAATCAACAATAAACTTTGGAACTGCATCATCAAAAGTAAACCAAGTCTTCATCAACACAACATCTGATTTCTTTCTTCCCTCAACTCCTTGTGAGTATCTTACCCCTAATACTGATGCCCAATACCATTGTCTTAATTTCTCCTCACATCTGGCTTCATTATCTGCAAAATTCTCCTTGATTTGTTGAATCAGTGTTGTCAAAACTGGAATCATAGGCTCATATGGAATGAAATCTGGAGATGGGACACCAAATCCTTTTTGTTTGTCTTCTAATCTTGTTAGTGCGGTATTCGCATACTTGGAAATATCTTTCCACATTTTGTTGAACAATTCTGGCGTCCACCCCATTTCATCCTCCATGTCACTGTACATGTCTAAGATGTCTGCTTTTTTACATGACATTGATGATGAATATGAAAGTGCAATTGACTCCATGATGTATCTTGAAATCTTTGTTGTCATTTTCTCGTCATATTTTTTTATTAACGGATATTTTGTTTCAGTTTCTGTCCAGAGATTTCGTAATCTTATACCATAACCCGCCATTCTATTATTCATCAAATCAAATACGTTCAGCCTCTTTCCTTTGGTGTTGACTTTTTCAAAGATTGTACTAACTATATCAAATGGAATTCTTTTTAGATATATGATTGGAATATCAAAATCTTTCATTCTTGTTGCCTGATCTCTAATTGGATTGAACATCTGTACTTCAAACTTTTCTGAATAGTTGTTTTGACTTTTTAGAAATTCTCTCAATCCACTAATCCACTCGTCAGGCTTTTCTAAATAATAAATTGGAAACAATAATCTGTCAAATGTATCCTTGTCTTCGATTTTGTTTTTTGTTCTAATAATTACTTCTTCTTCGTCACCTTGAAGGAATCCTCTAACATCTATGTAGAAAAATCCCGGGTGTTTTCTGGTTTCATTTGTTTTTTCTGGAGCTCTAATTGCGTAATTCAGTGAAGTAATTCTTTGTTGTCCATCCAATATGATCATGTTATAGTCTTGTTTTTTTGGTTTGGATCCTTCGATAGGAAATGTCTCACATTCATTTTTCTTGGAATCTTCTACATCCCATAGTAAAAATGAGCCAACATAATATCCACGTAAAATTGATTCCAAAAACCCGCTTATGTCTTTTGAGTTCCAGTCAAAAAACCTCTGAAATCCTGGAAGAACCCAGTCCCCTTCATCTATCTCGTAGAGGATATTTGAGATATTTTTCTTATCTGAAGACATGTTTTTAGGAATAAATTTCTGGCTCAAGGTAAAATCTTCAAATTCACTCCAGTTGATAGTCTCAAACTTTCTTAGTTCTCGCTGAGCATGATGATGGTCATAGTCTCTGATGGCATCATCTTTTAGTTTTTTTGATTCTTGATCAGAAATTCCCCAATGTTCAAATCTGTATAATGTGTCACCAATTTTTTCTTTAATCTTACACAGTCCTAAAATTCTCCACTTGTTTTTACCCACACAAAAGGCAACACCAATTGGAAGATTTTCTTTTCTTGTTTTTTCTATCCATGAAATTTGATCTTTGTAATTTTTTTCATCACTTTTAAAATCATAATCTATTCTAATCGTAGGATGCTCTGTTTTTAATTCCATTTCCCATTTTGAATCTGGATTCAATGTAATTGCTTGTGGGAATTCTTCACCCTTTGCTTGATAGACTCCTTTAACCATTCCATGAAGACGTTGATCACTATCTAACAATAAATTTTCATCAATAACCCCATCTTTGTTTGGTTTTGACAAACTGTCTCTTGAATATGTTTTACCTCTTCGTTTCCAATACCATAACATTGCTTTTCTAACTTTGTCTGATACACCAATATCTGATAGTTTTTCAATTTCTGCAATTGTATTTGCCTCTAAAATTTTTTCATCACACCAAGTTGTAATCCATCCTTTCCCGTTTGGTTGATCTTTGTAAATATCAAATGCTGATAATGTGTATGTGTTGTCTGTTTTGTTATATTTTATAATATTATTATTAATGAGAATATCAAAAGGATATTCTTTGAAATGTTCTGGGGGAAATTCTGGATTTACATTGTGTAATTCTTGTTGAAGTTTTTCTTTTGTAGCTTTCCCGTCATTTTGATTTAGTATTTTGATGACTACTGGTTGGTAATTATACCCCCTAGCCATTTGTATTCTCTTAAGTAGAAAATCATCTAATCCTCCAAAATCCAATAGAGTAAATCTGATCATGCAATATTATAATATGATCCTCATTTTCAATGCGATGAAAGTGGAATACTTTGGTCTTCAATAATGAAAAATTATTTGATTCACTACTCAGATATGAGCCTAATTCCAATCTCTAATCACTAATTCAATCTCCTCAAATCCTTTAGTTGGAAACTTTGTTGCTTCCAAATGATATATTTGATCATCATCTTTGATCATACCAATTCTTTTCATTGAATCTAGAATTGGTTTTGATAAATTATCTAAATCATTTCCAGAGATTTTATTCAATCTTTTTTCTGATATCCAGAATTTAATATGAACAGAAATTCTTCTTGATTGCAACAAAGGAGGAGAGATAGATGTGAGAACTCTATCTAAAGTCATTCTCCATCTACCTATGATTTCTCTACTTCCATTGGTACACACTTCTCCTGGAATCTGAATTTTGAAAAGATGTGTTCCTTTCAACGCATTCCCTCTTGAAGTTTCAAAAAGTCTTGATTCATTTTTGATGTCAACTTTGCCAAGTCGTCTAAGAGAAACTTTTTCTGAGGATCTTTTACGGCTTCAGAATATTCCTCATATGTCATCTCTTTGAGTAACTTGTAGATTCCATCAATTTTTTTCCAGGTGTTTGAGTTGTGTGATGCAGATTCTGTGATAAAGTCAAAAGCCTTTTCCACATTTCCATCTTCTTGATCAAGAATTGCTAGTGCTTGTGAACACTTTGGTTCTTGAATGGCAATCACTTTTGCAAACTTTCGAACATCCCTGTATGTTACAGAGAACTTTTTCTTTGCAACTAGTTCTATGAATTTGTCAAGATTTGATGGATCTTCATCAACCCATGTTCTAAGAACTCTACTTCCATACAATTCTGCAAAAAATGAGAATTTGTGCAGATAGTTCTTGTCTTCTGGGTATCGTTTTCCATATGTCTGGGTTGCTTGGGATGCAAAATAATAGTTCATCACCTCACGTTTTGTCATGGCAAGATATTCCCCAACACTCTCAAAGGTCTCACTATGACGTTCAATGAGGTCATAGATGTGACCTGCCTTATTTGCAGCTGCCCATTCTTTAGGTCCTGAGACGTGAATCGTGCCTAAAAACAAGTCAATTTCTTTCTCTGTCCCATTTAGAACCATAACTGGAACAATGTCAAAGTGACCCTTGTCGAATTTTTTGATTTTGCCTGTTATGATTTGTCTGCTGATTTCTCGCAGTGCAACTGTTCTTCTGTTTCCTTCTTTGACAATGTATTTTCCAGATTCTTCAATGACAAAGATTGGTTGTTCTAGATATCCTACTCTTAGAATTTGTTTGATCAACTGTCTTACGTCTTGTTCATCTAAGAGCCACTCTTCGATTTGTTTGTCAGTCATTTGTGCTGGAAGATGTTTGAATCGAACATTTTTTGGATCCAACACCAAATCTTTGAGAGCAATGTCTTGTGGTCCATCAAAAATTTTGGAAACCTTTGCAAGACTCAATTCAATCTCTCCATTCCAAGAACACTACTTGATCCAAGTCGATAAATCTTTTTGACACAACCAGTAGGTATTGCTAGACCAACATATGGCTCATCATCTTTTTCTTTCAACCAAGAAATTCTGATAAATGATTGATTCTCTTCAACCATCCATCCTATTGCACTGCATTGAACAGGTGTCATGTCTTGTGTATAGTTTGTATCAAATTCAGCAAGGTCATCAAAGACAACCTCTACTAATTCTTGATTTCTTGGTTCAATCAAGCTGCAACACCTCTTGCACATTTGTTTCGACATTCTTTACACCATGATTGAACTCTAACTGTCCCGTCTCCCATGTTGCGAAAACCAAATTCTATTTCTATTCCAACTTGACCTTCTGCAATTTTTCCGCAGTTAGGACAATCAGTTGGATCATTGATGATTCTGTTCAAATGAACACCTCGATTGTTTTCTGGATGTTTTTACCTTTGGTATAGGGATTACATACAAACCCAATTTTTTTCTGTGAAAGGCTCACAGTCCTTTTGGAAATGATTTTTTGAATCATGAATTAAGGTAGGTCAAAAGTTTGCTTAAAACAAGGACAACTTTTAGCTCAAAGTAACTTTGGGAAACTGGTTTGGTTTTATAATCCTCAATGAAACATGATTAGTAAAGTATTGCGTAAATTGACCACTTTCACAGGCTCTTCCTAAAGGAAACTAGTTTACTTTATACGCATAAATAGTAAACAGTCCCATATCATTCATGGGTCTTTCTGATGAGAATGCATTAGCTTTACGAGTATTTACGCCTTCCACATTGTTGGAGCCTTCTTTAGGATTTTTACAATTTTTGGCTTGGTCTGAAGATGATATGGTTGAATCACTTATTGAAGAAAAAACTCTGATAGGTAATTTTTACAAATTCTCTTTAGATATGGCAGATGATAAAAAAGATTTGAAAAATAAAAAATCCATTTTGTCATCAACTGCTAAAGAAATCATAAAAAAACTTTACACTGTAGGGTTTTTAGGATATCATAAAAATTATGTACAAGAAATTAATTGGAAAAAAATAGGTAATTTTTACAATCTCTTAAAACATATTGAAAAGAGTGATGAACGAAAAATGAAATGGGCAATTTACCATTATCTTGAAAATAAACAATCTAAAAAAACAAAAAATCCTATGAATGATATTCAAGAATTAGTTAAAGAATTAAAAATTTCAAATCTGAAAAAACTTTCTTCAAAAATATTAAAAACACATACTGGAAAAGCAATTGCAACTCTTCAAATGATGATGGATCCTGATATACCATTACCAAAGTCTGTACGTCGTAATTTAATTGATGATTTAGAATTTACTTCACGAAGATCTCCTGGTGAATTAGATGATGATATTTTGGAACTGTTAGATCAAGGTTCTTACTCAAATCAAGAACTCTCTATACTTTTGGATACAAGCAAAGCACTAATTTCAAAAGCAATGAATCGATTGAAATCTTCAAATGAAATTGTTCTTTCAAGTCATGGAACACGTGGTTCTCATTTTTACACTACTAACTGTGATAACTGCCCATTTGCAAAAGATATTGTTTCATGTAGATATGATGCAGAAAAATCAATAAAGAACTCACTAAAAACTAAATTTAATTTCTTAATTTCTGATGATGATCTTAAACCAATTGAAACTAATCAAGCTGTTTTGAAAATAAAAAGTATTTTGGATAATACAGAAAAACAACAACCCAAAATGGAACAAAATATCAATCAAAATTTGGATGTTCTTTTTGCTTCAATTATGAATAATCACACACAAAATGAAATATCAAAATCCAAAGGTCAGGCATATGTGAGCCTAAATGGGATGCTTGAAAACATGCCTATTTTGTATATACTTGGATTTCTTCATGGGCAGAAATATGGAATGAGCTTTATGGATACATTCCTAGGTCAGGCATTAAAAGATAAAATTCCTAAAAAAGAACGACTCAAATTTGAAAAAGATATTGTAAATGAATACAACAAAGTCTCATCTATGTTCAAATAATAATTACCTCTAAAGAAAAAGAAAGGGTGTTGAATTACACATGGTAACTCAATTTTGGATATCTATGCAGTTTTCACACTTTCAGTAGAGATCGGAGAGGTCAAATTATCGACTCTTTTATCAATGTAAATTACAAATCGATTCCTTGGATGTGCCCCATCAGTTTTTGTGTATTGAGATATGTTAATTTCATAACCCAATGTTCTAAAATGAGATGAGATTCTTTCCATGGAACCTCGTACTCTATTTGCTGATGATGGAAAAAATGATTGATTTGTATTCAAACTATTTCCATTTGCTTTACGTTGAATTTCATCAAAGAAGTTGTTGACAGTTGCTTCATAATGAATTTTATTCTTCATTATGATTTCAATTACTCTTACAAGTGGATGATTTTCTATTGTTTCAACAGCTTTTTGCTCCATTGTTTCTTTTAACAATTCAACAAAGGAATTTTCTGAATATCCTAATGCTCTTGATATTGCTTCACCATACACTGTAAAGTCTGCCATTCTACCTTTCTCTTTTATCTCTGAACAAATTTTACGTTGTGTGCATAATGCTTTTTGTAGAGCTGTTGCTAGATTTCCTAAAACATTTGAAAGTAAGGAGACAAATTTCTCATTGAATTCTTCTTCTGTAATCCTTTCAACAGGTTTTGGAGATTCTAAATGATAGAAAATACATCTATCAAGTAAATCTGGTCTTTCAATTGTCACTCCAATTCCATTGATGATAATTTTTCTTCTGTATGAAAGAATTATCTCTTCTTGATCATGGAATAACTTTCTTCTTGCCTGACCAATCCCTGTAATTGCTGTACACAATGTATCTGACTTTGTTTTGTCGATAAATGACACATTATCAAATGTGACTAGATATCTGTGGCTAAGATTCAGTATCAAATCATCATTTGAGCGTGGAAATGCTATGGCATTACCTCCTGAAGCAGGATCTATGATTTGTTTGACTGCTCTAGACGTAGTAGTTTTAGCTGAGCCTTGTTCTCCTGAAAATACCATTAAAGGTATGGGTACATGTTCTAGGAACATTGATGCCAGGTGTACTTTAAACAATTGACTACGATTTTCTGGAATTCGTAGTAATTTTAGCAATTTGTCTAGTGCCTCTGAATCTGAATTTTCAAACTCTACTTGTGGTTGGATGTTTTGTCTTCTTTCAAACAATGGAGTGTTTTCATTCATCTCTACCATCTCTACACTATTACCATCAATTCTCATGATTTTCCAATCTGAACGTCCTAGATCATAATACAGTGTATTTTCTACTATTGCTACTCGATTGTAGATCTTTTCAGATTCTGATTCAATTCCTTCTGTATACAGGATTGAGAGTGCTCTTGAAAAACTATGTTCTGCATGAATTGTTTTCTTTGCTTTGAAATACTCTGATCTTAACCAAAGTTCTGAAGCTTTTGTTTCTAATTCTATCAATTCATTATGTCCATTTCGCTCTACAAGAACAAAAACTTTGTAGGTATCATCACTTGATGTTACAAACTTTTTGATCTTTGTTTTTGCAAATTGGTATACTCTGTCTGCAATTGATTCAACGTTTTCTTGTTCATTATTTTGTGAACTCATATTATCACCTCCTTTAGAGTTATTTTATTGTAAATTGTAAAACACAAATTGTAAATCAAAATATTTTTGAAATTAATTTTTTTCACGATCCTTGATATGGAAAACTTGTGATCTAAATATATTTCGCTTTCCGAAAAGATAATTTTAATTTGTTTTATTTTGTACATTGCAACCATCCAATAATGATTGCCCTTCATGATTTAGAGAAAAAATCTTCAAACTTTTTTTCTGCATAATGGTTTCAAAATGTATTGCCTAATCTAAATGTTTGCATTTTTGTGATGTTGTTAGAAATTTAAAATTATTTTTTACTTGTATCAAATACGTTATTCAAGATAATAAACATTATGACATTACAAATTGATTTTAGAAATTTTGTATAGTAAAACCGTATAGAGAATTCCTTATAGGGAAATTGTATAGGGTTTTTCTATTTGACTATACAACTACCCATTTTTTAAATAATGTATGTGTTATTTACAACTTGGAGATTATGGATTGTTTTGTTTTAGATTTATCTTCTAACACACCCATAAATTTTTTTATTGATTTACGTACATACTCTTCAATTTTTTCATCTATTTTGAAAAGAACTTCTTTATTGATATCTTCTAAACTTTCCCCATTACCACCATGAACAAAATCGTTTCTTATTCTGTAAGCAATTACACAATTATCAAAAATGGATTTATCATAATCCTCAAGAAATTTTTTTAACCTGCTAGATATTTTAGGCGAATTGTCTTTTTCGTCATTTTTAAAGAGAATTTCCAAACATATTATGAGATCTAAAAATTTGTCATTCCATCTCTCTTTGGAAAAATAATCCATAAATCTACGAATTGTACGCCTCAGAAATGCTCCATTTTCATTTTTAGTTATGTTAACATACTGGATCCAAAATTTTTTGAAATCATCAAATTCTTCTTTTTTCAATTGATAATCCCCATCAGGAAACCAAAACCTTTCTCTCAACACACTTGATTCAATCTGTCTCTTGTGGTCGTGGAACATTGGTGCAGTTGTAATGGTTTCTAAACCTCCAATTTTTCCAGATTTGAACAATCGTAACGCTTCAATTAATTTACTTGGTAATTCTTCATATCCACGATAAAACTGATCTGCATCTACAATTTCATCTCTATTAACAAGTTTTGGTAACTCAAATTTATGCATGATTGCATTTTCTGGCAATACTGTTTCATAGTTTTTTCTAACAAAATCTTCTAAATTTTCATCATTTTTAATATTTTTAATTATTAACCCCTTTTCAATTTCAAAATCTTCTTTGATTTTAACACCTTGTAACGGTGTAATTGATTTAATACTAATTTTTGGTGATAGGAGAAACTTTTCAAGTGTTACATACATTCCGTTGATTAGTGGCATGTCTAGTTCTAACCCAGAATGTAACATGTGTGTGTATAGACCTTGCATCAAAATTGTGTACAATGGAAGCATTTCACTATATGTTCCATACCCCACAATTCCATTCATTTGACTGTCAATTTTTGGATGAAGTTTAATCCAAACTTCTAATTCTATATACTCTTTTAATTTATAAAAAAACTTATGGTTTCTCATTAAAAGATTCCATAATCCCCACTTTCGCTGTTCTTCATCAAAAAGAATTTTTCTAACAAATGGTTCATCAAATGATTTTAACCCTGCTTTCATAAAATCACAATAAAGTTTGTAAAATTTTTCTTCTCTTATTTTTACCATATTACATCTTGATTATTTTTAATTTTTATCATTTTTTCAAGACATAAATTTTTGCTCTAAGTATTTGGAAAGATGATTTTCAGCACCATGAATTAATTTTTCTAATTCAGATACAATGATTTCTAAATCCCCTGATTTGCCTCCCATTAGTGGTAAATCTTTAGAAAATGTGTGTGGTATGTACAATTTACCGCCTGTTTTCATTTTTTCAATTGAATCCTCTATGTTCTTAATTCCATTCCCGAAGAAAATTGGATATTTCATTTCCTTTGTTTCACCTTCTCCAAATTGAACATAAAATCTTCCATTGATATCTCGATATTCTGGAATGAATCCTTTTTTCTTTATTTGTCCTCTAGTCATAGTCTTGCCAGGAGGCACATACCCATTAAGTTCAAGTTCAATCCATTGTTGAAATTCTTTATCTTTTTCTTCAATAGCAATAATTTTTGCTCTTTGAAGAAGATTTGAAATTTTTTCACTACCAATTTCTTCTAACAATTTTTTAATACTTTCTTTACTTTCCGTTTTTGAAACTTTTGTTGGTTCATTTTTACTTTTTTCTTTAGTTGTTATATTTAATGAAGAATTAATTGCAGTAATGTTATTGAGATTTGCCCCTCCATTGTCTGCAATTTGTGTAGTTATTTCAATACGTTTTCCAACTTGTTTTGATGCAAGTCCCCCAGCTATTGCACCAATCACTGATATCAATACTGTTATTATTAATCGAATATCTATTTGTTCGACTGCATCTTTATGATAAAAATATGTTGTACTTCCAGTATCATGTGTTACAAAAATACTGTATTGTTCTATTTCTGTTGCATTAAGATTGACATTGATTTTAACTGTTTGAGGATTTGCAAGTCTATCCATTTTACCAATTAATGAATTTGGACCATTTTGTTTTAATGACATATCTTCTGTATAGAATTTTGGCTCAAAATTTAATATTTCATCACTAGGATTAATTGTTATTCTTAGATTTGTTGCAGGTTTTAATCCTTTATTTTTTACAATTACTTCTGATGAAATATACTTATCATGTGATGTTGTAGGGCCTAAACTAATTTTGATATCTGGATTTGTAATAATATCTAAATACAAAGGAAGGAATACCACTAAAAATGAAATTACAATTCCTGCTAATGCAATTTTATTTGATATTTCCATTCTATATTTTTAAAATTAGAGATGTTATTAAGTTCATAATGCATGTTCTTTCCAAATCATTACCCATTTCTTCTTATTTTGGTTCATCATTGGCAAAAAATAATGTCTTTGAGATACATTTCCACGTCTTCCTTGCATGAATTCGGCAAGTAATGGATCGATCTTTGTAGCAACCAATGTGTAATTTAATTTTCTCAGAAATCTTACCTCACAACCCAAATACTTTGAATTTAGATTCCTGTATACTCCCGTTTTACTTACTTTGAACCTAATCTTGGAGTGTAAAATTGGATGACAATACACTGCATTTGTCTTCTTTGTATTCCTATCAGTAAATATTTCTAATATTCCATCATGACAAATTTTCTCATGGTTGTTGAATGCATCAATTGCCTCTCCAGTACGTAAACCTGAAACTAAAACAAATAATCCAAAAATCTGATATTTTTCTGATATGTTTTTTAGATTTTTAATAATTTTTTCTATGCTTACATTATTTGCCATCCAGTAATTTTTAGAATTAACATTTAGTCTCCATTTGATTTCTTTTTTCTTTAACCACTTTGTGAATTCCTCGTGAAATTCTGTATCATTAATGATATCTAGAAATCTAGTAAGATTGGCAATTCCTTTTAGTACGTCTAATTTTTTCCTAGATTGTTTCATGAATACTAGTTCATTACTAAATGCAAGATGATGATTCTTCTTACTTGATTTGAAAGTGTATTTTGCATGAATCTCACTTTTGTTGTTAAATAACCATCTTCGATATTCTTCCCAATCAAGTGCCTTGGTAGCTGAGCCAAAGAGCGATGCCAAATGTTCATAGTGGGAGCCGGAGCGTAGCGACGGCGACCGGCCCTCGTAAGCGTTAGGTCGCGGGTTCGTACCCCGTTCAAGGCTTTTATTTTAATAAAATAATTTTAAAAATTAAATTTTTTCTTCATCGAAGGTTTCGATATCTGTTTCTAGTTCTACTCCTAAAC
>Ga0209992_10002883_pt1 | contig 15121 bp, 16 predicted proteins | sample 2SBtaG_2_FD_182564 | JGI IMG/M metagenome (GOLD analysis project Ga0209992, IMG submission 182564) | Deep subsurface microbial communities from Kolumbo volcano to uncover new lineages of life (NeLLi) - 2SBTROV12_ACTIVE470 metaG (SPAdes)... | ecosystem: Environmental > Aquatic > Marine >... | reverse complement strand
AATTTTCAAATTTTTTGGTATGATTCTCTTAATCAATTGACACATACTAGTGATTTAGTAATCATTTCTACGTTATCTCAGGGACGTGTTAATTTAATTCTCAGTTTATTAAAAAAACAAAACAAAAAATTCCTTATTGAAAAACCTGTTTGTCAGTCTAAAAAAGAATATGAAAATCTGTTAAATCAAATGAAATTATTCAAAGCTATTGGTTGGGTTAATACCAATAGAAGATACTTTGAATCTTATAAAAAACTTAAACGTAATATTCATAATTCTAAATTTATCAACATTAATGTAGTTTCTAAAGCATCTGGTTTGGGAACTAATGCTATTCATTTCTTAGATCTTTTTTCATGGTTTACAAATGACTCAAAAATAAAACTTAATGGAGAATTTTTAATTCCAAAATTATTTTCAAATAAACGTGGAAAAGAGTTTAATGAATTTTATGGAACAATTACGGGTTCTGGAAAAAATGATTCATCAATTACACTAACTTTTTTACCATCCAATACTGAATCTATTTTTGTAACTATTTCCACTGATATTGGAAATTATGTAATTGATGAATTAAATCAAAGTGCATTTAAAATTGGAAAAATTAACAAAAAATTCAATTTTACCTATGAACATGCAAGTCAATTAACTACAAAAATTGCTAAGGATATTTTAGAAAAAAATACTTCATTTTTACCCAAATTAGATGAATCTTATGTACATCATATTGAACTATTTAGAGTATTTAATTCACATATTAAAAAGCAGTTAAAAAGACAAGTTTCTTTATGTCCAATAACATAACATGATCACAGAAAATTATGATTGGATAACTAATATTTCCAAAGAAAAATTTCAAGACAAATCAGTTATTCTCGTAGGAACAGGTCCTATGGCTAAGGAATATGCAACTGCATTTCATCAAATGAACATAACTGATGTAACTGTTATTTCAAAAAGCGATAAAGAAACAACTGATTTTAGTAATTCATTTGATTTTCAAGTTCTTCATGGCGGTTATGAGCATCATCTCCCAAAATTAAAACAGACTGATCTTGTTGTAATTGTAACTCCCATTCCTCAACTTTTAGATGCTGCTAAAATTGCAATAGATGCCGGTCAGAAAAAAATTCTTATTGAAAAACCAGGTTCATTATATTCTGAAAAATTAATATCATTCTCAAAACAATTAACTGATCAAATTGTTAGAATTGGTTACAATCGTTTAGTTTATCCAAGTTTTCATAAGCTAAAACAGTTGACCGAAAAAGAAGGAGGAATTACATCTTGCACTTTTTCTTTTACAGAATGGGTACATACAATAAACTTTGAATTATATCCATCTGAAGTTTATTCTAGATGGGGTATTAGTAATTCCTTACATGTAATTTCAATGGCAATGGAGTTAATTGGCATGCCAAAATCTCTCTCATCTCTTCAACAAGGAAGTTTATCATGGCATCCTTCGGGTTCATCTTTTGTAGGTTCTGGAATTTCTGAAAAAAATATTCCTTTTTCATATAATGCAGATTGGGATTCTGCAGGTAGATGGGGAATTGAAATAATGACGAAAAAAAATTCTTATCGTCTAATACCACTTGAAGGATTATTTGTATGTCATAAAGGTAGTGTAAATTGGGAACCAATTTCACTTAATCCATCATACTTAAAAGTAAAAACAGGAATTGCTGAACAAATCGTAATAATGTTAAATGATAAAATAGAAAATGAAATGGGATTAATTACATTAGAGAAAGCTAGTGAATACAATAAACTTGCAGAAAAAATCCTTGGCTATAATCTAAATAATAATGGTTAATCATAATAAATTGAAAAGTGAGAAAAATTGAATAAAATTAAAATATCTTGGGCAGAACCTAGTATTAAAAATGAAGAACATTCTGCTATTAATGATGTGTTAAAATCACAATGGCTCACTCAGGGACCAATTACTGAAAAACTTGAAAGATCTATTTGTAAATATGTTGGTGCTAAACATGCAATTGTAACAAATAATGGAACATCTTCATTGATTTGTTCGTTACTTGCACATGAAATTGGTCCTGGTGATGAAGTAATTGTCCCTTCTTTCACTTTTGTAGCTACTGTAAATTCCATATTGGCTGTAGGTGCAAAACCCGTTTTGGTAGATTGTGATCCAAAAACCTTCAACACAGAAGTAGATTATGTTAAAAAGAAAATTACTAAAAAAACTAAAGCAGTTATGCCCGTTGATGTGTCTGGAATGCCTATAGATGTTAACGCTTTTCAAGATTTGGTAAATGAAAAAAACTTATTTTTGATTCAAGATTCTGCTGAAGCAATTGGTGCAGAATATAAAAATAAAAAAATTGGTTCCTTTGGACACTCAACAATTTTTAGTTTTCATATGGCAAAAGTCGTTTCTGGAGTAGAAGGGGGTTGTATTGTTACTAATGATAGTAATATTGCAAAAAAAGCTAAATTAATTAGATCACATGGGGATACTGGTCAATATAATCATAAAATATTTGGATTAAATTTTAGAATATCTGATTTACATTCTATTATAATCTTTGAACAACTTAAAAAAATTAATCAATTTTTACAGCATAGAGAAAAATTGGCAAAACAATACAAAGATGAATTAAATCAATTTGAATTTCAAAAAATTCCTGATTTTGTTTCTAGACACCCATACATGCTCTTTGGAATATTAAATCCAAAAAAATATCGTAATAGTTTAAATAAATTTTTGCAAAAAAATGGTATTGAAACTAGAATTTGTTGGTTACCTGTTCATAAACAGCCATATCATTCTAAAATTTTTAATATAAAATTGAAAAATTCAGAAAATATCTATTCTAAAATCCTTAATTTACCAATGGGAAATGGATTAACTGAACAACAATGCCAAATTGTTATTGATACTATTAAAAAATGGAAACGTTCTTTTTAACTAACTTTTAATTTTCTTTTTTAAAAACCAATATTTTGATATGTGCAAAATTTCCATATGATGGGAAATGACTAAAGAAACTATCAATTTTTGAATTAAAAACTGTGTCAATATTGTTTGCTTTTGCTAGAGCTGGATAAATTACTCTAGTTCCAAAATAATATGTACTTAAAAAATTATTTTCTTCAACTAATTTCAAATTATTTTCTTCAAGACATTCAATAACTTGATCTTTCTTTAAATGTAAATTATGATAAGCAGGAGGAATTGATTCTAATCCCATCTCTTTTCTTGCTTGATTTAATTCTTCAAGTCCATCTGAAAACGCTTCTAATAAAATTAATTTTCCTTGATTTTTTACTCTTTTTGACATATTTTCTAAAGATATTTTTTGATCTTCCCAATTCATTAAATTAATTATACATCTAATTGTAAATACAGTATCAAATTCTTCTTTTTCATCTAATTCTAAAATACTTTGATGTTTAAAGGAAAGTTCACCTTTAATTTCTTTTTGAGATTGATGTTGTGCTAATTCAATCATTTCTTTTGTTGAATCAATTGACAATAAGTGTAATTTACAAATTTTTGAAATCATAACTGATGCAGCTCCATTACCACATCCAATCTCAAGACATTTTTCACCATCCTCCAAATATTTTACCATATTTTCAATTTCTTTTTTTCTGATATTTTGATCAGGCATTGTACTGGTTAATGCAAGATTGTGTTCCTTTGCTTGTTTTTTATAATGTTCATTCACTAGTGATTTGTAATCAACCATGTTAATTTTCTAAAAAATTTGTTATAATAATCTTTTTTTAAAATAATTTATTTAATTGAATTCTGAACAAGGTTGATATTTTGTCTAATTTTTTCAATTGATAAATTCATTGTTTCAAGAATTATTGGATTGTTTTTGAATTTTTTTAATTTTGATATTGCCCAACATTTTTGAGTTAAACTTCTATGTTGATCTTGAAGTCCGTTATTATTACTTACATGAAGAGCAAATGTGTATTTACCACATTTTTGAACAAATTCATCTTTATCAAATTTTAACCAATGTGATGTTACAGCGGTATGACCTAAATCTACTAGTAGTCCTAAAGATGTTTCTCTTAAAATTTTAAATAATTTTTCAATTTCTTGATATTCTGCAAATAAACATAAATCATTCCTATTTTCTACAAGATTAAATTTTTGAACAACATTTGGTTCCATTGCAACTTTAATTCCTCTATTATTTGCATAATCTACAATTTTTTTTACCTCATCAACAAAAATTTCTATTGCATCATCTCTATCGCTTACATTAATTCTGGGTAATGGCTTTCCTAACTTTGGAGGATCTACTGTAAACCCTGCATGAAATGTATAAAGTGGACTTTCAATATCACAGCAAAGATCAATTGCTTTTTTTGCCAATTTCGAACTTTTTTTCCTGATCGTATTATTTTTTGATGCTAAATTGAAATTAAATGGAGTTTTTGGAGGTGGAAAATAATTATGAATCGTAAAGTTGAAATCAAATTTTTTCAAAATTTTTGTGTCAAAATGTGCATGAACAGAACCTAATTCTACGTTTTCAATCTCCCCTTTTTGATATTCTAATAGAACCTTTTCAATATTTTTAGGGTGATGAAGACAATTTGTTGATGCATAAATCATTGAACCCATAATCCACTGTAATTTTGGTTAATATTTGATTATTTCTTCACAAAATTCTTATTATTACGACTAAGAAATCTTCATTATTGAAATTAAATAATTCAAAAAAATTAAAATTAAAAGCAAAACGTCTAATTCCAGCTCAAACTCAAACTTTTAGTCGTTCTGCTGCTACATTTGTAGAAGGAATATATCCTGTTTATGTAAAATCTGCCAACGGCTCTCATTTCACTGATGTTGATGGAAATATTTTTTTAGATTATCTTATGGGATTGGGACCAATTACTTTGGGTTATAATTATAAAAAAGTAAATTCTGCTATAACTAATCAACTAAAAGATGGTATTTTATTTTCATTACCACATCCAATTGAAATTGATTTAACTGAATTACTTTGTAAAACAATTCCAAATACTGATATGGTAAAATTTGAGAAGACGGGTTCAAATGCTGTTACAGGAGCTGTTAGAGCTGCTAGAGCAATTACAAAAAAAAATAAAATTGCTTATTGTGGAAGTGGTGGTGTTTGGCATGATTGGTATGCTGCATCAATAAGTAGAAATGATGGTGTTCCATCTTTTAATAAAAAATTAATTAAAATTTTTGATTATAATGATTCAGATGGATTAGAACAGATTTTTGAAGATAATAAAAATGAAATTTCTTCAATAGTACTTGAACCATCAGTTTATGAAATGCCAAATAAGACTTTTCTTCATAAAATTAGAAAAATTGCAGACAAAAATAATGCTGTTTTAATTTTAGATGAAATTGTAACTGGATTCCGCTTTGATCTTGGAGGCGGACAAAAATTCTTTGATATTAAAGGTGATTTAGTATGTTTTGGAAAAGGAATGGGTAATGGATTACCAATTTCAGCTATAACAGGTAAATCTGAATTTATGAAAATTTTTGAGAAACTTTGGGTTTCAACCACTAACGGGAGTGAGACACTGTCTCTTGCAGGAACACAAGCTACGATAATTGAAATGAAAGAAAAGAAAACCATCCAAAAATGTTGGAAAATAGGCAAAAAATTATTTGATGGTTGGAATAAAATTGCTAATTTCTATAACATATCAGCAAAAATGATTGGTTACCCAATTCGAATGCATACTCATTGTTTAGATTCACATGGTCATGAATCAATTGAATTAAAAGCACTAATTTTACAAGAGATGGTTAAACAAGGAATTTTCATGTCTCCCGGACCATCATTCATTTCATACTCTCATTCTGTAAATGATATTGAATCTACTTTGAAGGCATTTTCAAATGTGTGTAAATTTATTCAAAATACGATTCATAATGATAATTTTGCAAATTTTCTTGAAGGCTCTTTACCTAAAACCATATACACTCATTCAATTAAACCAACTAAAAAAATAAAGAAACATAGGTAATAAAATGAAATTAAAATTAAATAAGAAAACTATTGATTTATCAAAAAATATATTTGTAATTGCAGAAGCGGGAGTTAATCATAACAATAATCTTTCTATTGCTTACAAAATGATAGATAAAGCAAAAGAAGCAGGAGCTGATGCAATAAAATTTCAAACTTTTATTACTGAAGAAATACAATTAAAAAATTCAATAAAACCAAATTATCAAAAAAATATCGCTTCAAATTACTTTGAAATTATTAAATCATTAGAACCCTCATTCACTGATCAAAAAAAATTATCCCAATATTGTAATAGAAAAAGAATCATTTTTTTATCTACTCCTTATGATGAAAAAAGTGTTGATTTTTTATCATCAATCAATGTTCCACTATTTAAAATAGCATCTACTGATCTTACTAATTCTTTTTTATTAAAATACATTTCTAAAAAAAATAAACCCATATTTCTCTCAACAGGACTTGCAACTTTTAAAGAAATTGATGAATCTGTAAAACTTTTAAAATTACATATGAAAAATAAACTTGTACTTTTTCATACTACATCTAGTTATCCTACTTTAAATGATGAAGTCAATTTGAACATAATTCCAGAATATACAAAACGGTACAAAGTAATTGTAGGATTTTCAGATCATACTCAAAATGAAGTTGCAAGTTTAGGTGCTATTGCATTGGGGGCTAGAGTATTGGAAAAACATTTTACTTTAGATCGTACAATGCCTGGTCCAGATCAATCTTCTTCTTTGGAACCTCATGAGCTAAAAGAATGGATAAAAAAAATCAGGTTAATGGAAAAATCATTAGGCACAAATCTCAAGAAAATAACAAAATCTGAATCCAAAAACCTGTCTATGAGAAAAGTGATTGTGATAAAACCTATTTCTAAAGGAGCAAAGATTACACTTGAACATCTTTCTGCAATGCGAGGAAAAAAATCAGGAATTCTACCTTTAGAATCAAATATTAAAAAAATTCTAGGCAAGAAATTAGTTAAAAATATTTTAACAATTAAAGAATTTTCATGGAATATGATTGAATAATATCATGTGGGTTTTGATTAAATTTAATTAAACATTATATCGAGGCAATTTTGAGATTATACAATTGACAAAGGCACTCATTACAGGTATTACCGGACAAGATGGACCATATTTGGCAGAATTTCTTCTAGAAAAAGGTTATGATGTCGTTGGAACATATCGAAGAACTAGTCATAAGAGCTTTGAAAGATTAGAGACATTTGATCTATTAGACAAAGTTGATGTAATTAGAGCTGATCTTACTGATCAAATTTCACTCAATAAAGCAATCAAAGATACAAAACCTGATGAAGTGTATAATCTTGCAGCCCAATCATTTGTAGGTGTATCATTTGAACAACCTATTCTTACATCAAATGTTACTGGATTGGGTGCAATTAGACTTTTTGAAGCTGTAAAAGAATTTAGTCCTAATTCTAAAATTTACCAGGCTTCATCAAGTGAAATGTTTGGAAATACTGATGAAATTAAAAATGAAGATTCTAGATTATACCCTGCAAGTCCATATGGGATTGCAAAAGTTTTTGCCCATAAATCTGCCCAACATTATAGAGATGCATATGGAATGTTTATCTCATCGGGAATATTATTTAACCATGAAAGTCCTTATCGAGGGTTAGAATTTGTTACAAGGAAAATCACTAGTGCAATAGGAAATATTATTTCAAAAAAACAAGATAAAATCATTTTAGGAAACATCAAAGCCAAAAGAGATTGGGGATTTGCAGGTGATTATGTTAAAGCTATGTGGTTAATGCTTCAACAAGAAACAGCAGATGATTATGTAATTGCAACAGGTAAGTCATATTCTGTAGAAACATTTCTTGAAAAAGCATTTGATTATTCTGGATTGGGTGATTGGAAAGATTATGTAGAAACCAGTGAAAAATACATGAGACCCTCAGATATTGATAATTTAGTGGGTGATGCTTCTAAAGCAAAAAAAGAACTCAATTGGGAACCAGAAATGTCTTTTGAAAAACTGGTTAATCTTATGGTTGAGAATGATCTTCCTAAAAACAAATAACTATGAATTCATTTTAGAAAATGAGATTTAACAATGAATTGTGATGTATTTATTCCAGTAAGATCTGGAAATACCAGACTTCCCGGAAAAGCATTGAAAAAAATTGATGATAAAGAAGTTATTTTATATTTAGTTGAACGATTGAAGTCCTGTAAAAATATTAGAAAAATCATTATTTGTACTACTTCTTTACCATCAGATGATACACTAGTTGAATTATTAACTATGAAAAAAGTAGATTTCGTTCGTGGAAATGAAAAAGATATTCTTAATCGATTTCTTTTGGCATCAAAAAAATTTCAAACAGATTTTATTATTAACGTAGATGGTGATGACATTTACACTGATCCACTATATGTGGATCAAATGGCTCAACACTTTGAAAATACAAATGCTGATTATATTGATATGATTGGATTTCCATTTGGTTTTCGTTCTGTAGGATTTTCAAAAATTGCACTAGAGAAAATATGTGAATTAAAGAACACTGATGATACTGAAACTGGTTATCGTGATTTTTTCACAACTGTAGATATTTTTAAAATTTCTAATATGCATTATGACTCTATTAAATTTCCCAAAGAACTACGATTATCCCTTGACTATGAAGAAGATCTCAAACTGGCTAAAATAATTTTTAATAAATTAGGAAATAATTTCCATTTATCTAATCTTTTAGATTTATTTGATAATATGCCTGAATTATTAGAAATTACTTCAAATCTTGAGGCTAAATGGGAGCAACATTATAAGAATAATCTTACCAATTTTTCATTAAAGTAAAAATGATTAAAAAAATGAATAAAATTCTCATTGTTGGTCTAGGATCTATGGGTAAAAGAAGAATACGAAATCTACAAAAACTTGGATGTACTCAACTATTGGGATTTGATTTACGTAAAGATAGAATTTTAGAAACAAAGAAAAAATATAAAATAAAATGTTTTAATAATTTTAAAAATGCTCTAGATGAACAACCTGCTATAATGATAATTGCTACTCCACCCCATTTACATAAAGAATATGCAAAAAAAGCAATTCAACAAAATATTCATGTATTTCTTGAAGTAAATTTATTACGTAAACATGTCCAATCAATTTTAAAATATTCTGAAAAAAATACTAGTATAGTTTGTTCATCTAGTACTATGAAATATCATCCTGTTGTAAAAAAATTGAAAATATTAATAGATCAGAAAAAAATAGGGAAAATATATTCTATTCATCACCATGTTGGTCATTTTCTACCTAATTGGCATCCCTGGGAAAATTATAAAGATTTTTTTGTATCACGAAAAGAAACAGGTGGTGCTAGAGAATTAGTTCCTGTAGAATTAATTTGGTTAACCTATGTATTCTCTGATGTCCAATCAGTATTTGCTAATGTTAATAAAATTTCAAAATTGGAAGTAAAAATTGATGATAATTACCAAACAATTTTAGAATTTAAAAATAGTGTATTTTGTACCTTGAACATTGATGTTTTTTCAATTCCTTCTGTTAAAGAAACAAAAATTATTGGTGAAAAAGGAACCATAGTCTGTGATTTTAATAAATCACAAATAAAAATTAACAAAGGCTTGGGATGGAAATTAATCAAATTATCTAGTGGAAAAGTTGCATCAGGATATAAAGGAATTACGCCTGCTGAATCGTTATATGAAGAAGAAATTTTTGATTTTCTTAAAACAATCCAAAAAAGAAAATTATACTCTTTTTCATTAAAAAATGAATTAAAAATTTTAAAAATTCTGGAAATGATTGAAAAGAGTAGTAAACTTGGCAGAAAAATTATTTTAAAATAAATTTTAGTTGAATTATTAAACTAATTATTTTTTTGAAAAAGAAATGTTTTCACTATATTCCAATCTTCTATTTTATCTGAATAGTGAAGAATAGAAATACCATTTATTTTAAATTGTTTTTTTAATTTGAATGTGTTTGATATTTCTTTTTTTTGCTCATTTGACATCTTTTTGTAGATCAAACTAATGTGTGGCTCAAAAATATTATTTTCAAACTTGTTAATTTTTTCATTAAAATTATTATATATTTTTTTCATAATAATATTTTTTTCTAGATTTATAAAAATAGTTTTCCAAAAATTATTGGAATATGAAATATTCAAAAGATCTACATTAAATGGTTTTGATTCAGATGAGATGCTTTGACATATATTTGAAATTTTATTTAATTTAATATTTGTTAATCCATATATTGAAATATGTGGTTTAAATGAAATTGAATTATATTTTTTGGATAATGTATCGATTATATTTTGTAATAATGTTTCATCTTCTTTTTGAAATGTAAACCAAATTGCATACATCAATTTTATTTAAGTTTTAATTTTAATTATACTTTATTATGTTTTTAAATTAAATTTGAAAATTAATTAATACTTAATTTTGATTTAATAAAATCTATGGATTTTACTGGTGACGGATCTGTTTTATTTAGTACAGATTTGTATATTGTGGTATAATCTAATAAATAAATTAGATTTATTAGCTTTGATAAAATATTTCCTTCCACTGAAATGATTTCTCTGAATTCAATATTATTTTGTTGAAAAAATATTTTTAAAATTTCCCATCTTTCTTTTGTTTTGATATTATCTTCACTACCTCTAACAAAAATTGGTATTACATCTGAATTTCTTTCCCAAGAAACAATTCCATTGTGACAAGCTTCAATAACATCTTCTGATGCCGCATGCATTTTGGCATTTTCTTGAAGTGAATTTTTAAATCTAATTGCTGCAGATTGTAATCCAAATGGATAATAAATAATAGGAATAGATGTAATCCAATTTGCTAAATTTAGAGAAGGATTATCATTTGTTAAATTTGAACTGTTAATTTTTTCATTAAGGATTTCTAATTTTTTGATTGATTCTATAATGTTATCTTGTTTAATTTTTAATGTATGATGTAGAACCTTCAGTATGGAATACAGATAAGAAGGAAATGTTGCTCTTGGAGAATGAAATTTGGGAACAATTCTATGTTTGATATTATTTTTAATACAGTATTCTTGTATCTTTCCACCTGAAGAAAATGCAATAATTTTACTTTTTAATTTATTAGCTGATTCTAAAATGGATAATGTTTCTATAGTATTGCCAGATACACTTACAATCACTACTAATGTGTTGGAATCAACCGTTTCTGGTAACAAATACCCCTTTACTACATTTACATGGATTTTTGTTTTTGAAAGAATTGATGCAAACATATCTCCGATTGCCCCTGAGCCTCCCATGCCTGCAAATACTATGTAGTTAATATTTTCAAAATCTTCACATTCTTGTTCTGATTCAAATGATTCTTTGGCTATTTCAGGCCACTTGTCATAAACTTTGTACATTTTTTGTAAGTCATATTTTTCTAAAGTAGAAATATCCAACATACTCTGTTAAATTAATACAATAAAATATCTATCTAAATTAAACAGTAAATTCATTAATTTTTCTTCAATTTATATCCATTTTAAAAATTAATTTATTCCGATGAATTTTAATTAACCCAATTTTATAATATTTTAAAATGGTAGAGATTCAAGTTGATTCTGAATTAAGAACTGTAGAATGGAAAAATAATAAAGTAGTGATGATTGATCAAACCAAGTTACCAAATGAATTAGTATTTGTAGAATATGATAATTTCAATCAAGTTGCTGATGCAATTAGTTCTCTTGTAGTTAGAGGAGCTCCTGCAATAGGAGTATCTGGAGCATTTGGATTAGCTTTATCTGTACTACAAAGTAAAGCATTTACTAAAGATGAATTATTATTAGATTTAAAAAAAGCAAGAAAAATTTTATTTGCAACTAGACCTACTGCAGTAAACTTAGGATGGGGATTAGAAAAAATTATGAATGTTGCACTTTCAGGAGATTCTGTTGAGCAGATTAGAGAATTAGTTATTTCTGAAGCAAAAAAAATGGCAGATGAAGATATTGAGATTAACAAAACTATGGGAAAAAATGGTTCAGTTTTATTTGATGATGATGATACAATTATGACTCATTGTAATGCAGGTGCACTAGCTACTGTTGCATATGGAACAGCATTAGGTGTAATTCGGGCAACTAGAGAAAGTGGAAAAAATGTTAAAGTTATAGCTACTGAAACTAGACCAATTCAACAAGGTTCACGATTAACTGCTTTTGAGCTAAAACATGATGGTTTTGATGTTAGTTTGATTCCTGATACTGCAGTTGGCTATTCTATGGCAAATGGATTAGTGAACAAAGTTGTAGTAGGTGCGGATAGAATAGTAAAAACTGGACATGTTTTTAATAAAATTGGAACTTATCAAGTTGCAACCATGGCAAAGCAACATGGAATTCCATTTTATGTTGCAGCACCCTTATCGACTATTGATCTAGAAACAAAAGCTGAGGATGTAATTATTGAGATGCGAAAAGGTGCTGAAGTCACAGGAATTGGTGATAAAAAGACAGCCCCAGATGACATCAACGTCATAAATCCTGCATTTGATATGACTCCACCTGACCTAATTTCGGGAATTATTACTGAAAAAGGCGTGGTTACAGCCCCATATGAGGAATCAATTTCAAAATTATTTGAAGCTAATTAATAGAAAGTTTTTATTGTTTTTCAAATCCTTCATATCAATATGAGTACTGTTTCTGCACAAGCAATTGAAGAGTCATTAAAACAATGTATGGATCCTGAAGTTCCACTAAATATTGTAGAAATGGGATTAATTTATGGAATTGATGTTGCAGAAAATAATGACGTTAATATCAAAATGACAATGACTACTCAAGGTTGCCCACTTCATGAAACTTTGGTTGAAGATGCAACTAGATTTGCAAAAAAAGTCCCAGGAGTAAATAATGTCAAAATAGACATTGTATGGGAACCATCATGGTCAATGGATAAAATGACTGAAGAAGGAAAATTAAAAATTAAAAACATGGGTGCTGCTATGAATACTCCAGCACCAATAAACTATGAAATTGCCTTACCTCAAGGTGTTGGGAAATTAGTTACACAAGAAGATGGTTCAATGGTATTAGCAAATGAACATGAACAAGGATTTATGGTAAATCAAGCAATTGTTGATTTTTGGAAATCCTGTAATGGACAACGTAAAGTCACAGAACTTGTGGAAGTTTTTGCTCAACAGACAGGATTGCAAAGAAAACAAGTTGAAAAAGAAGTTATGCAATTATTACAACAACTTCGTGATGGTGGATTAATTGCAATTGCAGGACAACCTGATACACCAAATGTTGAATTTAAAAAATAATCTTAAAAAATATAGTTTGAATTTGCACCATCAAAGTTTATTGTAACTCCAGTCAGATATTTTATCTTATTTTCAATAATAGCTTTTACAAAATTTCCAATTTCTTCTGGTTCACCTAATCTTTTCATAGGTAATGCTTTTTCAAATTCTTTCACATTTTCTATGAGTTCTTTAGTTCTATCTGTATTAATTGGACCTGGTGCAATGTTTATGCAGCTAATATTTTTTTGAGCATAATCTTTACTTAATATTTTAAAGACTTCACTGAATGCTGCACGATATGCTGATGAAATTATTAATTTTGGATTTGGCTCTTTTATTACACTGGAGCTTATCAAAAAGATGTATCCACCATCATTAATTTTTATGTTCTGTAAAATTGTGCAAAACCCTAAAAACAATTGATTATGATATAATTTCCAATCCTCTTCAGTAATTTCCAAAAATTGTTTTGGTGTTGGACCTCCTGTGTTAAGAATTAAAATATCTGTTTGATTATGATTTTCAAGAAATTTTTTAACACTTTCCAGATTTGATGTATCAATATCATCTTTTGATGCTGCAAAAACATCAATTTCTATAGTTTTTAATGAATCTGAAATTGCTTTTCCTATTCCTCTAGATCCTCCAAGAACAATTGCTTTGGGCATACACATTTTCTTTTATTGTATTTTAAATTTCTTTAGTGAGTGATAAATTATCCATTTAATGAATACTCTTGAATTATTTTCCATTCGTTAATGTTTTCAGAGAATTTAAGAATACCTAATTTAGAAATTTTAAAATTATTTTTTGTAATTATTGTAGCTTCTAATTTTTCTTTTTCTTTTTCATTTATTTTTTTATACATTAAACTAATGTGTGGTGAAAAATCATAATCTTGTTTCAAAGGGAGATCATTTCTTAATTTTTTGTTTATTTCTACCATTTTTTGATTTGGTGAAATATCTATGAATAATGTTTTCCAGAAATTATCTGTAAAAGTTAATTTATTTTTTTCAATAAAAAATGATTTAATTCCTTTTATTGAATCTGTAATTATTTTATCAATTTGTTCAATATTTGTATTAATAATTCCATGTGCTGTAATATGAGGAATAAAACTATGACAATTGTATTGATTACTTAATTTTTGTATTATTGAAGATAAATATTCATGATCTGATTTATCAAATAAAAACCAAATTACAAACATATCATTTCAAAAAAATTTCTTGTTTTTAACCATTAAATTTCTTTAATTTCAGTAATTGTTCCTAAAACTGAATCCATTTGAATAATTGCCTTTTTCTCATCCCATCCTAATGCAACATACCAATCACCTGCATCATCATGATATTTTGTCTCTAGAGTTTTGATGTTATCTGGTTTTATATCATATTTTTTTGCAATACCTGACACTGCAAGAGCAATCGCATCTTTTTCTTTTTCTAACCTTCTTTTCATTAGACCGATTCCGGGACTCATAACTTCTGTACATTCTGTGTTCTAATATAGTTAATTGGGAAAATTACTCACAAAATTCAACTTTTCAAATTGAAAAATTTACAATATTTCAAATAGTGCTTTTTTTGAAAAAAATTAAAATGAAACTCATTTCAAATCTGATAAATTCCATTCCTATACCCACCACAACACTTGTTTCTCTAGTTTCTATTCTTGCAGTTTTTGGACCATTCATTTCAGTTTCTGCGGGATTTTGGGATGCAGTTAATCATTTGATAAATGAACCTGAATATTTTTGGAGTATTCAAC
>Ga0209992_10002882_pt1 | contig 15122 bp, 13 predicted proteins | sample 2SBtaG_2_FD_182564 | JGI IMG/M metagenome (GOLD analysis project Ga0209992, IMG submission 182564) | Deep subsurface microbial communities from Kolumbo volcano to uncover new lineages of life (NeLLi) - 2SBTROV12_ACTIVE470 metaG (SPAdes)... | ecosystem: Environmental > Aquatic > Marine >... | reverse complement strand
TGACCGGTTGATCGCGCCGCCATCGGAGCCCCTGGTGGTGGCGGCCGACAAACGGGCATCGCGAATGCGGTGCGGAGGCCGCCGCCGCCAGGGGATTCGAGGGCAAGCGAGGACCGGTCAGAGCCCTCTTGACGAGGGACTAGGTCGGGTCAGTCGACCGGGTCGCGGTCTATTCGCATTGGGTCGTCCAGCGCGATGACTACCGGCTCGAGGTCGGCCGGGCCGGGTGCGGTGTAGACGACGCCACTGAACGGCTCCGGACCAGGCCCGCCTGGGTTGTAGAGCGCTCGATAGCCGCCATCGAGAGCCGGGATCTCCAGGTGTGTGATGTTGCGTGCAGCAGCCTCGTCACCCTCGATCACGATGTCGATGTAGTTGTCGCGGTCCTCGACGTAGCAGTCGTCGTAGAACACCTTCTTGCCGTCCTCGGGCGGGCCGAGGTCGGACATGCCCACGATGTTCAAGGTGCCGCCTGCGACCGCATAGTCAACGCCGGTTTCCTCCAACAGGACAACTTCCCCGTCCGATCCCACGGCGTGGATGCGGAAGAACTCGGCGAACATGTCCGGTCGGATACCCGTGACACCATCAGGGGAAAAGCCACCAGACGTGAGCATACGGAGGCGGAAATCGCCACGTCCCTCGTACAGGCTGGCCTCGTCGTTGGGCATCGTGTCGCCGCTCTTGAGGCCGTACACGCCTGCCTCGCCGAGAGGCTCCGGATCAAGCCAGTTGAGCTTAGCGCCGACCAGCTTTGGGCCGCTGTCGTACGGCGTCGCGTCGGTCGTCCATGTCATCCCGACAGCGCTGATCTCGATGCCGTCTGGACCAACCAGCATCAGCGGTGTGCCATCGTCCACGATTGCCAACTGGACCGGGTACCGGGCATCGGGGTCGGCGGCCGACAGCCGGTCGCCAAGGTCGTCGAAGACGACAACGGTGTTCCGCTCGTTCAACTCCCAGTTCGGGTACATGCCGGCCGAGGCGGGCACCATCGTAGTGCCGTCGGTGAGCGTGAACTCGAAATCCGTGTGCTGCATAGTCTCCGTAGCAACCGGCCAGGAGAACACGATGGGCAAGCCGTCCGCGTGGTCGGCCGGACCATCGTAGAGGACTTCCAGCCCGTCGCTCTCGGCGGCCGATGTACGCATCGAATCGTCCGGGTCCGTGCCATTCGAGCAGGCCAATGAACCGTACCAGGACCCCCCGGCGTCCCGCACAGTGTCCTCGTCGAGGCCCTCGATGCCGATGATGCCGTCGAAGCCCAACCCAGCGGAGAGGATTGCAGGATCCTCCGTCCAGTAGTCGGCCGCGACAAGCTCCCCATTGAGCATGTCCCGCTTGACGTTGGCTGGACACCCGGTGGTCATGGCAACCGCGAACGTAAGGCAGATGCACCGGAGCACGGCGTCGCGCCGCGTCGCGTCGGCAAGGGCGGTAAGCACCGCAGTGCGGAGCCCGAAGGCAACCGGGGCCTGCATCGTCCGTTCACCGTAGGACGCGTTCTCGTTCATGTGCCCTTCCGGGTGGGGCTGGCGACGCCACCCTATCAAGAGTGCCCCGGCGGATCAGGCATCCTCTCCGAGAATCTCGGTCCGCTAGGTCGGCCTCCACGACGACGTTTTTCCCTGCACAGCCCGGCTGCTGCCGGCCTACCTGATGCTCCAGAAGAAGGTGCTGGACGAGGAGCTGGTCTACGTCGACGAGACCTCGTGGCGGTTGATGAAGAAAGGAGGCACCAAGCGCTGGTGCTGCTCCACAGCGGGGTCTCGGTCGCCACCGATGGTCGTCGAGTCTTCTTCTCGTTGGCACCGACCCGAGGCCGGGCTGGAGCACGACAGCGTCCTCGCAGCGTCATGTTCGGCCTGCATCACCAACCACCAGCGGGCCGGCACTTGGAAGAACGCCCCCAGTCGGGCAGCCATGATGGGAGTCAGGGGCTGCTGCCCTGCGAGCAGGCGGCCGGTGTTGCGCGGTGCGCAACACCAGCCAAGGTTTGAGCGCTGACCAACCCCCTCAGGGCTCGTGCTGCAACACCAGCCGCGCCTCCCCCGCATAGAACACCGTGCCGGACGGCGCGATGGAGATGGCGTTGGTGTCCGCGTCCAGCCCGCTCACCGGCGGATCGATGTCGGTCCAGGAGCTGCCGTCGTAGTGCCCCCCGCGGCTGAAGCTGCCGGCCGAGTAGAGGTTGTCGGCACCGGTGCCCTTGACCGCTCTCTGGCCTGCTGAGAAAGCGTCGTAGACGTCCACCAGGCCGTCGGCCGCCGTCCAGGACCAGAGTTCGCTATCCGCCGGCGCCACCAGGTAGATCTGGCTCCCGTCCGCGGTGTAGAGGTCGTAGAAGTCCTGGCTCGTGTCGATGGACCAGTCGGTCCACAGGTTCCCATTCCACTGGGCCAGGCCACCGTCGTCGCCCGAGATCCAGACGTTGTCTTCGCCCGTGCCCCAGACCGCGCGCACATTCCACCCGTAGCCCGGGTCCTGGGTGCTCCAGGACGCGCCGTCCCAGACCAGCACGGTGCCCGCGGTTCCAACGGCCCAGGCCGCCGACTCGGATGCCACCCAGACCCCGTAGATCCAGGCGTCGGCCCCGCTGTCGTGCTCGGTCCAGGTGCCGCCGTCCCAGTGCCAAGCGGTCTTGTAGCCGACCACCCACACGTCGTCGGGGCCGCTGCCGTGGACGTCCGTCAGGTTCGGCACGGCTCCCGGTCCGCTTGGCCAGCGGGCCCAGGTCTCGCCGTCGAACCGCATCACGATCTCGTCGCCGACGGTCCAGCCGTCGTCGTCGGCGCCCACGTAGATGCCCTTGAGCTCCGCCGGCTCGCTGTCGGTGCCCAGCATCTGGGTGGTGTCGCCCGACGGCTCCACCCGGCGGAAGTCGCTGTCGCCGGTCACGTAGGCTTCGCCGGTGGGCGCGACCCAGAGGGCCCGGAGCCAGGTGTCGCCGAGGTCCCACCAGGTCCAGTCCTGGCCGTCGAAGTGGCCCGCCGCATCCCACGACATCGCCCAGACCTGGTCATCGGCCAGGGCGACCAGCTGGTCCAGGATCCCGCTGCTGAGCTCGTAGCTCTCGACGAAGGACGCTCCGTCGTAGCGGTAGATGATGTCTTCCTCCGCCACCCACAGGGTGCCGCTCGGGCTGACAGAGACCGCCAGGACGGCGTCGTCCAGCTGCTCGCCCACCTGGGACCAGGCCTGGCCGTCCCAGGCCAGCACGTGCCCCTCGCTGCTGCCCGCGTAGACCTGGTCCACGGCCTGGCCCGCCACCGACGTGAGGTAGGCGTCCATCTCCAGGCCCGGATCGGCATAGGTCCACTCGGCGCCGTCGTAGTACGACGCCCGCGGCGTGTAGGTCCCCGAGTCGCTCTCGTAGCCGACGACCCATAGCTGGCTGTCGGCCACGGTGTGCACGGCCACCAGCTTCCCAGCGGACACCGGGGCCGAGTGCAAGGTCCAGTCTGCGCCGTCGTACTCGTGCACCTGGCTCGACGAGATGCCGAACAGGTTGCCGCCGAACCCGGAGAGAGCGCCGATCACGTCTCCGTCGGCCGAGTAGTGTGCGGTCAGGGTGTGCCCGTCCCAGTGCACGACGCCTCGGGCGAAGCCCGACAACCAGATGTCGTCGCTGGACGTGCCCCAGACGCCGCTGCCGTCTCCGCCCCCGGGCAGGGGATGGGACCAGCACCAGCACTCCGCGTTGCAGATGACGTCGGACGGGGCGCCCGCGCTCGGGGACTCGCAGCCCTCCGGCGGCGGGGGATCGTCCGAGTCCTGGGTGTCCTGGGTGGTCCCGGAGTCGTCGGTGTCGCTGTCCGAGGTCCCACTGTCCGTGGGAGCGGCTGTGTCCAAGAACGCCGAGTCTTCCAGGCCGGTCTCGTCGACGTCAGAGGTCGTGCCGCAGGTGCAGGCCAGGATGAAGAAGGTGGCAAAGAACAGCCAGATACGCAGGATCATGAGTCCCCCGGAAGGATTGGAGAGCGCCCGCGTAGGGGGCAACGCAGCTCACGCCACGATCCCCTCAGGCCCGGATCAGCCCCGTGCCGCTCGCCTCGCCTGGGTTTCGGCGTCCTGGGTCGTTTCTTGAGGCAATTGCCAGGGCACTCTGGGCGATCAGCCCGACCGCGCCGAGAGCCGAGCCACCCGGGCCATCAGCGCCGCATCTCGGGGGGTCACGAGGTTGACCACCTGTCCCGTCCTGCCGGCACGCGCGGTGCGGCCCACCCGGTGCAGGTAGTTGTCGATCTGCTGGGGCAGGTGCACGTTGATGACCCGATCCACCCGGTCGATGTCCAGGCCGCGGCCCGCCAGGTCGGTGGCCAGCAGGATCGGGACCTCGCCGGCGCGAAAGCGGGCCAGGTTGCGGCGCCGCAGCTTGGCGTCCTGTTCGCCCATCGTCGCGACCCACAGCAGACCGGCCTCGTCCAGCCAGGCACCGATGCGCTTGCACTGGGCCCGTGTGTTCGCGAACAGCAGGGTGCCGCGCACGCCCGGTTCGGCCAGGAGCGCCAGCAGCGGCTCCTGACGGCGACCGTGCACCACCTGGACGTCGAGGGTCTGCAGGGTGGGCACCAGCCGCTCGCTGCCCGCGGTCTGGATCCGCACCGGGGCCTTGGTGTAGAGGGCGTCGATGACCTGGGCCAGGCTCGGCGGCAGAGTGGCCGAGAACAGGACCAGCTGGACCGCCGGTGAACAGCCCTCAAGGATCCGTCTCGCCGAGGGCAGGAAGCCCGGGTCCAGCATCTGGTCGGCTTCGTCGAAGACCAGGGTGCGCACGTCGTCCAGGCGCAGCTCGCCGCTGTCCAGCAGCTGCTTGACGCGGCCGGGCGTCGCCACCAGGACCTCGAGCAGCCCGGCGATGTTCTGCCGAGCCTGCCGCTTGCGGGTGCCACCCAGCACGCACCGCACGCGCAGCCGGGTCAGGTGGGTCAGGCTCTTGAAGACCTTGCTGACCTGTTCGCCGAGCTCGCGGCTGGGCACCACGACCAGGCCTCTGGGGCGCCCTGGCTGGGCCACCGCCGAGCCGCCCTCTTCGAGCAGCTTGAGTCGGTGGAGCATCGGCAGCACGTAGGCCAGAGTCTTGCCGCTGCCCGTCTCGGCGACCCCGACCACACCCAGGCCGTCGAGCTGGGGCGGCAGTGTGCGGGCCTGGATCTCGGTGGGCCGGGTCAGCCCCTGGGCCGCCAGGCTCTCCTTCAGACTGGGCAGCAGGGATGCGTCGGCGAAGGTGTTCATTCTAGTTCAACGCCTGAGACCCAGCTGGTGTGTGCTTCGCAATGATCCAGGCGGCCGGCCTTCTCGCACACGTAGCCGAGGCTCGAAGGGTGCTTCTCGTCTCCTCGGATCCGGGCGAAGCGCCTGCCTTCCAGGCTGACCTCGACGCCGCAATTGCACTCCCACAGGATGCAGGCGGTGGGCTTCCAGTCACGCATGAGTCGACCTCTGGTCACCAAGTCGTATCGCGGACCCTGGGACCAGCGGGCTATCTGCGGCTCGGATCCCACACGCTCTCGAGGTCGCCATGTCCGCCACCGCCCTGTTCGCGCTGACGCTCTTCGCCTGTACCGGCGCCGACACCGGGTCCGAGCCGCCGCCGACCCTGGAGCCCCCGCCCCAGGGCTACGGCTACCAGCTCGAGATGACCACCACGGCCGAGCCATATGCCGAGGTGTGGGACTGCGAGGTCTATGACCTGCCGAACAGCGCGGTGGCCTATGTGAACTGGCTGGAGTTCAACCAGAACGCCGGCACCCACCACATGACCTTGTCCACCCCGAACCTGGGCACGACGGTCGACATCGAGAACGGCCGCTATGACTGCAACGACCTGTACCTGGAGAGCATGGACGACTGGACCATGATCTACGGCAACCAGGGCACGGCCGAGGGCGCCATGCACCTGCCCGAAGGCGTCGCTGCCAGCCTGCCGGCCAACCTCAAGGTCCTGCACGAGGTCCACTACGTCAACGCCACGGACCAGCCGGTCGAGATCTACTCCCAGGTCAACGCCTGGACCATCGTGGAGTCCGAGGTGACCGACGGCATCTGGGGCGGCTCGGTCCGAGACGAGAACATCTTCATCCCCGCCCAGAGCACCCACACCGAGTGGTCCCGCTGCGTCTTCAACCGGGACGTGGAGATCCTGTTCCTGGCGTCGCACACCCACGAGAAGGGTGTGCAGTTCGACATCGCGCCCTTCGACGGCGAGACGGTGGGCGAGGTCTTCTACACCAACGACGACTGGCACGATCCCAAGATCGTCCAGTACGAGGACCCGCTGGTGGTGCCGGCGGGCGAGGGCTTCGAGTGGTCCTGCACCTGGGACAACGACACCGAGGCCGAGGTCACCTATGGCAACACCGCCGACAACGAGATGTGCAACCTGGCGGTCGTGCACACGCCCTTCGACATCAGCGCGGCGTGCGAGGTGGTCGAGACCAGCGACGGCGTGATCTGGGAGCAGTAGTGGCTGGACCCCAGGTCCCTCACGAACAAACCCACTGAGCCGCGGTAGCGTGGCGCGCCCGGAGCACTCGCGGCGGAGGATTCGATGCTCACGACCTTGTTGGTCTCGCTGGCTGTCCACGTCGCCCAGGCCCAGGATCCGGCGCCAGAAGCACCGCCCCAGGTGGCGCCCGCCGAGACCGATGCATCCCCTGAGCCAGAGCCCTGCCCCGAGGCGGATCCCTGCCCCGAGTGTCCCCCCTGTCCGGCGCCCGAGCCGTGCCCACCGCCCCCGCCGGAGCGTCCATACCAGGTCGACGTGGAGCTGGATCCGCTGAACTTCATCGCCGGGGGCTCGTCCCTGCACGTGGGCCTGCGGCGCGGCGTGAGCCGGGTGGACCTGGCGGTCTACACCCTGCCCGTGCCCAGCCTGCTACACAGCCACCCGGACGTGAGCGTCTACGTGGCCGGGCTCCAGCTCCGCTACGACCACACCGTGCACGAGCGCACCCGGAATCTCTACTTGGGGGGCCAGGTCATCCTGAACCGGCTCGAGCTCACCCAGATCTCGACGGGCCTCACCACCATCGCCCACGACGTGCGCCTGGGCGTGCAGGTGGGCTACCGCCTGCAGCTCCTGGACGCCGGGCTGTACGTGAATCCCTGGCTCGGCGTGTTCTATCGCGCGGGGGCGGATAGCTACGACGTGGGTCACACGACCTACAGCGAGGGCCGCATCCAGCCCTTCCCCGCCCTCCACATCGGCTGGTTGCTGGGCTGAGGGACACCGGTCGAACCCCGGATTGTCCTTGCGGCCGAAGCCCGCGAGGGGCGATGCTCGGCCCCGGCACACGCTCGAGGTCCCGATGCGCTCCTCTGTCTTGTCCGTGGTCTCCTGCTTCCTGCTCGGCTGCGCCACCGGGCCCGCCGCTGCGCCGAGCGCGTCCGAAGGCGGCTGCAATGGCGGATCTCCGGCCCAGGCCGAAGAGTCCTTCAACCTGGTGGTCGAGCAGGCTTGGACGGATCACGACCAGTACGTGGCCGGTGCCGACGACTTCGACGTGAACGCCACGGTCTACAACGAGGGGCCGGACCAGGCGACCTTTCGCCTGCGCTACACCATGATCTCGGACATGGAGCAGACCCTTGGCGACGACGAGGGTGCCTTCACGGGGGCGACCCCCCACACCCTCGCGGCCGGTCAGGCCCTGGACGTCACAGACAGCATGATGTCGATGCCCGTCGACGAGTCCAGTTGGTGCCACTGGGAGGTCGAGACCGTGCTCACGTCGTGGCTGTTCGAAGACACCGACGTGGGCGACAACCGGGCCGAGACGAACACCTTCGAGGTCGTCCAGCCCTGACTCCAGGGCTCAGCCCGTGCGCTCCAGCACGCCGATGTGGGACAGGGCTTCGTCGAAGCCGATCATGCCGCCGGCGTTCTGTTGGGCCGCGATGGTCGGCTGACCGGCCTGGCGGGGGCCGGCGGTGCCTCGGAGCTGGAGCACGAGCTCTTCGATCATGCCCAGCCCCGTGGCCCCGAGCGGGTGGCCCTTCGACGCCAGTCCACCGCTGGTGTTGATCGGGCGCTCGCCGCCCAGGGACGAGGCGCCGCTGGTCGCATAGGCGCCGCCTTGACCGGGTCCGCAGAAGCCCATGGCTTCGGTCGCGTGGAGCTCGCACCAGGCGGTCGCGTCGTGGACCTCGGCCACGTCGACGTCTTCCGGCCCCAGGCCGGCCTGGGCCCATGCCCGCTCGGCGTTCCTGGCCACGACGCTCGGGCCGTTCAGGGCGCGCCAGGTGCCGCCGGTGAGCACACTCGCTCGGACCCGGATGCTCGGTCCCGAGGCCGGGGGGGCTGCTGACACCAGGACCGCCGCCGCGCCGTCGGAGATGGGGGCGCACATGGCCCGGGTAAAGGGCGCCACGATGGGCTTGTCGGCCAGGATGGCGTCGGGGCTCATCTCCCGACCGTGCTGGGCCTTTGGGTTCAGGCTGCCGTGGTGGTGGTTCTTGCTGCTGATGAAGGCCAGGTCCCGGGCGGTGCTGCCGTGTTGGGTCATGTGGTGTCGAGCCTGGACCGCGTGCACATCGAGGAAGGGCAGCCTCGCGGGATGAAGCGTGATCGTTTCACCACACTGGGCCGGGGCCGTGGCCAGGAAGTCGCGCCACTCCTGGGGGTGGAGTTGGTCCAGGCCACCCAGGAAGAGCTGCCAGATCTTCTTGGGGTCGTCGGGCACGAAGACCTTCTCCACGCCGACGGCCAGGGCATGTCGCGCCCCGCCGGACGCCACCGCCCGCACAGCGCTGTGGAAGGCCACCGAGCCGGTGGCGCAGCCGCCTTCGACGTTGGCGATGGGCACACCGGCGGGCAGTCGCCCCGCCCGCTGCAGGGGATCCAGGACCACCTGGCCGCGGATGTTGGCTTGGCCCCACGTGCCCATCGCGCAGTTCGCAAACCAGATCTCGTCGATCCCGTGGCCGTCGTCGATGCCTGCGTCTGCAAGCACCCCCTCGACCACCTCGGCGCCCAGGCTGCGGAAGTCGCGCTCGGGCCAGCGCTGGAATCCGGTCGAAGCCACACCGGTGATGTAGACGTCGGGCACCGTCACCTCCTAGGATGCCCGCTAACCCAGGGGTCCGAGATGGCTGCTCCCCTTGTCAACGTCGATGCCTATCGGCAGGGCGTCTATGCGCCGGTGGATCGCGAGGTCACCGCGCGGGAGCTCCCGGTGGAGGGCACTCTGCCGCCTGCGCTCCACGGACTCTTTGCCCAGAACAACCCGAACCCCCGGTTCGAGCCGCCTGGGTTCTACCACTGGTTCGACGGCGACGGCATGGTCCACGGCGTGTGGTTCGAAGACGGTCGCGCGACCTATCGGAACCGGTGGATCGAGACCCGGGGGCTTGCCCAGGACCTGGCGGCCGGACGCGCCGAGACCCGGGGCATCCTGGAGCCCTTCACCCCCGGCGACTCCCGGCCGGACAAGGACACGGCCAACACCGATCTGGTCTGGCACGGCGGCAAGCTGCTGGCGCTGTGGTGGCTGGGCGGCGATCCAGTGGCCCTGTCGGTGCCCGAGCTCGAGACCCTGGCCGTCGAGGACTTCGCCGGCACCTTGGGGTGCGGGGTGGCTGCACACCCCAAGGTCGACCCTCGCACCGGCGAGATGATCTTCATGGACTACTGCCCCTATGCCGAGCCCCACCTGGGGGTCGGCGTGGTCTCCCCCCAGGGCCGGGTCACGCTACAGCAGCCGATCCCGGTGCCGGGACCCTCCCTGTTCCACGATCTGGCCATCACGCCGGATCACACCATCCTGATGGACCTGCCCATGGTCTGGGATCCCCGCAAGCTGGCCGAGGGCAAGCGCCGGGTCCGGTTCCAGCGGGACCAGCCTGCGCGGTTCGGGGTGCTCCCGCGGCATGGGGGCGACGTGCGGTGGTTCGAGGCCTCGACCTGCTACAGCTACCACACCGTCAATGCCTATGAGGAGCGGGACGGGCACCAGAACACGGTCGTCGTGCTCACGGGCTGCCGGATCGAGGACCCGATCCCCACGCGGCCCCACACCGACGAGCCCCACATCCCCCGGTTGGCCTTCCTGCGCCTGGAGCCCTACCTGCACGAGTGGCGGTTCAACCTGGGCACCGGTGCGGTGTCCGAGCGGCGGCTGGGCGACGCGCCGACCGAGTTCCCTAGGATGGACGACCGCTTCTTGGGTGTGGCCACGCGGCTGTCCTGGCACCCCCGGGTGGCGCGAGAGCCCACGCTGTTGTTCGACGGCTGTGTTCGCTACGACCTGGGCGGCGGCGAGACCCGCGAGCACGTCTACGGTCCAGGGGTGGTGGGCGGCGAGACCGTCTTCGCCCCACGGCCGGGCGGCTCGGCCGAAGGCGACGGCTGGGTGCTGGTGTACGAGAACGATCGGCGAGAGGGCACATCGGCGCTGCTGGTGCTGGACGCAGAGACCCTGGACTTCGTGGCCCGGGTCCGGCTGCCCGCCCGCGTCCCAGTCGGCTTCCATGCCCACTGGGTCCCGGGCGAGGAGGTCTGATGAAGCCCCACAAGCGCGTGTTCGTGGTCGGCGGTGCCCACACGACCTTCCTGGGTCGCGGACATCCGGACTACCTCTCCTTCAAGGAGCGGGTCCCCGGCGATCGAGAGAACCCCAGCCTGGAGGACCACCTGGGCGCAGCGGTGCTGGGAGCCCTGGCCGAGACCGGGGTGGACCCCGCGGCCATCGACAAGGGCTATGTGTCGAACTTCCTGGCCGAGGCCTTCTGCTCCCAAGGCCACCTGGGCGCGATGCTCGCAGCCGTGCACCCGGATTTGGCGGGCAAGCCCTATGCCCGCATCGAGGCGGCCTGTGCGTCGGGCGCGGCGGCCGTCGCGGCCTGTGCCGATGCGCTCCAGTGCAGCGCCGACGTGACGCTCGTGGCCGGGGTCGAGGTCGAGACGAACGTGAGCGGTCGCATGGGCGTGGAGTACATGAGCTACGCCGCGCACTTCGAGCGGGAGCGCGACCGGGAGTTCGCGCTGTTCCCGTGGATGTTCGCCCGCCGTGCCAAGGCCTGGAAGGAGGCCTTCGGGGGCACGGACCGGGACACCGGACGGGTGGTGGTCAAGGCCTACGCCAACGCCAAGCGCAACCCCAAGGCCTGCCAGCAGCAGCACCACTTCAGCTTGGAGCAGGCCAGCACGGCGAGCCCCACGAACCGGACCTTCCTCAAGGACGAGGCCCTGCACGACCACATCCGCATGGCCGACTGCACGGACTTCACCGACGGCGGCTCGGCGGTCATCCTGGCCAACGAGGACGGCCTGAAGCGACTGGGTCGCATCCCCGCGGATTGCACCGAGATCCTGGGCATCGGCCACACCGTCCGAGCCCTGGGGGCCGAGACCGACCCGACCCGGCTCGCCAACGTCGCCGATGCGGCTGCCGTTGCCTATGGAGCCGCTGGCGTCGGCGCTGCAGAGATGGGCCTCGCCGAAGTGCACGACTGCTTCTCGATCACCGAGCTCCAGCTCATGGAGGCCCTGGGCCTGTGCGGACTCGGCCAGGCCGGCGACATGTTGCGGGACGGCGCCACGGAGCTGACCGGGCCGGTGCCGGTGAACACCGGCGGCGGTCTGCTGGGCTTCGGCCATCCCATCGGTGCCACAGGCGTCAAGCAGGTCGTGGAGATCTGGCGGCAGCTCACCGGTCGGTGCGGTGCCTACCAGGTCCAGCACGGGCCCCGCCACGCCGTCAGCGCGAACCTGGGGGGAGATGATCGCACCGCCGTGGTCATGATCCACCGGGCCGGGGACTGAGTCCGGGGAGTCTCAGGCCTGTTGGGTCACGGCCATTGATCCGATGGAGGGGTCATGCGTGACCGCGCGATCACCCTCCTGCTCGTCGCAGAGCTCGAGGACGACGATCTATTCCTTCGCCAGATGCTCCGTCAGGTGGCACCGGGCCGGTACACCATGGACCATGTCCAGACCGTGCCCGAGGCTCTCGAGGCGCTCGCTGACTGTGAGTACGACCTGTGCTTCAGTGACCTGGAGGTCGGCGCCCGCACCCTGTTGACCGGTCTCCGGCGGGCCGAGGTCGGAGTGCCGGTGATCGTGATGACCCGCACACGGGACCCTGCGACCGAGCGCAAGGTCACCGAGATGGGGGCGGTGGACCACCTGTCGACCGCGGATCTCAGCGCCCAGCTGCTGGAGCGGTCCATCCGCTACGCCATCAGCCGAAAGTCCGTGGAGAACCAGCTCAAGCACCGGGCCGAGTACGACCCGCTCACCGGGCTCCCGGGTCGGGAGCTCCTGATGCGCCGGCTCGAGATCGCGCTGGAGCGCTCCCGGATGGAGCACAGCCACGAGGTCGGACTGTGCTTCCTGGACCTGGATCGCTTCAAGCTCGTCAATGACTCCATGGGCCACGTGCGGGGAGACGAGCTGCTGGTGGCGGTGAGCCGCCGGCTCGAGGACTGCGTTCGCGCCAGCGACACCGTCTGTCGCCTGGGCGGGGACGAGTTCATGCTGCTGCTGACCGGCAAGAACATGGACGAGACCGTGGCGTGGGTCGTCGACCGGGTGCACAAGGCGCTCGAGACACCCTTCCCGTTGTTGGGACAGCAGGTCTACACCTCGGCCAGCATCGGCATCAAGGTCAACACCGACGGTCACGCGGACCCGGTGGAGCTGATGCGGGACGCGGACACGGCGATGTACCGCGCCAAGCGCAAGGGACAGGGCAAGCATGAGACCTTCGACCCAGACATGCTGCGGGAGGCCAGCCAGCGCCTGCGCATGGAGAGCGACCTGCGCCGGGCCATCGACGAGGGGGAATTCCACCTGGTCTACCAACCCATCGTCGACACCCGGACCGGCCGTGTCTCATCGATGGAGGCGTTGATTCGGTGGAACCACCCGGTCGACGGATTCGTGAGCCCGGTGGACTTCATCCCGGTGGCGGAAGAGACCGGCCTGATCATGCCCATCGGCTGGTGGGTCCTGCGCACGGCCTGCGCCGAGGCCGCGGCCTGGCAGCGCCTCTGCGGGGCGGACCTGGCCCCCAGCCTGAACGTGAACCTGTCCCCCCGCCAATTCGCTTCCCCCGACATGATCGCGCAGATTCGCAAGGCGCTCGGAGCTTCGGGCCTGGTCGCCGATCGTCTCGTGCTGGAGATCACCGAGAGCTCGCTGCTGGAGCACCCGGAGTGTGCAACAGACATGTTCCGAGCCATCCGTGAGCTCGGCGTGCGGGTGGTCATGGACGACTTCGGATCGGGCTTCAGCTCGCTGGCTCAGCTTGAGAAGTTCCCGCTGAACGGCTTCAAGATGGACCGGGCCTTCCTGGACGATCTGATGGAGAGCGAGCGACGACGGGCGGTGGTCAAGGCCGTGATGGCCCTGGGCAAGGCCCTGGACATGACCGTCACCGCCGAAGGCGTCGAGACGGCCGACCAGATGGGCTGCCTGATGGGCATGGGCTGCTTCCAGCACCAGGGCTGGCACTTTGCCCGGCCCATGGTGGCCGAGGACGTGCGGGAGATGCTGTCGGATAGGAAGCGCTTCGTGGCCTGATCCCGGCGGGTTAGGACCACGCCATGGTCACCCTCTGGCTCCTGTTCGCCTGCACCGACGACACCACCCCCCCGACCGGGGACTCCGGGCCAGCCGACTCGGGCACGACCCTGGGCACGACCACCGACGAACCCGAGCTGGGACTGGGAGAGCTCTCGGGGGACTGCGGAGTGCTGGACGACGAGTGGACCAGCTCAGAGCCCTTCACCCTGCGCAACGCGGTCGAACTGGCGGGCTGGGACGAGGCGCTGCTGAGCGACCAAGGCACCGTGGTCTGGGAGGCGGGCAACCTGGGTGGGAGCTCCCTGGAGTCCGAAGTGCTGGCGTTCGAAGTGCTCCACGCCTGCGAGGGCGCGGCGCTGTTGAAGACCGAAGCGGACATCAGCTATGACGACAGCGGCGGCAAGAAGACGGACCTGCTCGTGGAGATCGACGGCCACACGGTCGGGGTCAGCGTCACCCGCGCCTTCCACTACCCCCCCGACGAGCCCTACACCCTGGCCGAGGCGGAAGATCTGCTCCTGGACAAGCTCGCCGACGTGGCACTGAGCGCTGACAATGCCTCCGACGCCGACGCGTGGTCCCGCTCCGTGCTCCACGTAGTGGCCTATGACGGCCAATATGGGGACCAGATCACAGCCGCCTGGGCCGGCCTGGACAGCGGCGTGAAGGGGGACCATGGCGTGGTCTTGACCGTCACGGACGGCGACGACGAGGCCATCTATTAGGCTGGGGTGAATGCCTGATCGCTCGCTCACCAGCCGGGATCTCCAGCGTGAGGCCACCCGACGCCGGGTCTACACGGCTGCGCTCGACGTGTTTCGGCGGGACGGGGTGTCCCAGTCCCGCATCGAGGACATCGCCAACGCCGCGGGGGTCAGTCGCGGCACCTTCTACTTCCACTTCCCGACCAAGGACGACGTGCTCGCGCAGCTCCTGCGGGAGTCCGAGTCGGCGGTGGTCGAGCACATCGAGGCCCTGGCCCCAGACGCCCCGATCCTGGACGTGATGCAGGCCACCGCCCGCGGCATCGCCGAGCAGTGGCAGGACGATCCGAGCCTGCTGCCAGACCTGGGGGTGGTGGCGCTCCGGCTCACGGCCACCCAGCTCGACGACATCCCCAACCTCCACCCGGTCCAGGGGGCGCTGGAGCCACGATTCTCCCGGGCGGTGGCGCGCGGCGAGCTCCAGGCCCTGATCCCGCCCGAGCTGCTGGCCCAGTTCTTCCTGGTCAGCCTGTTCGGAGCGAGCCTGGCCTGGACTGGGAACCGCACGATGGCCCTGCCGCAGCTGCTCGAGGCGGTGAACGCGTTCTTCTTGAGGGCGGCGACGATGGAGCCGTGACGCTCGGCGCGGCAGCGCCGCCTCGGTCGGCTGAGCCGGCGTGCGCCGGCAGCCTCGCTCGGCGCCGCCCGGCCTCCGCAGCGCCGCCTCGGTCGGCTGAGCCGGCGTGCGCCGGCAGCCTCGCTCGGCGCCGCCCGGCCTCCGCGCCGTAGGGCCTGCGGCCGCGGCGCTCCGGCCTGAGCCGCACGGCCGTTCTCCATCAGTGCTCGTACTTGACCTCCGTGGGCGGAACCCACCACGTTGAGAGCTCGTG
>Ga0209992_10002881_pt1 | contig 15126 bp, 30 predicted proteins | sample 2SBtaG_2_FD_182564 | JGI IMG/M metagenome (GOLD analysis project Ga0209992, IMG submission 182564) | Deep subsurface microbial communities from Kolumbo volcano to uncover new lineages of life (NeLLi) - 2SBTROV12_ACTIVE470 metaG (SPAdes)... | ecosystem: Environmental > Aquatic > Marine >... | reverse complement strand
AACATTTCTGTACCAAAAGTCTATGCCTTTAAGCCTAACAAAGCACACGGCATTAAGCATCTATCGAAATGGACTGAACTTGGTGATTGGATGGTTGCACAAGTTAAGGATAAGTTTGGTGCAGAGTTGCATCGAAAATTGATTGAGGCTACCTTCATTGACTCCTTGACTGGGAGAGTAGTTGGAAACTATAACAGAAGAAATCCTTACGGGACAGCAACCCCGACGACAAACATAGGTGAAAAAGATAATCACTTTGGCGAGTTAGTGCAATGTATTGAAAGCAAGCATTGGAAAACATTTGGCTTAAACAAAGAGTCGGCACTTCACGCTTTGATTGAGTTCTATGCTGAAAAGAGTCACAAGAAAGACCATGAAAAATTACAGTCAATTCAAGATGCCCTTGGAAAGTGGATAGATAAAGCAGGACTCGATTGCCAAGACATTAAAGATGGGCTTTACAAAGATTGGGCAACTCTTTTAATCAAATGCGATGAGAAGTACCCAATGCTCAAGAGTATTGACCGTGACTTGTTCTCTAGCTGGAGAAACAACGATGACACTTGGATTCACGATTCTATCAATTATGTGAATGTAATTGATTCAACTTGGAACTTGACAAGCAAGTAAGTTTAATATAGGATAAAAGAAGATTATGAAGATACCATACATACATACTGGCAACTCCCTGACCGTTATAGTAAATGGAAAGGCATACACGATGGACAAGACAAACCCTGCTTTCCATCAAGCAAATGAAGCACTCAAGAATCAAGATGCTGATAAGTTGGAACAACTTTTTGATACCAGCAAAGCAGTAGAGGACTACGTTGACGGCAACATTTCTGTAAAAGAAGGTGTTGTGAGGTATAAGACCGAAGAAGTTCACGGTCACGTTGTAGGTCGAATACTCGACTTCATGCGTCAAGGCTTGCCATACGAACCACTTGTTAAGTTTCTTGACAAGTTGATGAGCAATCCTTCGCGTCGAGCAACTCAGGAACTTTATACTTTCCTTGAGCATAAGTCAATGCCATTGACTCCTGACGGTAACTTCTTGGCATACAAAAGTGTCAGGGAAGATTATACCGATTGGCATAGTGGTAAGTTTGATAACAATGTTGGCAATACATTAGAGATGACTCGCAATACGGTTTGCGACGATGCTAACATTGGATGCTCTGACGGTTTCCATGCTGGTAGCCTTGAGTATGCCCGTGATTTTGGTAGTAGCGGCAACTTGATGATTGTCGAGATTGACCCCGCTGATGTTGTTTCGGTTCCTACCGATTGTAACTGTCAGAAATTACGCACTTGCAAATACAAGGTTGTTTCCTTGTTTGAGCGTAAATTGGAAGAACCACTTTGCGATGATTACGGTGATTATGACCATCGTGATGTAGATGACTGCGATTACGAGAATCAATGCGACTATACTGATAGCGATTACGATGCTGGTTATGAAGCAGGATTCAACGAAGCTAAAAAGACTTTGGGGATGAGTGTTCCCAAGACGGCAAAGAGAGTCCCGAAACGGGATGAACTAGGTCGGTTTTCCAAAAGTAGGTAAGTAGTAATCATAACTAAAGTGGGGAGGCTTTTGCCTCCCCGCTTTTTTAAAAAACTTTTTTTAAATTTTAAAATGGCACACTTCATAAAATTACATACGGCGGGACAGAACCAAGAGATTCTATTTAATCTTGATACAGTTGTCAGTATTGAACCATACGGCAAGCATTCCACCATCACAACTCGCTGGACTCACCAGAACGTAAAAGAGAGTTTAGATGAAATACAGATACTAGCCCAAGGCCAAGGAGAGGTTGTAGCTAAATTTAACGATATTGGTTAATGTGTTTTCCGATAGGAGTAGAAATGAAATCAGTTAAGACACTAGATGGAAAAGATATCATATCGGACATAAATCCAGAGGCATTGTTCGCTGATGGTTTTGATGAAGCGATTGTAGGTTATGATGCAAACTTTACGGTAGTTTACGACTACAGTAAATGTATGAAAGTTTTAATGAAACGTGATGGCATGACAGAACATGAAGCCCATGAGTTTATGGAGTTTAATGTTGTTAGTGCATACATTGGAGATGTCGGGCCGATATTTATTCATAAGCTAAACTGATGGAAAATTGTTATAATTGCAACAAACCAATCAAAGGCAAGTGGGATTCACTACTTGAATTAGGGATTGAAACGGGAGAACTAAAAGACGAAGGAAAGAGTCATTTCTTTTTCCATGACAAGTGCATCAAATGTTCTCCGAGTCGCTCGCAGCACATAGTCCACGCAAAATTTCCTCCTGTTAAGGATGACAGAGAACAATACAACAAGGAGTTTTGGGACAAGTACGAGAGAAGCAAGTACGAAAAACTATATACAAACGCATGGGTTCGTTTACAAGAGAAGCATAATCCAAAATGGGCATGATTAAAAACTATTATCAATTTCAAAACGGCAATTCGCGTGACATAATCACATGGGTATTTTGTGAGGAATGTTACCAGCACGATGATGCAAAGCGAGAGATACCAAACTATATGACAGAAGAAGTTCATATAGTAAAAGTAAGTAGCGACTTCGATGGTGCTATAATTAAATTTAATTGTCAGAGATGTAAAGATGCGAAGCGTCCTTGGAAGAATAAAGAATCTCGCTTGGAGATTACAGCAAATCAATTCCAAGCTCATCCGTTCCTAGACCCTGACTACGAACCATTTGAGATAGATTCAAAGTTGATTGAACGTGATACAAATTTTCAAGAGCAACTAGATATAACGAAATTTATTAAAGACAATGAGTAAGAGCAAAAAGACAAATTATGTTTCCAAACTCACAAGAGTAATGGATGAAGGGGAAAGAAACTACTCCGATAAGATAAATCACAAAAAGTATGCTAAAATGAATATGTACGGCAAGGCAACTAATCGCTTGAGGGAGTTACATGAAGATGATTGCCCAAGGGTAAATGAATTGGCAGTAATTATAGACAAATTCGTTAACACAATAGCGTCAGGCAAAAGTTGTATGAGTCGGAGAGGGTTAGTTAAGATTGGTTATGAAATCCTAAACCAGCGGGATAATGCGATGGAGAATACCCGCAAGCACATGAGTCTGTAAAAACAAATTTTTTAAAATGTTTAAAAATACATTAAAATCGAAGTCTTAAAATGAGCTTGACAAGTGAGTAAGTCTCATGTATAGTGAGTAAAGGATGCTTACTACAAAAGGAAAAGAGTTTTTCGACTCAATCAAACCAGAGGATGTTTGCCGCTACATGGAATACTGGCAGAGTGTTGCACCAAAGACAGAGAATGAACACTATCAGCGTTGGCTATTTGCCTACATGAGCGTTCATACGTCTTGGAAAAGTAATGTTCGCGGCTACCAAGCAATCAAACGATTCAAGCAATGGGAAGGAGACAAAAGTAAACTCCATAGAAAGATTGAGAACGCAAGGGTTGGTTTCCAGAATCAAAGAACACGATTCATCATGGACTTCAAGGAGAAGTTTTGGAACAACGTCGATGACTTCCTAAATCGAGGTCAAAGGACTTGGACAGAATGGCGTGACCATCTCGTAAAAAGAATTCTTGGATTGGGTAACGCAAAAACCAGTTTCGGCTTGGAGATGGCATTTCCTAATGAGTGTGAGGTAACGTGTATGGATACTCACCTATTCCAGTTCTACGGTCTTGACCAGACAAAGGACGCGAAGCATTACAAATCTATTGAGGCAGATTGGCTCAATCAATGCGAAGCCAAGCGAGTGCCATCCTATATTGCAAGGTGCATATATTGGGATAAAAACCAGAACAAACGCAATTCACGCTACTGGTCATATTGTTTAGAGAAATGAGCAAAAAGAATTACCATACTGGAATAAGAATTATTGGATACGATTTGATAGTCCAGAGATTACTAGAACCAAAAGAAGTGAGAGTTTCCATAACATCTAGTAGTAAAGAAGATGTACCAAGCGATAATGACATTGATGTTATTGTTTCGTATTTAGGAGATGAGGGATTCTTCGATTATTATGATGATTCAAACGAAAGTGGCAGGGTTCAGATTGGGTTCTTAAACCCAAAAAGATTTAGAAATTTAGAAAGAATGATTAACCAATGAATAGCCAAGAACAAACATTAAAACAGTTAGAGGAAACAGTAGATTGTCTTGAAACATTAGACCTCTCATTTCTGTTCGGTGAAACCAAAAGCGATGTAGAATATTCTCTCAATGAGATAATTATAGATATTCAAAACATTCAATCAACTATCGAAGGCAATGCAGGGCAAGATAAAGATAATTGAGTCTGATAATGAAGATGTTGTTAAAGAGAAGAAAGTATTTGAAAATGCGAACATACACTTCTCAGGATTAAACACTCACAGGATAACACAAGAAGGCAAGCATAAAAAAGATTATATCTTTGTAATTGATGCTACTACTGTTGAAGCTGACTCTCTAGCGTTAGAAGGAGAACTCCACGAAGCAGGGCAAACAAGTATGGCATACGTTACGCTTCGTTTCTCGCCATTTTTATTAAAAGATTAAAATGAATTGAAAAAGGACAAGCACAAGTTCATATTTGTTACTGATTTAGATGCTCATGCAGAAGCGTACAGAACAGCATGGACTTTGTGGCTTGATCTAGTTGGCAAAGAAAAAGACGATTATTCAATGAATATAGCACAAGCAATGACTCATATTGGTTTAGTTTATGTCATTTATGTAGCGATTCAGCTAACAGAACAGGAGTTTGAATCATTTCAAGAAATGGCTTGACTTAATCGTAAGTATTTGCTATTATAAGGACATGGACAACATATCTACACAAGTCTATTGGGAAAAGAACACGTTGGTAAACGGTAACTCTGACATCTCTCACAAGAATGTCTTTGGCCGATGCACTACGAAAGACTTCCCATACGATGCAGTCTCAGTCAGGATAAACAATCAGTCGAAAGGTACTGCAACTGTTTATTTCAAGGATGAGGTTAAGACTCGTAATTATAGTGGAGGTCATACTTATGAATATTGCGACTCAGAACTCAAAGTAACTCTGCCACTAAAATCTAATTGGAATGGCGAGCAGTACAACTATTCAATGCAAGGTACTTTGCCTCAGAAGTATGATCTCATTACATTCGCTCGTCTCCTAGACTATGTACGTTGTGAGATTGAGAAAATGAGCGGAGTAGCCTACAACGATATCCCACAAGTCCATGTTTGAACCACTTATTGAATCGCCGCCATTCAACCGATATATTAACGATTGTCTCTGCGAGAATATGGATGGAGAAAGAATATGCGACTATTGCGAGAGCATGGACGCACTTGACAAGGAAGAACGAACAACAACATCACCAACAGATTTATGGTAGAAACAAACCCGAAAAGTAAAGACGTTAATGTAGTTATTAACGATTGGATAATAGAAGCCTCAAGTGAATACAATGATGGTTATACTAGAGAATACTATAGAATAATGCTAAAAGACATTCAAACACGACTCAATGAACTAGAGTTTTTAAAAAAGAATTAAAAAATTTTTAAATGGCAGCAAAAACAAACTCAGGCAAACTAACATTTGGTAGAAAAACCAAAAAACGCAAGGGAGTAAACTCCAAAAGCAAGAATTCTTGGAATCCCAACAGCAAAAACTATAAGAAAGCATACCGTGGACAAGGACGATAGATTAACAATTACTCTTAAAAAAGGAGAAGATATCATATCTTTGGAAACATCTGCTGATATTAGTGAACTTGAATTAAGGAATATAGTTATTAAATTGAAGCATTATCTAATTGGTGATAAACTATCTAATCATTTTAATGCCAACAAAGAGACAATTAAAAATTTCTCTAATTTCAACAATGATTATATTGTTCATTACGGTTGACAACCAAGTAAGTTAGTAGTAGAATCAATCAAATGAACATCTTCTGCCTCGACATAAACCCAACGATAGCTGCACAAAACTTGTGCGACAAGCATATCAACAAGATGATTGTAGAGTCGGCTCAAATGCTGGCTAATGTTTTCTCTCTTGATCGCTTGGCTAAATCAGATTGTCCTCGTAATCAGAAAGGGCAACCTCGCAGTCATGGTTATTCAAAGCATCCATGCACCGTCTGGACATACCAGAACCAATCTAACGCTGATTGGTTGTGCGACCATGCTATAGGAATGCACAATGAGCGTAGCTATCGTTGGCCTGAGAGAGCAGAACACTTCTCTGTAGCTTTCATCAAGTGGTGCAAAGACAACTTGAAGGACTCTATTGCCCCTCAAGGTAGCCTTACAGACTTCGCTATTGCTATCTCTGATACTATGGAATGCCGCAAGGTAAAAGGCTTTGACAGCCTCTCTACCGTCGAGAAATACCGTCTGTACTACAGACATGACAAACCCTTTGTTAAGTGGACAAAGCGTAAATCACCTGTCTGGTTTTAATTTTATGAAAATTCAAATACCAATCTATTGGGACTTCGACAAACAAGAAGAAAACGAAGTCATAGCAAATGTACCAGACGAGGCAGTTAAAGATGTCCTTTTGGCATTTTTATACAGCATGGACTTCCCCGAAAGACGGGAGTGGCTGAGAAGCAACGTGCCAGAAATCAACTTAAACATACCAAAAGAGCTTTTATAAAAAAACTTTTTAAAATTTAATTAAATTTATTTATGTCGCTTAAAACATTACTGGAATACCAGTTATCATCTGAAGGCTCGGTTAATATACCGATAGAAGTTATCCGAGAGTATATAGTTGAAGAAATGGAATCTACTGATTCTCACAAGCAGATTTGTAGGGTGTTTGAGATTATGACAGGTTTGAGGACTGACTCAACTGACGAAAAAGATATTAAAAGAATTACAAAATGATACCAGTAGTAGCAATACGAGAGTCCATTCTTAATGCAAAGGATGAGAAAACACTTAATCGCATGGTCGAGATAGCTAATGTGCTTACAGAACAACTCGACGAGATACCAGAACGTACCAAGCGGAGATGGAAACTGGCAGCAAATCGAGCCGAATCGCGGCTACAAAACAATAAGAGCAAGGATAAATTAGAAAGGAAAACTAAAAAGAAGTAACTTGACTTTTATATCCGTTTTTGATATACTAACATACTAATTAGCAACTACTTAACATATACTTACAAATGAAACAATTATATTATTATTTATTAGAAAGAAAGCAAATTGCTCCTATTATTTTTATTGATTTTTATATTTATAGGCACTTCTATGGGGTGCGGTTGGTTCGATGATTAAAGAATAACATATACAAATACATACAATGACAAACAAGAATTATATTAAAGTTTATTTAAATTTATTTATTGGATTAGGTTGTATCGAAAAGATATATTTACAAATAAGACCGCCGATTTAAAAAAATTTAAAAATTTATATTTATATTATTTATCCTTTATCTATTAGCATATTCAATACTACTCAACATATTAACAAATATATTAAAATTTAATTATTTATTTTATTATTTTATTAAGTCGCGGCATTCTCCGTATTTGTGAATCACAAACTTCGTAATATGTCAAGCTTTATTTGTGAATGAATCGGCCCGAAATACTATTGCATATTTGTGAATGACTTCGCCCCAAATACCCTTTAGCACTACATATAATGAATATACAAACATAAACAAAGCAATTTTTAATTAAATTTATTTAAATTTTTTAATTTATTTTTATTATCGTATTTGTGAATGGTTTTCTTCGTAATATTAGTGAATGAATGCAAGCGAAATACTAACCAAATATACTCAAATATTTTGGCAGAGCCGGTATCTTGTTAGCTTTTTCGCCGCCCCAAAACAATTATATTATTAAACAACTAAACAATCATCTTTTTATTTAAAAATTTTAAAAAGTTTTAAAATAAATCAAATACATTCAAAGCATACCAAACATATACAAAACAATCATATTTATATTTAAATTTATTAATTCATTTTAATGTTTTTTTATTATTGACAAGTGTTCAAGTTTATGGCATTATAGATAGATGGCAACGACTAGAAAGAAAGGTTCAGGACGCACTAAAGGTGCAACTAGCCTAATCGAAGTCAACCTTCGTGAGTTGAATCGCGTATTGCGTGAGGACGCTCTTGTAATGGTTGGTAGAAAGTTTGCCGAGGCATTGGGCCTAGAGGCAGGTCAGCGTGTTGTATCTAATTACGCGAATCTGTCTGCTATTGCTCCTGTCGAGGTAAAAGAAACCGAGCTTGAAGAAGAAACCAAGCTTGAAGTAAAAAGCATTGACTTTTAATTAAGTCTCTGATATCATATATAGATGGTTACTACTGAAACCTTCCCAAACATTATCGGTCAAGATAGTGCGAAGCGTGTGCTAGACTTTTTCTGTAATGGTTTTCAACAGACAAAGGTGATGCCCCACTTGATGTTCGTTGCCCCAAAGGGTTGCGGCAAAACAACAATGGCTAAAGCGGTCGCTCGTCGTCTCAAGACTATTGATAGCGATAAGAAGTATTTTGAGATAAACTGTTCTACGATTAAGAATGTAAAGCAGTTTTTCAATCAGCTTGTTATCCCTTTTATGCAGGACAGGGACGCGACTATCCTATTCGATGAGTGTAGTGAGATACCCAAGGATGTCTCTATGGCACTCCTTACCATTCTCAATCCCAATCCAGACAACATGACTTCCTTCTCCTTTGAGGATTATACAGTCGATTTTGACTTTCGTAGGTTGTCATTCATGTTCGCAACAACCGAAACTCAGTCTGTATTCCATGCTTTGATGGACAGATTGGAACGTGTTGACCTAGAAGAATACTCTCTTGAGGAAATGGGGAGGATTGTCAACTTGAATCTTAACATAGATATCGGGCCAAAAGCATTACAAGATATAGCATCTGTTTTGCGAGGCAATGCTAGAGCAGCACAAAAAATGGCTCAAAAGATTGAGTCTTATTGTAGCCAGAAAAGAACTAAAATATTTAGTCATTCTGATTGGCAAGAGTTGAGCAAGATATTAAACATATTTCCACTTGGTTTGAATACTACTGAAATTCTTTTATTAAACATATTAAAAGATAACAAAGATTGTAGTCTTACTAATTTATCTGCAAAGACTGGTATATCACCTAGAGCAATACAAAAGGATTTTGAAATTTATTTGCAAAAACATTCTTTAATGGAGATTACAACTGCTGGTAGAAACATAACAGCAAAAGGTTTGGATTATTTGAAGAAACTTGCTTGACATCAGGTTAAGCTTGTAGTATACTTAAGAAGTAGTCAGGGAAGAGCCCGAAGACACAAAAAAAACAAGCTAGTTATAAATTATGGGTATTAGAAATCATACATATCGGTTGGAGGTTCAACGTCAATCAGGCGGAGACCTAAAGATTGTGACAGCTGAACAGCTCGTCAAAATTAATCAGCACGCTCATCGCTATGAGACTGTTGATAAAGCTGCATTCACTGCAGCGATAAACGGCCCTAAGGCGGCACGTCGTACAGTTCCCGTGGGGACAATTGTTGCGAATGCTGTTAAGGAGGCGCTTATCAAAACTGGGCGGCGCTAGCCTCCCTTTATCAGGAGCCACCCGGACATGGTGATACGTGAGATACGTGTACAGGGCCAGTAGGTTGTCCTAGTGAAACATCCGGGTGCTCCCCTAATTTCCCCCCGGTAGTAAGGTTAGTAGTAGATACATGTTAGTTATCCCCCCGCTTCGGCGGGGGGTTTTTTGTATTCAGGTCGCCCGTTTCCCCCGTTTCTCGCAAATAAGGCAAATATACAGTAATACGATAACGTGATTGGCGGGCGGAGTAGGAGATTGTAAATTGTTGATACTCAACGACTTAAGTACTAATTTCAAAAATTGTTATGTAACTCGTTAATGCCCAACGACTTACGACTTCGCACCACCCCCCGCGCCCCTAAGTCATTGATACTCAACGACTTATCGTGTTACTTTTTAGGCTTGACTCGTAGTGCAGTATGTGCTATACTTATTGAAGTGAGTGAGAAAAGGACAGGGTGGAAGCTCAAAGGCGAGCAGCGAACTTTTAATTCGTTGGTTGTGGGTTCGAGTCCCATGCGCCCTACCATTTAATGCTTGACTTTTAAGAAAGAAACTGATATTATAGAAAGACGTTATGGCAAGAACTACTAGACCAACAACATCGAACTACGACTTCCCAGTCGTAATGGAAGAACTACAAACCGCAGACCGCAAGCCGTCAGGCTTTTGGGGTACTCGGAGAACAGACACCGGCCAAGTGCTGGGTGTAACGAGCGACAAGTATGGCTTGTTGCTAAACAGTGACCTTATCAACTCAGTTGAGGAGGGCTTCACTAACAAGGGCTTGGACTTTGAACGCGAAGTCTTTGTGGCCCGTGACGGTGCGAGTATGTATGCTCGCTATGATTTTCCGAATCATCTTACCAATGTCCCTAGCGTTGGGGACACATTGGGCTTGAGGTTAACCGCTCGTAATTCTTACGACCGCTCTTGCACGGGTGATTTGGAACTTGGTCTGTTGAGGCAGATATGCACAAATGGCATGAAGGGGATCAAGAGGGCTTTCGGCTTCAAACAGAAGCATTCTCGGAAGCTCGATTTGAGCGGAGTGACTGACGCGATTGATAGTGCTGTCACAGCCTTCGGTAAAGTCGGCAACGATTTTGGCCTTCTTGCAGATGCCAAGATAGACAACACGATTGGTGATTACATCCTCAAGAACTTGGAGAGCGACAGGGTGCTCTCCACTAAAGTACGCGAGGAGATTACCAAGCTGTGGTTCACGCCTGAGAAGATGGTGAACTACGGCAAAGGGGAGAATGCAGATAGGAATCTGTATACTCTCTACAACTGCACGACTCAGTACCTGACACATCAGGTCGAGTCGGACAGATTCGAGTACGCCGATAAGGTGAGTGGCAACGTGCTGAACAAATTCGTCAGAGCTTGTAACGTCAAGAGTTCATACGACAAGCTGACACGAATCCCGACCCCCAAAAAGGGTGATGTGCTAGTCGCTGGATAAGTAGTGGACACCATAAGGGGGCGGCATCGTGCCGCCCCCATTTTTTTTTCTTGACATGTCGTAAGTCACTGATTACCAACAACTTAGGGCTGCGGGCCTAGGCCCGCGTTCGTAAGTCGTTGATGCCCAACGACTTAAGGTGTTTAAAAAAGGGCTTGACTTGTTCCTCAAAGTGTGCTATCCTATTAAAAGTTATGAGACAAAGATACATTGACTCGCATTGCACATACACGGAAGTGTATGAACCCGAACACGCTTATGTGTTTACAGGCCCTTGCCAGTTTAGCGGTAAGGATTATTCTGTCGAGATCAAAGGGGAAAACCTTTTTCGTTTTCGGCAGACCGACAGCATTTATGATTTAGGTCTAGATGCTGACGACAGGGAGTTCGTTATGAACGGAATTAGTCCAGAGGGCTGGTTGAGGTTCGAAGATTCAGTCATTACATGGACTGAAAAAGAGGGTTGACAAGCGGCCTCAAATCTGCTATACTGTCTTTTCTGTTATGACAATGACTATTAAACTTGCGGAGGATGCGGTCGGTTCGTTGAGTAAGCCGTCCAAGATGCCGGGCTTCGGATACAGCACACCAGCGGAGGACTGTATTACGGGTTCCAAACTGGCGGAAGTGGCTGGTTCGATTTGTTCTATTTGTTACGCTCGCAAAGGGCGGTACGCCTTCTCCAACGTAAAGAACGCCATGAAGAAACGTCTAAAAGCTATTGAAAGAAGTGACTGGATTGACATGATGGTTTTTATGATTGGCAAGCGTGAGAAGAGTGGTTTTTTTCGCTGGCATGACAGCGGAGACATTCAAGGTGTCTGGCATTTAGAGAAGATTGCCGAAGTAGCAAGACGGTTGCCGCATATCAAATTTTGGTTGCCGACAAGGGAATACCGCTTTGTTCGTGAGTGGATGCAGTTAAACCGCAAACCGGACAATCTTGTTATTCGATTGTCTGCGTATATGTTAGATGGTGAACCACCAACCAAGTTAGCTAACAAACTTGGCTTGCCAACCAGCGGAGCGCGTAGAGAGGGGTTTTCCTGCCCTGCTTCCACTCAAGGTAATGAGTGCGGAGATTGTCGCTCTTGTTGGGATGATAACGTCGAGAACATCGACTACAAAAAGCATTGACATTTAGCAAAGTGGCGTATATACTTGATACAGATGCTTATACTATTTCTTGTGATTTCTTTCGGCTTGGCGGCGAGCTGGATAATTCACTATACAAAAAATGATTGACAAAAGAGTCAAAGTGTGATTTAATACTAACTGAACAGATGAAAGAGTCTATTACATATTATCGGCAAATCTTCAGCAAAGAGGATTGGGCAATCGGGATGCGTGGCAAGAACCGTCAAGAGATCAAGGAACGGTTTTACGCATTCTACAACTGGATGGCAACATCCGGCGAGCTTGACTGGTGGACGGATGAGTTCGCCGTGTTCTGGACGGACGAGAAGCGTTGCACGAAGGCAATCCTAGAATTCTGTCGTCGTCGAGTCATTCAGGAAATGGGAGCGGATACGCTCAAGGGTGTTAAGGGTGGTGCTGACGTTTTAGCAAAGCAGGAAGCGGAGAAGTTTATGGCCGAGTTTATCGACGAGCGTTTCTACACGCCCAAGATGAGCGCGGTGAGTAACGACTGGCACGATGAGCTAGTTATTAGTGCTGAGAACTTAACCGATTATGACGCGGTGAAAGCCTAATAGCACAAATAGCCGCGGGGTAGCCAAGTGGTAAGGCGGGACTCTGCAAAAGTCTTATTCGTCGGTTCGATTCCGACCCTCGCGTCCACCTCTTCCCTAAGTTGTTGACTATCAACGACTTAGGCGGCGGGGCCGAGGTTAGAATTCATAAGTCATTGACAATCAGTCACTTACGACTTTTAAAAAAACATAAAAAAAACAGTTGACATTCAGAATAAACTGTGGTAGACTATTACCAGTGAGTGAGAGAAAGCCCAAGATTAGAAGAACGGTTGAGTGGAACACTGGTGAGAGAGTCCACAAGCCAAAGAAGGGCAAAGGCTCCTACGATAGAAAGAATAATAAAAATGAGACTAAACATAATAGCTCTGAATCAAACTGAAGTTCATCTGAATGAAAAACTCGCAGACTCAAGTAAGAAGGCTGTTTTCTTCTTCTCCTACGGCACACCTGTGGCGGCGAAGATTGGCACGACATACTACAAGTGTGAAGATAAGTTTAGCCGAACCACGACACGACACACAAACGCTTGGCTTGAGGACGTACAGTACGAAGTGAAACCGCAAACATGGTTCGACAAAGCTCTATTGATTCCATATGAACAAGCGACCAACAAAAAACTACGACTATTAGTAGCAGCGGAGGCGATAAAGATGTAAACTACTGACTATGAATAACTTAGGAATCGGGGCCTAGGCCCGCGTTCGTAAGTCGTTGGTATCCAAAGAGTTAGCCCCCAGCGGAGTTGTCCGCTGAGGGCTGTTGTCGTTATGAGAAGTGAGTCGTTGTCGCGCCACCAACAATTAACAAGCGTAAGATGTCTTACCATCCCTGTCCCAGCACGTTTATAGTTTAGGGCGATGGAGGCGTGGTACTCGCCGACTCAAAAAACTCACCAATTCTCATCTGCACAATGCGTTTGAATTGGTGTGGAAGTTCTTTTGCGGAGTGCTACTCCTAACTGAGCGCTAACCCAGATACTTCCGAAATTAAAAACGTGGCTAAATTGCCACGGCTGTGTTGATTCTGTCCCAGCGGAATCGCTTCCACAATCCAGAATCGGTTTCTTTCGCACTCATTCCAGCGGAGGTGTCTCCTTCGGAGCGGTTTGCGAATTGCTCATCCATCTCAACTCGATAGTTGAAAGACTTCTCTTGAGCGTTGTCCTGTCCTTCGTGGACAGCCGGTGTGTAGTTTATAATGAACTTTTTCATAACTGTTTTCTTACTTCCAATAAATTAATTATAGCAGAAACTGACTTGCAAGTCAAGGCTTTTTAACAAAGATTCTCTTGTTAATGACGTAAGCCTTCTCGTAGATATCTCTCATTTCCTCGCCTGTCTGTGCATCCACAAAGAAATCATTCTTATATGGGTTGTACTTCACTTGGTCGAGTTCTTCGTAAGACCGATGAGCGATCAACTGTTTTGGCCTCATCTCGCCAGCGACATAAGCGTGAACGTTTTTACGTTTGTTCTTACGCACTTTAGCTTGCCCTGCTGGCTGAACATGAAACTTTACATCATGCAGAACGATCATGTCGGCGTGTTTGATTACCTTGCCTCTGTTCCGAACCGAGAGGCGCTTTTTGTGGAGGTTGTAGTAGACTTGTACTCTCATAACTTTTAATAGTATAGCAGAAACTGAATCGCGTGTCAACCCTTTTTTCTGGGAATAAACTTAGTTCTTTGCTTCATGTGTTTGAACGTCTCCCAACTTGGGACAAGTTCGCCGTCTTCGCCGATTGCCTTGTCCATGTCGACCCATTCCTTTTTCCACGCCTTGCGTAGAAGCTCTTCTTTTTTCGGTATGAACTTTTCTCTCATAACAGAAATGAGTATAGCACAAATAGCAAAAATGTCAAGCCCAAATAGCAAATAAAATCATTTTTATTAAAACTTTTTTAATTTATAAAAAATTTTATTAAAAGTCGTAAGTCACTGACTATCAACAACTTAGGGCGGCGGGCCAAGGCCCCGGGACGTAAGTCGTTGGTAATCAACGACTTAGGATGTCCCCGATCGAACCGAACCCGCGATTGAAAGCGACACGATTCTCGCGTGCTTTTTTAACCCGCTGACGCTCCACCTTGGCGGCGGCGGCGTTAGCCCTCTCTTGTTTCCAATTCTCAATGTTTTTGAGAATGGTCTCATTAGTATTTTGAGACATAAATTTCAAAGGTCGACGGCTTAGAAGCCGTCGTTGCAGTCGTCGTAACAACCGCCGTAGTCCTCGTCGGTTCCCCAACCCGCGCTGGCTAACGCGTCACTGTCAGCCTCCGCATCGGAGTTGAAGCCGTCCCACGGCTCGTCAGGCTCAACGTCGCCGCTCTCGTCGAACGACCACACAC
>Ga0209992_10002880_pt1 | contig 15131 bp, 15 predicted proteins | sample 2SBtaG_2_FD_182564 | JGI IMG/M metagenome (GOLD analysis project Ga0209992, IMG submission 182564) | Deep subsurface microbial communities from Kolumbo volcano to uncover new lineages of life (NeLLi) - 2SBTROV12_ACTIVE470 metaG (SPAdes)... | ecosystem: Environmental > Aquatic > Marine >... | reverse complement strand
TTTTTTAGGACAGATTTTCGTACAAATTGACCAGTCTTTGATGGTCGTGCAGCCAAAAAACCAACAGGTATCTATCACCCGTTCCGACGGGCAATCCTTTGTGGAGGTTGGTGAAACTTGGAAAGAAAAGCGCGTGGCCCGTTGGCAACGGACTGATCTCACCATAGTTGTGAAATGCGGTTCCACCGCCTTCATACTTACCAGTATTGAGCGGCACAACCACTGAGATATCCGCGCTCTCGTCGTGGTGCCAAGCACCTTGGCGTTTATCTTTTAGATTGTAATTGGCGATTTGGATGGTCGATGGATCTTTGCAATCTCTTTGCCAGACCGCATTGAATATAGGATTCAAAACAGTTTGGACCACAAACCACATACTTCGATAAAGCTCTGGGACTTGCTCTCTTAGAATAATCTCTGGAATCTGGCGCAGCTCATCTTCTTCATCGTTGGCTGCAAACGAGACTTCTTTCTTCATCATCTCTATTTCTTTCAGCAGCAACTTACAAAACTTTCTGCGGAACAACGGAACCCGGTAGATCTCCGGATGTATTTTCTTTATGACTTTATGCACCGGAGTCTTGCCCATTGACTCTAAACCTTGGGCACCCTTAAATTTTGCAATCTGTGGCAAAGTGTCTTGGACAGCATTGTAGGTCGTGTGATTAACCATCCAATGAGACTGCATACTGAGCAAATAGTTTTTTACTTGGTACATGGCCCAATAGTATAACAAATAAAAAAGAATAATCATTTGTATCTTTGTATTAAAAGTTATAGAATCTCACTACATGATTATAGGATCTAACAATATGGAAAACAGAAAAGAAGGAAAAGAAATTAGGAAAAGCCTAGCGGTGGACCCGGCTACTTACGATCTTTTGCAATCAATCTGTGATATGGAGCAGAGATCTAAAATAAACCAGCTCAAAGTTTTGATTCAAAGAGAACATAAGCGACTGTCAAATTTACCCGAAAATGAATTTGTTTAAAAAAGTGGCAGACATGCCGAAAAAAACCAAATCCGTTCCTCAATCTTACAAGCCTGTGCTCGAAGCCCAAGAAGTCATTGATTTGTTTAGTAGACTGACACTACACCAACAAGCAGCTCTTATGAGGCTCATATCTCGTAATTTAGAGGTTGTTGTGGGTGAGGATAGGTATATGGGTTATGAGCTTGATTATGAGGTTGTAGGCGCAATTATTCGCGCTTCTGAATCCCTAGACTAAAGAACCTAGGCCACCCATTTTTCTCATTGCGATCTCACGATCTCTTTCATCTGGCAAAATAATGGATGATGCCATCTGTGGTGGCGTTAAATCTGTGCTCGGCATATCAAAGATTTGCTGATCTATTTGCGGAACGGAAAAATTTTTCAGAGAAGATTGTAAGTTTGGATCCGGCGGTGGCTCTGTTGTTTGTTCCAATGGGCCAAAACTAGGATCTGCTTGCTCCGCTTTTAAGGCTTCTTGTCGATCTTTCATGGTGTTAAACAATTCACTTACACCTTCAATACCGCCTTTAGCAAAAGTTTGTGTGAGCAAGTAAACACTTGGCTTTATGTTTTGCACACTTTGTTGCAGAACCACTCTCTTTTTCGGATCCACAATATGAGAAATCAATAAATCGATGTAAGCGTCTTTTTGTTGTGCTGCCACTTTTGATGTCAGATCCGTTCCTTGAAACAAAAGCGAAGGAATATTTAATATGGTTTCAGCAATACCACCCGCTTTATTAGCCACCGCTCTGCCGGGTGTTGCGCTACCAATTACAGCTTTTGAACCAGAGGTTACAATTTCATCAATCGCAAAGTTTGAAAAAGTATCAGAGCCCGCTTTCGTTTGAATAGAACCTACAGCTTGTAACATATCAGTCAAATCCATAAATGCGGCCAACTCATCTGGCTCCAAAATGGCCTCCCACATTTTTGCTTTTGTGCCAACGGCTTGATTCTGTGCCAAGGCTTCTTTTGCAAGCCTTACTTCTTCTGGGGACGAAAGCAAACGACCGCTTTTGCTGTATCGCAACATTTGTGTTGGGAAAGCCTTTGTTGGTGACTTGATGCCCAAAGCCCTCAAATAAGCATTGGGTTCAGCCAGTGGATTTGTTTGACTTGTAAGAACATTGTCCCATTGTGTTGACAGCCAAGTGCCTTTTAAGTTTTGCCAAGCAGCCGCACCTTCATCGGTTTTTTGTAAAATATTCTTCAGCTCCGCTACTTCTGGTGGCTTTATGTTTCCAGAAAATAGTTTCTTTGAAAGGCCAGCTGCCTTAGTGCCACCTAAGTCAACCACTTTTGCAAACTGTCCAGCAATGCTTTTTTCTAGTTGTTGTGAGATCCCGGTCGCTTCATTGTATATATCCGTGGCCTGTTTATAAGAAGGGTTGATTTCTCTAAGTCTGCCTTGAACCTTATTTCTGATCTGAGTTACTTCACGTTTTAAAATTGCATCTGCATTGTTGCCCGTAGAAAGACTCGCAAAGACTCTATTAAAATCGTCTTTGAGGCCTAGGTGTAACAGCTCTGTTGTATTCCTTGCCTGTCCGGTGTTGCCGTCGATTAATGCTTTTTCAATCTTTTTGTAAACAGATTTTTTTGCACCCGATACATTTGGATCTGCAAGGACTTTCTGAACATCACCCAAAATGTCGCCAACATCTACCGCAACATCTAAATCATAAGCCTCTTTGTATAATGGGTTTACTCTTTGTTGTAAAACCTCTTTTTCTTTTTTTAAATAAGACTGCAATGCTTTTGCAACATCGATGTCTGCATCAACAAAAGCCTTGCCGAATAAAGCGTCTTTTTCTGCACCTTTAACGTACTTGCCAGTGAGTATTTCATCAAAGAAATTCTCAGCAATGTCTCTGACTCTTTCATTTCGATTCATATAATGCTGCAATAACTTTTCACTGTTCGGCTGACCTTGTAACCATTTTTGAAGCTGGAATCCTTGATTGCCAATCAAACCATCGGCTTCTGCTCTAGTTATGATTATATCGGGGTAATTTTGAGCCAAGTAATCGAGCTTTTCATCGACTGTCTTTCCGCCATTTAAAACAACGTCTTGCAATGCTTCTCTGCCTTCTATGCCTGGAAACTTCTCATATATTCCTTTAAAGGCCTTTGGAATACCTTTAGACGGAATACCGATTGGTAATCCACCGAAAGCGCTCGATACTGATAAATCTTTTATCATGGTGGAGGTATTTAATGGTGGGCCTTCAAATGCCGCAGAGAGTCCAGCTCTTGCTCCGTAAGCTGCGCTTCCACCCGCAGCTGTACCGCCAGCACCACCAGCAACAGCACCAGGTATATTTCCAGCGCCATATCCAGCAATCATGCCAGTAACACCGCCGACAACTTCTGATAAAAACTGGCCAGTCGGCCCAATCTTATCCAAATAATCAGCAGCATCTAAACCAAAAATGCTCTCTTTAAACTCTTTCTTGGCCTTAAAACCATCGTTGGGATCTTTGTAAGATATATCGCCATCGCCATCGACAAAGTAAAACTGCATGGGATCAATGCCCATCTCAACAAGTCCTGGGAATCTTTGTTCAGCCAACCACCTGGTCTTGTAGGTTTCATCATTGGTTAAACCAGATAAAAAAGCATCTGCATATCCAGAGGCTTCCGGATCATCCATGATGATGCCCTCAGTTGTTTTTTCGAGTTCTTCTTTTTCTATTGATTTTTGGAGCGCATCAAATTCTTCTTGCGATATTGTCATATCACTCCACCTTGATTATATCGTCTAAGTTATTGACATCTCCGCCGGGCTTTAAATAATATTTTACGCCACCAATTTCGCTAATCAGTGTGGATCCGTCTGGCACACCTGGAATGTCCTTTGTTCTTTTCTCGGCTCGATCTTTTTTTATTCCATTCATTTTATCTTCCCAAGCACCTCTATCAAAATCTTCTGCTAAACCAGCGCCCTCAAAACCGCCGTCACCGCCTTCGACCATATCTTGTAAAGATTTTGTTTCTTCTCTTGTAAATAAAGGATTGTTTCTTTTCCAGGTTGATGCAAACTTCTCCAACTCAAGCTGTTGTTTTCTTAAACTTATTCCAGAATCATCCAGCTCCATAGACTTATCAATATACTCTTGATAAAACTGTGAATCTCTAACGGCCAATCTTTCAAGCAGCTCTAATTGTTTCATATAACCATCATAGGTTGATCCAAGCGTCGGTGATGCTTGGATAAATAATTTCATTTCCCTGTCAGAAATTGCACCTTTTGTCTGCGATACAATGCCCATGGTGAAACTCATCGACAGCTGATTCAGTGCTTTTTGTGGTGCAATTACTTCTTCGCTTTCTAACCAGTCGCCCATGCCAATTCCGCTTATAAACTCTCTGGCTTGCAAAGTGCCTTTTGCTAACGGACCGAAATCTTCTGGACCAACTTCTTCTGCCAAAAGCCTAGCTTGAGCTACTTGATCCAAACTAGCGTTGGAAGCCTCTGCTTTCTCACCAAATGTCTCTTGGTCTTTAAACATTTGGTTTAAAGCTGCTTTATCAGCATCCGTTTGGCCACCGGGTAAGTTGATTTGTGTGGTTGCTGGCTTTATTTCTCTGGCATTATTGTTTACATATAAACCATTTATTTCTCCCGCATTTTGCACAGTGTCCGAGATCCTTTTTCTTTTTGTAATGGTTTCGCCGTCAACAACTTCATCGTATTCCAAGGTGATGTAATCGACATCTTTATTTGCGGCCTCAATTCTTTTTAGAGCCACTTGATTCAAAAAATCTTCTGCTTTTTGTTCGTCTTGCATGGCGAGCTGAGTAGCCATCATTTGAGTTTCTCGCCTTTGCTGTTCATACATCTTTTCATCGGCTTGTATTTTTTGCGAAATATTGTCAAAACCAACACCCAAACCTTGATAAGCAGATCCAACACCAGTATTTGGTGTCGACAATAAACCTCTGCCCAATTCGCTGGCCACGTCAAATATGTTCATTTTTGGTCTTTGTGGTGCATATTGTGACAATCTTTGCATATATTTTTCATAGCTGGTGTCATAAGTTGGCTGCACAGACGACATTTCATTATAAAGATCTGTATAAGGATCGCTCTTTACAGGAGCAACCTCATTAGGTTCTGCTGTTCGTGGTGTAGGGATTGGATAATTAGCATCTATATATTGTTGAGACAAAACATCAAACTCATCTCCAGGAAGTGTTTTGGCAGCCTCTAATAACTCTTCCAAAGTCATAGCAGAGCTGGCACCACCACCTTCTTGGAATATGTCAATTTGGTCCGGTATTTGTGCCCGTGAGATTGCCATTAACTGCCTCCGCCGCCATATAGATTACCCAGCGCTCCGAAAGTTGATAAACCTACACCCAAACCAGCTTGTAATGGGCTAGGTGGCGGTGCAAATTGTGTATCAGTTTGGAATGTACCAGAAGGGGCCATGCTGACAAACGGCTGCAATGCTTGATATTGAAGCAATGGAGTCATTTGTCTTTGTTGTAAGTTTCTGCGCTGTGCATCCAACATTCTTTGGGCCTGTCCTTGTTGTTGACCGCCCATGCCATATAAAGCTGCAATATCAGAAGCCGAGGCGCCAGCTGCTTGCGCTCCAAGACCTTGTAAGCTAGAACCAAGGCCGAATTGACCGCTGTATCTTTGTTGTCCGATTTGTTGCTCGGTTCCACCGAGTCCACTGAGGGCTCCAGCCAATGCTTGAGATCCACCGAATCCTTGCCCGGCTAAACCAGCCAAACCAGCCGATGCAGCTCTTTCTGCGCCCCTCTGTCTCGCAAATTCACCCAAACCAGTCCTCTGAGCCTCTGAGAAGCCCCTAGATCGTATTCCGCTGACTGCTTCTGCTAATCCCCTTCCGAGCGCTTCTTGGCGCTCTGAGGCGCCCAAACGGGCTCTGGAGCCAAAGGCTGACTCTCCGCCTCTTGCGATATCTCCAGCTCTCGCTGCAACATCGCCTTGTGCTCCCCTTTCCATTATATCGCTGATGGTTTGTTGAACCACGCGATCTTCATACGGATCATAAAATTGTTCGGTCATGCTCGGATCATATCCGCCAATCGTGCCTCTCAAAATGTCGGCAGATTCACCCAATCCTTGTTGTAAAGATCCTACACCGCCTCTTGTGGCCTCTAGTGAACCGATTGCGGCTGTTCGGCCTCTTTGTAATCCTTCTTCCAATGCTTGTGTTCCAGCTCCATAAGCGCCCGCTGCTTCTTGTAAATATGGGTCTTGCATCCCAAGTGACTGTCGTTGCATTTGCATCGCTGCGAGCTGATCTGGGCTGAAACCAGCCACTTTTTCATCAATGACTATAGGGTTGCCTTGATCGTCATAAAAAGTTTTTTCAGCGGCTCTCATGGCTCCGGGTATGAAACCGCCTTTTCCGCCAATACCAAATAACAGTTGCTCAGTTATTGGATCCATTCTTGAAGATGTTTGTCTTACACTAGCAGCAAATGGCGCTGGAGCTCCTCCACCACTTGTAGCTGGCGCTGTTCCTGTTCCTGTTCCTGTTCCTGTTCCTGTTGTTTCTGGAGCAATGTCCGGCGCTGGTGTCGTTTCTGTTGGAGATGTATCAACTGGCGCTGGTGGGCTTACCTGTGGCGCTGGTGGAATTACTTTAGGACCAAAATCTGGTGTAATTGCATGAGCATCTTTCACCGGATCATACAATGGGTGCCCTGGGCCGAAAGGTATTGGAGCCCCTGGTCCTCCATCTCCATCATCAATAATATCTATCAAAGGAGGAGAACCAGGCATAATATTAGGTGGATCAAAAACAGGGCCTATATTGGGTGCGGGATCAACAGAAGGAAGTGTCCCGTCTGGGTTTAATGTGTCGTATTCACTAATTGGTTGCAATGGCTGTGGCGCTGATACTTGTGTCATTTGTTGTTCTTGTCCAATGGGTGCTGCCATCTGTTGTTCTGAAACAATAGGAGTAGTCATCTGTGGTGCGACCATCTGTTGTTCTTGTCCAATGGTTGTAGCCATCTGTGGCGCTGACAGTTGAGCCATTTGTTGTTCTTGTCCAATGGGTAGTGGCATCTGCTCTATGCTAGGTGGTCTTTGCTCTATGCTAGGTGGTCTTTGCTCTATGCTAGGTGGTGGCAGTTCTTGTCCAATGTTTGGCGCTGATAGTTGAGCCATCTGTTGTTCTTGTCCAATGTTTGACGCTGGCATTAATTGAGCCATCTGTTGTTCTTGTCCAATGGGTGCTGCCATTTGTTGTTCTTGTCCAATGGGTGCTGCCATTTGTGGAGCTGCCATCTGTGGAGCAGCCATCTGTGGAAATGATACAGGCGGCAATGGTTGCAATGCAGCCATTTGTTGTTCTTGTTGTCCAAAGGGTTCAGCCATTTGCAATGCAGCCATTTGTTGTTCTTGTCCAATGTTTGACGCTGGCATTAATTGAGCCATTTGTTGTGCGGCCATTTGCGGTAAAAGACCGCTTAAACCACCAGAAAATGTTGGCATTTGCATTTGAAAATCTAAATCATCAAGTTTACTAGGCGCATTAATTCTGTCTGCAACACCTCTAGGTCCTCTGAATGGTCTTGGTGGACTAATTGAAATCCTCGGAGGATTGTTACCCCGTATGGGCGTCATTATATTTGGATCAAAGTTAATTTTTGGTAATGGTCTACGCATTAGCTAGACTCCGCGCCTGTTGAAAAAACATCCATCATTTTGTACATAAGGTCCATTCCTCTTTCTCTGTCTTCTTCAAAACTAGGAACCAAACTGATTATGCCTTTTGGATCCATGGCCATATCATAAGTACCAGCACCTCTGACCGCTTGGCCAGTCATTACAAATTCTCCGTCTGATAGCATTGCGGGTATATCGTCACTGTTTTCTGTGCCCGGACCATTGATGTCGCCATCCATTCTTGGAAACTGACTCGGATCCATGCCTCCACCTTCTTGCATTTGTACAGCTCCGCCTTGGGCAAAAGCCATCACGGGCATATCGGGATTCATCATAATTGTAGGTCCGCCTTTAGCAAATCGCATCACGGGCATATCGGGATTCATCATAATGGTGGGTGAATTAGACATTGCACTGATGCCACCGCCATATCTAAGTCCTGGTGCCATCCCGCCTGTAAGATCTTCAACAGCTCCGCCGTACATCATACCACTTGGTTTTCCTCCAGATAGCTCTGGTATTGTGCCTTCCGGCAATAAACCAAACTCAACAGGATTTGGCGCGGGCTGTCCCATTCTTCTAGCGATCTCAGCTTCAATATTGTATCGTCCAGTTGGGCTCTCCATAACCATAGGTGTCAGAGGTACGCCTTTTTGTTTCTTTGCATCTTCATAAGCCAGCTTACCCAAACCAGCAGCTAAGCCTCCAATTCCAGCCATTTTCGCAAAATTACCAAGTCCACCACCTTGTCCACCGAGGCCTAATAAACCAGCCAAACCGCCTCCACCTTGGCCTTGGCCCATTCCTTGACCACCACCAATGGCTCCAGCAATTCCGCCGCCATAAATATTGCCTTGACCAGTATTGTATTTGGCAAGCTCTTGATCTATCAATGCAACTTGTGCTGCATCTCCAGAAGCCACAGCAGCTTCTCTTGCCTCTTCGAGACTTCTTTTTGCAACTGAGGCTGGATCCGTGCCGGGACCACCCGCATACGTTGATCCGGCTTGTCCAAACGGACCGCCACCGAAAAGACCAGCTTTTGTAGTGAGTGCATCCGCAATACCACCGAAACCACCAGCTGTGCCTCCCGCTATAGAAGATATGCCGGGTATGCCTAATTTAGCTATTCCGCCAGCAACAGTGCTGCCTATTGATCCTAAAGCTCCACCGATGCCAGGTATTTTTGTGGCCAAGCCACCAATGCCGCCTAAAACACCGCCCAATGCTGTGCCAACACCAGGGATGAAAGCAGCTATTGGCGCGACTTTCTTAACGACTTTTTTGATGCCTTTGAATATCTTTTTGAAGAAACCAAACTGTTCTAAGCCTGTTTGTGGGTTTAGACTTGCAATCCCCATGCCGACTACGGCCTCTTCTGGGTTGATATTAAACTCTCTGAATTTTCTTTCTAATGCGCCTTCAAACTGTTCGTCTTCCATGAACTCGGGCGGTATTACTATCTCGCCAGGTCGTAAATGCGCCAATGCTGTGTCTTCTCCGGTTCCAGCTGCTTTGAGCTGTTGTGCCAATGGTGCCATTGGTGCCATTTGTTGAGCTGCGGCTTTGCCAAGCAATTCGTCCAACCTTTGCTTGGTTTCCTCATCCATCTCATCCATGGGATCTTTGTCGCTCGGTAACTTTCCAAAAGGTGTAATCTCTGGAGTGCTGTTAGGATCAAGCGGCAAATTTTCCATGGGTGGTCGGTTTTCCATCATTTCTCTAGTGAGAAGAAAATTATCGACTCTATTATCTGGCATGACGCTCATTCTTCTGGTGCTCTCAGTTGTCATGCTCGGCGCAGACGGAACGGCGCCGCTTGTCATTCTGCTAATTCTTGCTTGTAATTGTTCACTAATTGCCATACTAACTCGTCGTTACTGTGACACTACCTAAACTCATTGTAGCAGATAATCCAGTCAAGTATGTTTGATGTTCATACAGATTTCTAAACTCTGTTCCATCAAAGGCTTGGTGTACCTCTACTGTAGAATTAAATATAATCGCTCCAGTAGCAAATTGCAATTCACTAATTTCTGTTGAATTGTAAGTTTTTATTCTGTCTGGATCGACTGAACCTAAATTAATTTCTAAAATTCTTATTAAACGATTAAAGGTATCGGCCGTTACATTAGCCCCATCTGCAATGGGCAGCCTAGTTGGCAGTAATTTGCTCACCTACCTTCTCCCCGACGGCTGTATGTCTACTCGCGTATTACCCAATCTCCATTTGTAATTTTTTCTATCTGTCTCATCGTTGTCGTCGTCTGATTCAAACCGAAACACAAATTGTCGGCCTCTGGACCTTAAAGATCCGTAAGTGCTGCTCGAAGTAATTTTCGTGGTCGAATTTGTGACAAGTGTTTGATTACTAAAATCTCTTTGTTTTACGACAATATTTATAGCCGGATCTTGACTGGTACCAACATCATTCACAAAAAGAATGTCTGGCAAAACACGTTTTAAAAATGCAAATCTGTCTCCATCCGATATATCAATGTCCGCAGACTCAACGAAAACACCATCCATTGAGCTGGTATCATTGTTGTAGCCTTTTTCATGTTCATAAATGTACTTGGTTGAAGACGCCTCCCCAGCCGACAATGGTTTATTTAATACACCAGCAGCCAGCCAAGCGTATCTTTCCAAAGATCCAATGCTCCAGGAATTTTCTTCGTAGTTGTATATAACGTATCTTGATATTTCGGTTTCATTATCCGTTAAGGACGGATAGAAAAACCAAGCCTCGGAAAATTCTTCGTTGAGGCCAGCAAAACATTTGTAGGCCTGTCCTTCATCTAAATCACTAAAAACATAATCTTGAACAGAGCAAGGTAATTTCTGCACAGAGCCGTTATAAAAGTAAAAACCTTTCTTAGACATGTAAAACACACCTTTTGGTGAATTGACACAGGCTTTTGGACCAATCAATCCAGCGCCTTCATTGATTAAATTCATCGCAAAAGTTAATGGTGGGCCAATAAAGTTCATTGAATATAACGATGTATCGGTCCAAATCAATACCTCTTGTCTTGCTTTTAGACCGCCAACTATTGATGATCCAGAAGACAATCGAAGAGATCCAGCCGTATTTGTAGTCAATGGCTCAAAATCCAATTCGTTTTCTTGGTCACTAAATGCCACCAACATTGGATCAATGGTTCCAGTTCTGGAGCTCCCACTAATTGGATCAGCGCCCAATACTATCAAATGCCTGTCGGTTTCTGAGGTAATCACTTGCAAACCTTGTGTGGGCACCAAGTTTGCACCAGAAACAGAAGACAATTTCACTGCTCTAGTGCCCAATCCGTCATTCTCAACCCAACGATAAATGTCTCCACCACGGGGATTAATAATTAAATTTTCACCAAAATTATCGTGAGTCCACAACCTTAATTGGCTCGTATCAGATATACTTGAAGATGAGCCAAAACCGCCAGCTCCCCAAGTGCCAACACCCCAGCCCGTCGACTCAACATAAACATCTAGGCCAGAATTTACTTGATAAGCTGCATCTGTAGCAGATCCGCCGTTGCCAGAATCACTTGCATTGGCGGTTACTGTATCGCCAGAGGTATCTTTTGCAGTAATTTCATAAGTGTTTGTTCCAGTTACCAAAGTGATTTGGTATTCTTGGTTTAAAACCGCAGCCGTAACAAGACCACCTAATGAAACTGCACTACTAAAGGTTACAAAATCACCATTAACAGCACCATGACTGGCATCGGTAACTGTCAAGGTTGAAGATCCATTGGTTGCAGCGAATGTAGCTGCATTGGTGGTATTTTTGCGAATTGGTGTTACATCGTTATAGGTTCCGCCTTCTTCGATGTAATATTTATTGGTTGTGCCAATGCCTAGATATTTGTTTCCACTAAGAGATATCCATGAGTGCAAAGCTCTAGGAGAGCCAATTATTGTGCCGGATGAGTATTTTTCCCAACCGCCTATCTTCTCGACATTGCCTTTGCGAAAACGAATTTTGTCGCCGTCAACCCAACCGCCTTCGTTTGAGTAATCGGTTTCTTCTTTGTTTATTCCTGGCTTAAAGTTTAATTTGGTCAGAGGCATCGTTAGATTCTAACATATCCTTGTTGACCTTATGCTAAACGAATAATCGCGTTTGAAGCATCTGCGGTTGGAAAGACAACTGTAAAGTCACCAGCTGTCGATGTTTTATCTCCGCCGAAATCAATCGCACAAACTGCTTTGTCTGATTGTGTATCGTTGTAGATTAAACAACCTCTGGCTGTAACTGTTGCATTGCTAAACGTCAAATCTGCAAAATCACAAAAAGCCGTTGTGCTAGATGTGGTTGGCGTGACATTCGTTAAAGCGGATCCGCCAGCTGTATAGTTGGTACCAGTCGCTTGCCCTGTGGTGACATATGCTGTGGTCCCAGCTCCCAAAGTAGCCGAGCTTGTATATAAAGCCAATTTAAAACTGTTTCCACTCGAATTGGTAAAATTGTGTGTTCCAACCAACAATTCTTGTTTGAAACTCGTTGCTATTGCCGATGTAATTGCCATTTAAAGCTCCCTCAATATTTTAGCCATGTCTTCATGGCCCTGTTCTTTTAATAAATTGGCATAAGTTGTGTTCTGTGACTTAATCGCGTTCTTTATTGTATATAAGATTACAGTATAAACTTGGTTTTGAAAAGCACGAGCTTGTTGTTTTATATGATCGGGTGCACTATCTGATATATCACATATTTTTTTTGTGGCCTGTGTAGCCCAAAATTCTGGATCGTGTCCCTTATATTCTGTGGTTGAAACAGAGACATTCCCTAAAACAAAATCACCTTCTACGCTCATATTTATCCTTTGTATGGCTCTGGCGGAACCACGTCTTCATTAATTTTCAAACCAAACTCTTCGAGTTTGTCATTGATTTCGTCAAATGGACCAATAATAAATTTGCCTTCATGTGGCACAGCAACCAAAGGTTTATCAAGCCTATGAAAACCATAAAGTTTTTCTGTGGCTGGAACATTTGAGTCTAAAACTGTAGATCTACCGCTGATTCCTACTAAAATATCAGCGCTCATACACTTGCTGATCCAAAACTCTACACAAGCCCTTCCCGCTTCTGCAAAGTGCATATTCTCTTTGTATGAAAAATCAATGCCATAAAGATCAATTCTGCTAACCTTGTTCCATAAAGCAAATGCGATTGTATAAGCCACAGTCGTATTCAAGTATGCACATTTTGTGTCATTGCATACTTCTTCTACCGGGTATAAGACTGGATTCTTTATTCTGGGATCAAGCTCGCATGTGTAAACTGGCTTTTCAGTTTCATCAAGTAAACGACACATAACCGAAGTTTGTTTCCCGGCATCGTCCGAATCATAAAATCTGCTTGCTGGATCCAGCATAAAAATTCTATCGCATGGGTATGTGGCCGCAGCTGAGTTGATGCACCAAATTTCATCCCATTCTCTTCCGTTTTGCAATCCAATAGCAAAATCAACCTGGGAAATTCCCAAACCGATTATTGCTACTCTTTTGCCTTCTAGTGACTCTATGCGATCCATTAGCTCACATTAGAGCGGACTGAATCGTATCGATACTCGTCGCGTGTGCCACGACCTTCTGAGGTATTTTTCATTCTACCTACCGCCTCCTTAAATCTGCCTTCAAGTTGGGCAACGACATCGGCGGGTTCTTTTAAAAAGATTGCACCTTCCACTAAAGAGCCATACAACAAAGCATCCGGATAATCCGTGGATAAAAATGTTGTACCGCTGTCACTACCATTTGTGAGGGAATTTGGTTTGTTTAAATAATGCAACTCAACAGTATAATCCGCATCCGGTAGCGGAGACACCTCAAAAGCTGCTTCGTCAAATAAAGAGTAATACTTAGGCGTCGCACGAGTCGTGCCCGAAGAATATTCTTTAATAAATGACGGGTGTTTAAAATCTAAGTAATCGTATGTGCTTGAGCTGATAATTGCCAAACTCATCGGCGCATAAAAATCAGTTGGTGTTGCTAAAAAACGATTTCCTGTTGTCAATGTGCCTTGGACATTCTTTCTTTGTTCTGGAAGCTGCACAAAAGAGAATATACGATCCTCAGACTCTTTGATAAATGTCGGTAATTGTGTCGTAAAAGTAGACTCAGAAACCTCAAGATAATCTTGAATCGCTGTCTTTAATGTTGCGTAGGTAAAGCTCATGTCGTTACTGTAACCTCACCAACGCTCGTTGTCACAGAAAATGTGTCTAAAACAGCGCCTAACTTCCCGTCGCCCACATTTGTATAAACCAAAAATTTTGTGTTGTCTTCATCGACGTCCGGTCGTGCATTTCTAATAGCCTGTGGATCATTTGGTGAACTTTTTGGCATAAGCTGTGGATGTTTTGGGCTCCATTGATCTGGTCCTACAAGCAAACCATCCCAAGTTTTTTTCATGTCTTGGAGCTTGTAACGAAAACCAGTTATGTCACAAATTCCGTAAGAGTATTTTCCAGATGCAAAAGCCATTACGCGCTGTTATAACTTCTCAAGTTAGGTGAAATATTAAAAGAAGATCGATCTTCGTCTTGTGCCAAGGCTCTGGCAAATTCGTCTTCATACAAGGCTTTCAACATTTGTGTTCTGTCTGGAGCTTTTTTCAATGATATGTAATAAGCTAGGCCAGCTGCTAAACAAGGATAGAAACGAAACGGCATATCAAGTGTATTGGCCCCAGCATCCGCATCATCCATTCTAGTAAGCACGTTCATATAAATAGTATAGGTGCTGTTTTTATCTGGAGCGGGCCACACAGAAATAGTTGGCGTTAGCTGTTTATTTACAAAAAACTGATTTGGCTTCCCGGTTGTTGATTTTGTGGTTATGTGAGAATACTCCGCTCTACTTAACCTGGACATTGGAAGATCTGTGGCCTCAGATCCAATAGTTTCTCTTATAAATACATCCAAAACATCGATTGCGGCTGTTCCATTGGTGCTGTCAACATTGTATGTGGTTGTATCTTTAACCATGGCCACAGTTTTCTCTTTAATAGACCATTGGTTTAGGCCGCGATTCGACCATTCTGCTAACATTAAATTTAAGCTCCTGGTTGCCGTTTTTAGATCGTAACCAGTTCTAAGCTCAATTCCGCAACGCTCAAATGCCTCTTCGACGTAATCTGCTACATCTAGTTCAAAATTTTTGCTTCCCGAAGTTGCCATAATTACTCTTTTTCAATATCTTCATCTGGAGCGTATAGATTGTCAAATGTTATTATCGGATCTGTATAGCTCTCATGCTGCTCCGCAGAGTGAACCCATTGCGAAGGCGAAAAATCTGGAGCGCCTTCACCAGTTCTCCATAAAGCTGGATTTGTGGCTCTGACTCTATTATTAGGCAGCGCAACAAAATTACCAGTCCAGGGACCAGCATCAGTCAAGTATAGCACATGAGATTGTTTGTGTTGAGCTGGATCATCCGCGATTGAATGTTCGGTATAATCTACTGTAA
>Ga0209992_10002879_pt1 | contig 15137 bp, 13 predicted proteins | sample 2SBtaG_2_FD_182564 | JGI IMG/M metagenome (GOLD analysis project Ga0209992, IMG submission 182564) | Deep subsurface microbial communities from Kolumbo volcano to uncover new lineages of life (NeLLi) - 2SBTROV12_ACTIVE470 metaG (SPAdes)... | ecosystem: Environmental > Aquatic > Marine >... | reverse complement strand
ACGGTGGAACCTCAGCCACATCTACTACAGTTGCAGATGCAGATAGAGTTGTATTAAATGACAATGGCACAATGGTCCAAGTTGCAGTTACAGATTTAGCTGCATACTTTGATGATGAAATTACAGCAATGCCAAATCTTACATCGGTTGGCACACTTACAACTTTAACAGTTGATAGCATAATTATTAATGGCACTAACATAGGTCATACATCTGATGCGGACGCGATAGCTATTGCTTCTAATGGTAATGTAACTATATCACAAAACTTAACAGTAACTGGAGACATTACAGTATCAGGTGATGATATTACTATGGGCACAAACACTGCAGGTAATTTATTAATTGCAGATGGTACAAACTTTAATTCAATAGCAGTAGGTTCATTATCAGAAATATCTACAGTTGCTAACGATGATGTATTTTTAGCAGTTGATACTTCAGGTGGTGGTCTTAAAAAAATTGCAAGATCAGCAGTAGTTGCAGGACTAGCTACATCAGGTGCAATATCAAATGTTGTAGAGGACACGTCACCTCAACTTGGTGGTAATTTAGACACTAACTCTGCAAATATTTTAATAGATGACGCACATTTTATTGCAGATGAAAATGGTAATGAACAAATTATATTTCAAACAACAAGTTCAGCAGTAAACCAATTTGATGTAACAAATGCTGCAACTGGTAGTGCACCAAAATTATCTTCAACTGGTGGTGATTCAAATATTGATTTAGAGATTGAAGCAAAAGGAACAGGTCATGTAACTGTTAGAGGTAATACAAATTCAGGTGCTATACAATTTAATTGTGAAAATAATTCTCATGGTCAGATATTAAAAGCACAACCACATTCAGCAAGTGTTACAAATGAAATGTTATTACCTGACGGTTCTAGCTCAACATTAGTATCTCTTGTTGCAACACAGACTTTAACAAATAAAACTTTAACATCACCTAAAATAAATGAAGATGTAGCAGTAACTTCTACTGCGACAGAATTAAATTTACTAGATGGTATTACTGCTGGTACAGTATCTGCTTCATTAGCAGTTATAGCTGATTCAAATAAAGATATAACAGGATTTAGAAATATAACTTTAACAGGTGAATTAGATGCAGGATCATTAGATATTAGTGGAGATGCAGATATTGATGGTACATTAGAAGCAGACGCTATTACTATTAATGGAACTACTTTAGCAGAAACTATATCAGATACAGTTGGTGCAATGGTAGGATCTAATACTGAAACAGGTATTAGTGTTACTTATGATGATTCTGATAATACTTTAGATTTTGTAATAGGATCTACTTCTATTACAAATGCTATGTTAGCAGGATCAATAGCAGATTCTAAATTAAGTACAATATCAACAGCTGACAAAGTTAGTTTAGCTGCATTAGATATTGATGGTGGTACAGATATAGGAGAAGCTATTGTAGATGCAGATTTATTTATAGTAGATAATGGAGCAGGAGGCACTAATAGAAAAGTTGCTGCTTCAAGATTAGTAACATATGTTGATGCAAACTCTAGTGCTGCATCAGTAGGAAAAGCAATTGCAATGGCAATTGTATTTGGATAAAATTAAATAGGAGATAATATGGCTACACCAAACATCGTAAACGTAGCAACTATTAATGCTAAAAACGCAACTGCTTTACTAGATGGTACATCTAGAACTACAGCGGTTGATGTTTCAGCAGATAAAGTTGCCAAAATAAATACAATTCTTGTTGCAAACGTAGATGGTACAAATGCTGCTGATATTACAATCGAAGTTAGTGTAGATAATGGATCTAACTATGTTAAGATTGCTAATACAATATCAGTACCAGCAGATGCTACCCTAAGTTTTTTAGAGAATCCGATTTATTTAGATGAAACAGATATATTAGCTTTTACAGCATCAGCTGCAAATGACTTAACTTATTTTGTTTCTTACGAAGAATTAGATGACGCATAATAGATAGAATTATAGGAGGCAACATAATTCATGGCAAATGGCGGAATCATAGGCCCAATACAAACTTTAAGTGAAGGCTCTGAATCACGAGGTGGTATTCGTACTATAACTTCATCCACACAATACAAAGTATCTTCAAGTTTCCCTGGAACTGCACCTGCTGTCTTTTTAATAGGTGGTGGAGGTGGAGGCTCTGGATGGGGAGGCGGTGGTGGTGCTGCTGATTTTAAAAATTTAACTTGTCAAAGTTTAGGAACCTCACCTTTTCCTATCACTATAGCTGGCGGTGGAGCTGGAACAGATTCATTTGGTGGCCCTGGTTCTAAAGGTGAAACAACAACTATTGGTTCTCCAAGTCCAATAACATCCGAAGGTGGTGGAGGAGGAGGAGGTTGGAATAGTTCTGGTGGGTCTTCAACAAATGGTTCTGGTGGTGGCGGTGGAATGGGTTGTCATACTCTTACAGGCCCTGGCCCTGGAGGTCAATCTAATGGAGGTAATTCACCAACTTCATCACCAAGTTCAAACGACTCGGCTGGAGGTGGCGGAGCTTCTGCTAATGGGGGAAATGCCCCAGGAGGTGCTGGTGGAAACGGATCAGCTACAAGTATTACTGGATCACCTGTAACTTATGGAGGTGGCGGAGGTGGTGCAGCTCATCCTTCTGGTGGTGGTGATGGAGGTTCTGGAGGTGGTGGAAAAGGTGGATGTAGCACTTCTTCAATTCCTGCTGACAAACACGGAGATGATAATAAAGGAGCTGGAGGTGGCGGTGGTGGCGGTTCAGCTGCATCTGGTAATGGAGGTTCAGGCGTAGTAATAATTAATGAAGGGCCTGGCACTGCTGAAACGATAAATTTTAACAGTGGTTCAGGTGTTTGGAATACAAATGATATTTACAATTTATTAAAAAGTTAGTATACATATATTATAAATTTTAGGGAGAAAAATAAACATGGCACATTTTGCAGAATTAGAATCAAAAACCGACCCAACTGGTTTTACATCAGATACACATCTGATTGTAAAAAGAGTTGTAGTTGTGGCTAATGATGAAGTGCCTTCAGATGAACACGTTGATGGTGAAACATGGTGTGTTAATTTTTTTGGAGGTGGCACTTGGAAGCAAACATCTTATAACAATAATTTTAGAAAACAATACGCAGGTATTGGTTATAGATATGATGCATCTAAAAATAAATTTATTACACCACAACCTTATGAATCTTGGTCTTTAGATGGTAGTGATGATTGGCAAGCACCAATTACATACCCATCAGTTACATCTGGATCTGATTTTACTTACTTGATTCGATGGAATGAGACTAAGTATAAAGCTGATAATAACACAGGTTGGGAAGCAACTAAATCTAATGACACAGCAGATACACCTACAGTTTACGATTGGAACGGATCGGCTTGGACATCTTAATAGGAGACTAATAAATGCCTAGAACTAATGGTGGAATCATTGGTAAAAGAAACGCAACTTCTTTTGGGAAGTGTATTGTTACTGTCAAAACATCATCAGGAAATATCACAGCACAACCAGGCACTAGAGTTGTTCAAACAACTTTAGTAGCAGGTGGAGCTTCAGGTGGTTCTAATCAAGGTGAAGGTGATGGTGGTGGCGGTGGTGGAGCTGGAGGATTAAAAACATTCCCATCAGTAAATGCTTGTGGAACAATAGCAGTAGTTGTTGGTGGTGGTGGAGCTTTAGCATGTGGACCAAGTCGAAGACAAGGAAATCCAGGAAATACATCAAGTGTAGGAACTGCCTGTGTTACAGGTGGTGGTGGAGGGGGTGCTCCTGAGCCTGGTACACCATCATCTCGAGCTGGACTACCTGGAGGTTCTGGTGGAGGTTCTAATGTTTGTGCAGCCGTAGGTTCTGGGATATGTGGTCAAGGAAATAATGGTGGAATAGGATTAGGCCCTGCTGGTGATGGTGGTGGTGGCGGTGGAGCTGGAGCAGTTGGAGGAAATGGTACTGCTTATCCAGGAGGCACAGCTGGAGCAGGAGGGGCAGGAACAGATATTAGTCCTTTATATCCAGGAACAAGTTTACCTAATAGTGGAGTTTATGCAGGTGGTGGAGGTGGTGCCTCGTATTGTAGAAATCCAGGAGCTAATAATGCAGGACCTGGTGGAACTGGTGGTGGAGGTGCAGGTGGTAAAGGAGCACAAGTAGGAACAGCAGGTACAGCCAACACTGGAGGTGGTGGTGGAGGTGCTGGAGGTCAGACACCTAATTCTGGAACTGGTAGAAATTCAGGAGCAGGAGGATCTGGTATTGCAATTATAAAAGAATTAAACAAAGCAAGTGGTGTATGGAATTTAAGAAGTCAATTAAGAGCATTGCAACAAGGAACATGGCCTGATGGTACAGTTGCCATATCATATGATTTAGATTATTTAGTGGTAGCTGGTGGTGGAGCTGGAGGAAATGGAGCAGCTGGTGGTGGCGGAGCTGGAGGATATAGAGCTTCTGGTTTTGGACCTTCTCCTACAAGAAACTCTGCTTTAAGTTTTTCAAGTGTTGATGCAGGAACTTCTTATAGTGTTACAATCGGAGCTGGTGGAGCAAATACTCCTGCAACTCCTGTTATTGAATCAGGAAGTGACTCAATATTTAATCCAGGTGGAACTGAAAATACAAATACAATAACAGCAGATGGTGGTGGTAGAGGTGGTAACGGTGGGTCTAATGGAACAGCTGGAGGTTCAGGTGGTGGTGCAGGTTTTGGTGGACCTACTTTACCAGGACCTAATAAAAGTGGAGGTGCAGGAAATACTCCTCCAAGATCTCCAATATCTCAAGGTAATTCTGGAGCTGGAAATCAACTAAACCAAGGTGCTGGTGGAGGTGGTGGAGCAGGAGCAGCAGCCCCAAATCAAAATGGTGGAGCTGGTCTAACAAATAATATTAATAATTCATGTACAACATATGCTGGAGGTGGTGGAGGTGGTGTTAATGAAAGTTATCCAAGTACACCTAATGCAGGAAGTGGTGGATCAGGTGGTGGAGGACAAGGTGGTGGTGGACCAGGTGCACCTTCACCAAGACAAGATGCAGTAGCAGGAACAGTAAACACTGGCGGTGGTGGCGGTGGAGGCGGAGGCGGTGGTGGTAACCCAGGTAAAGCTGGTGGATCAGGTATTGTTATTATAAGTGGTCCAAGTGCTAGAACTTTTGCAGTAACACCTTGTACAAACTCTACAGGAACTCATCCAGGTGGAGCTAAACTAGCTACATTTACAGTTTCTGGAACATTGACAGTAAGTTAGTAATTATACCCCTTGAATTTTTTAAAATTAATGGTATAATATATATATATATGAATTTAACAAATTATTATTGGTATTTCCAAAGTGCAATACCAGAAAGAATATGTAATGACATTGTGCGATATGGAAAATCATTACAAGATCAAATGGCAGTTACTGGAGGTTATGGTAATAGACCATTGAATAAAAATCAAGTTAAAGATTTAAAAAAGAAAAGAAATTCAGATATTGTTTGGATGAATGATAGATGGATTTATAAAGAAATACAACCATATATTCATCAAGCAAATAGAAATGCAGGTTGGAATTTTGAATGGGATTATTCTGAATCTTGTCAATTTACAAAGTATACTAAAGATCAATTTTATGATTGGCATTGTGATAGTTGGGATCAACCTTATATTAGAGAAACTGCTAATGATCCATCACATGGTAAAATTAGAAAGTTATCTGTAACAGTTACATTATCAGATCCAAAAGAATATAAAGGTGGTGAATTAGAATTTGATTTTAGAAACTTAGATCCTGATAAACCTAGAAAACCTGTAAAGTGTAAAGAGATATTACCTAAAGGAAGTTTAGTAGTATTCCCCTCGTTTGTATGGCATCGAGTGTGCCCAGTAAAAAAAGGCTCAAGGCATAGTTTAGTTATATGGAATCTTGGTTGGCCATTTAGATAAGGAGAATATGAAAAAGAAAAAAACTAAAAAGTTAAAAACAGAATTACAGTTTCCAAAACAATTAGCAAGAGAAGATTTATTTAGTTGCCCTATATGGTATGGTGATGAACCAGGGTTTGTTAATGAATTAAATAATGCATCTGATAAATATATTGAAGAGTCTAAAAAAAATTTAAAAGAATCAATAGATAAAAGAAATAAAAAGTTTGGAAATAAAGGAGACATGGGTCATGTGTTTCATTCAACATCATTGATAGGTGACCCTAAGTTTAAAAAATTACAAGATTACATAGGTGCAACAGCACATAATTTGTTAGTTGAAATGGGATTTGATTTAACAAATTATACAGTATTTATTACAGAAATGTGGGTGCAAGAGTTTGCTAAAAGAGGTGCAGGACATCATACATTACATACACATTGGAATGGGCATATATCTGGCTTTTATTTTTTAAAAGCAAGTGAAGCAACATCAATGCCATTGTTTGAAGATCCAAGACCAGGTAATGTTATGAATCTTTTACCAGAAGCAGATAAAACAAAAGTAACATATGCATCATCACAAATTAATTATAAAGTTCAACCAGGAAGAACTATGTTCTTTCCTTCATATATGCCACATCAATATATTGTAGACATGGGATATGAACCATTTAGATTTATACATTGGAACTGTCAGGCAATACCTAATAGTGTTTTAAATGTCAAAGCCTAATGATAATATGAAAAAAGCTGTAATACAAGCTACCCTCGAAACTAATACTGTAAAGAATAAACCAGACTATATTAAAAATTTTATACAGTCAAATAGAAAACTAAAGGGGAAAAATATTATTAAAAATGTCGTTTCAAAAAAATAAATATACAGTAATTAAAAAAGCAATATCAAAAGAATTAGCAGACTTTGTTTATAAATATTTTTGTAACAAAAGAAATGTAGCAAGATTTTTATTTGATCAAAGATATATATCACCATATACAGAATACTTTGGGGTATGGAATGATGAGCAAGTACCAAATACTTATTCACATTATAGTGACATTGCCATGGAAACTTTATTACAAGAAGTAAAACCTGTAATGGAAAAACAAACAAAATTAAAATTAAGTGAAACATATTCTTACGCTAGAATATATAAAAAAGGAGATATACTTGCAAGACACAAAGATAGATACTCTTGTGAAATATCTACAACTTTAAATCTTGGGGGTGACCCATGGCCAATATATTTAGACCCTACAGGTAAAACAGGTCAAGCTGGTATCAAAGTAGATTTAGAACCAGGTGATATGTTAGTATATTCTGGATGTGATTTAGAACATTGGAGAGAAGAATTTAAAGGTAAAGATTGTGGTCAAGTGTTTTTGCATTATAATAAAACAAAATCAAAAACTGCAAAAGAAAATCAATTTGACAAAAGGCCTTTTATAGGTTTACCAGCATGGTATAAGGGTGCTAAAATAAACAATGGCAAGAAAGTTTAAATCATTTGAAGAAAGACCAAAACCTAAGAAAAGACCAAGGGTACATAAAAAATCAAAAAATAAATCGGAGAAGCGTAGCTTCAAAAAATACAATAGACAGGGGAGATAATGGCAACAACTGAAGATACAGTAGCATTACAGAAAGGTGCAATAGCACCAGCTCAAAAAGAACAAACGGGCAGTCAAAAAGCTGTATCGTTAATTGATAGTTTAATTACAAAACCTAGTTTACCTACGGGTACAACTATATCACCACAGTTACAGAATGTAGCAACACAAGAATTATTAGCTACTCCAGGTATATCTGGATCATTAGGTTTTACTGCTCCTAGTACAACTGCTGCACCTACTATAGCTGCACCAGGAACTATGGCAGGAACACAGGTAGCTGCACCAACTACGGCTACTGCTGCACAGATGACAGCTGCAACTGTAGCTGGACAAACTCCTACAATGACTGCTGCACAAGGAACTGTATCAGCTCCTATGACTGCAGCTCAAGGTACTATTACATCTGATGCTACAGTAAAAGGACAATTAGAAAGTTTACAGACAGAAGTACAGACAGCACTAGCATCTGGTAATCCCCTACCAGTATGGGCTAGAGGTGCTGCAAAAGCTACTGAAGCTGCAATGGCTAATAGAGGACTAAGTGCTAGTTCAATGGCAGCTGAAGCATTAGCTGAAGGTATCATGAATTCTGCTATACCTATAGCTGCACAAGATGCTGCTACATACAAGCAGATGATATTTCAAAACTTGTCTAATAATCAACAGGCAGCTATTACAAATGCACAATCGTATCTTAAAATGGATATGGCTAACTTGTCTAACAGACAACAAGCTAATCTACAAAATATAAATACAAGACAGAATTTTTTATTATCTGACCAGGCTGCAGCCAATGCTGCATTTCAGTTTAATGCTACAAGTCAGAATCAAGTAAATCAATTTTATAGTAAGCTATCTACAACAGTTGCAGATCAAAATGCTGCTAGAGTGGATGCTATGAAAAAATTTGCAGAAGCAGAACAAAGTAAAATTAATGCATTAAATGCACAAAATACTATTGCTGTTAATGAAGCTAACGCTAAAAGAGAAGCAACAGTAAAACAATTTAATGCAACACTAGAAAATCAAAGACAACAATTTAATGTTCAAAACCAAAGAACAATTGACCAATCAAATGTTGTATGGAGAAGAGCAGTTAATACAGCTAACACAGCTGCAGTAAATGCTTCTAATCAAACTAACGCACAGAACTTATTAAATCTTTCTAACTGGGGTCTATCGTCAGCATGGCAACAGTGGAGAGATGAAGCATCTTGGGTTAATACTTCTTCAGAAAATACACAAAATAGAAATCATAATTTAGCTATGGCAGCTCTTGAAAGATCTACTACTGTAGAGTTACAAGATAAGGCTTCTAAAGATGCTATGTATCAAATGATTGGTAAATTTGGTTTTGATTTATTATCAGGTAAATAGGAGAATAAATGATAGGAGATATAGTTAGAGGAGCAGTATCAGCTGCAGGAGCATGGGCTGGAAATTTAATAGCAGGACCAAAAGGTGCTGCAGTAGGTTCAAAATTAGCAACAAGTTTATTTGAAAGAAAAGCAGGAGATGATAGTGGATTTGAACCAATAAGCACAATGGTGCAACCTGCAAGTTATGGTGGTAGAATGGGATTTTCTAGACCAGGAAGAAATAAATCGAATGTAGGTATGGCTAAAACTGAAAATGCAGAAACTATGAATGCTCTTTGGGATGCTAGATTACTGAGATATTATTCATCAGCATACAAAATTAAAAGAACAGTAACATCATTAAAAGCATAAGGAAAAACTATGGACAAATTTAGAGAAGGCGAAGATAACCCATTTGATGCCCCAGTAGCTGGCCAAGGTTTAACTGACGAACCTGGTAACTATCCTTGGGAACATCCACCACAATTCACAGATACAGATGAAGCTGCTGAATTTGTATGGGATAGATTGCATAGACCTGAATTTGCAGAACAAGTATTGGCTATGCTTGATGCAGGTATACCTGTAGAAGCACTAGGTAGAATAATTATATTTAATGGATTTATGGAAGGTAAATGGAATCCAGATGTTGCATTTATAATTGCCGAACCAGTTATGAAAATGATTGCAACTATGGGTTTAACTGCAGGTATAGAAAAAATTAAAATGTCAATGTCAGATATTACTAACAATGAGCAGATACAATCAATTGTTAGAACTAAAGTTAATGCTGAAGAGACTGCAGAAGCCGCAAAAGGTGTTAAACAAGATATTAAAAAAATAGAAAAGAAAGGTTTAATGGCTAAACCTAATCAAGAGGAGATGGAATAATGAGTGCACTTAGAGGAATAGCTACAGGATTTTTACAAGCAAAGATTAGAAACACAGAAGCAAACGATGCATTAAAAGCTAATACATTAATGCGTGTAGGTGAAACTCTTATTGGAGAAACTATACCTAACGCTGTAGCAGCAGAGAAAACTAGAAGAACTAATTATGATAATTTAGCAGCTGATTATGGTGTACCATTTGCTGAACTTGCGGATGTTAGAAAATTTACAGTTGATGATACCTCTATGAAAAGATTAGATGAATTACTAGAAAATAATCAATTAGATAAAGAAAAATTAAAAAATGTTAATTTTGAAACAGACTATAATAATAGATATAATCAAAGAGTTGAATCAGCTCAAAATAAATATGGAGATATACTAAAACAGTTAGGTGTTGATGGTATTGGTGCACTTGGGTATAATACAGTAGAGGCTTTAGTTAAACCTACAACAACTACTACAAAAGATACAATGACAGATACTGTTACTCAAACTCCTGTTAAATTTGATAGTATGCAACTAAAAGATTATTTAGTTCCTATGAGTGGTACATACCAAATAGGTGCTACAGAATTTGCAAAAGTTGCACAACCTTTTAGAGGTTTTGGTTCAGCTATACAATTTGATGCTCAAGGTAATGTTGATTTTAATTTACCAGGAACTAAAGATGTAGAGTACAGAGCTTTATATGCAGTTACAAATGATGTATCATCACAGTTTTTAGATAAAGATAAAAAAGTAAATATTAGTCAGGCTGTAGAAAGAGCTAATGAAGTATTAAGAAGTCAAACTCAAGGTGTAATAGAGGGCATAACATCAGAGTATAAAGAAAGTTCAGCTGAAGGTGTTATAACATCAACAGCAACTGGATTTTCAAATTCTTTTAATTCTCAATACCCTACATCTGAAAATAAATTAGAAGCAATACAGAATCATTTAGCTTCATTAGGAAGTAAATCAGAGCAAAAATATTTTGCACTAAGTTTTCCTAGAGGTGTAGCTAATGTAGGAAATGAAGATTTAAAAGATTATTTACTAAGAATAACTAGATAATATGACTAAACTAAGTTTAGGTGATTTTGCTGTAAATCAGGAAACATCAAATGAACAATCTGATAAAGCATTAAGTCTTAATGATTTTAAAAAAAAGACAGATAGTTTAACAGTAAATGAAAATAAAAAACCTGAAGGTGCAGAAAATTTTATACCTATACAAAAAAATGAAGATGGTTCTTTGAAGTATGCGTTTGATAATATATATCAAAATAAACAATTAGTTTCTGTAGCAAAAGATTATTACAAAAATAGAGATGGCGAAGCCTATAATGATAAAGAAGCTGTAGATAAATTTATATCTGATAGAACTTGGAATCAAGCTAATACTTATCAGATGGGTAAAGAATTTTTGTATGTTACAGGAGATGATATAACAGAAGATCAAAAAGCTAGACTATCTTATCTTACTAGATACTGGAGTGAATTACCTAACTTTTATGAAGAAGGTGGGTTAGGTGCAAAACAGTTTTTTAAAAATGTAGGTATTGGTGTATTAGATCCATTAAATTTATTTGGTGGTTTTGTTAGTGGAGTTGTAGGTAAACAAGTATTAAAAAAAGCTGGACAAGAAGTTATAAAATCTCAAGTAAAAAAGAAAGCTGGTAAAAAAGTTGTAGAAAAAAATATAGCAAAAGATGTACTAAATAGTCCAGAACAATTAGCTGAATTATCTGCTAAAGCAAATAAAGAAGCTATTGTAAAAGGTGCATTATCTATGGCAGGAGTAGAAGGTGCAGGATTTGGTACAATAGATATTGCTAATCAATTAGTAGAAAAAGATATAGGTTTAAGAGAAACATTAGATCCTGTAAGAACAGGTACAATTGCATTAACAGCAGGTGGATTAGGTTTATTTGTAGGTGCAGGTGGTGGATTTTTAGGTAGTAAATTTCGTAATTTAAAATTACAAAAAAACACTACTCTTACAACAGATAATTTAAAAAAATCATCAAAGAACTCTCCAGATAATAAAAATCAATCTGAGGGAATAAATGGTGAAATAAATAAAACTAGTTATGTAAGAACTAATTTAGCTGATCAATGGGATTTTATAAAAGTATTACAAAAAGAAATAGATCCTGACTCTGCAATAGATGTAACCGATTTAAGAAAATTATATAAGTCAGGAGATTTTAAAACTGACCCAATACTTGAACCATACTTTCAATTAAGAATGTTAGCTTCTTCTGGAACAAGAGCACATAATTTTATAATGGATGGAGTATATTTACCACCATCAGTTACTGCAAGATCAGCTAGTTACATAAAAGGTAAGAGTCAGGGGCTACATCAGATACTTGAAAAGTTTGATCAAAAAAATGAAGTAGATCAATTCTTAGGATATGTAGCTTCTAAAAGAATGGAAGGTATTGTTAAGAGAAGACCTAAATTAGATAAAACATTACCTATAGATAAAGCAACTAGGCAAGAGTTTATAGATTTTGCTGAATTAAGTGCTACAGATTTTAAAAGAAAATATGGAAAAACACTTACAAGAAAAAATAATTTTGTAGGATCAATAGATAAATTTAAACAATTTACAGATGAATTATTAGAATATCAAGTGCAGTCTGGATTATTATCTAGACAAGATGCTAGAAAAATATTAAGAGAAAATCCTTTCTTTATACCATTAACTAGAGATAAAAAATCTACAGGTGCTATATCAGCAATAGGTAAACAAACCCAAAAACTATTAGGTATTGCTAGACCAGGAGCTGTAAAGTTAGCTAAACAAAAACAAGAAGGTGATATTAATTTATATCAAAACTTAGTAAATTACACATATCAAACTGTATTAGCTGGTGACAGAAATAGAGCTAAATTAGCTTTTTATAATATGTTACAAAAAGGTGATAAGTTAGGTAAAATAGATATGAATAGTATTGTAAGATTAGTTACTGGAAATAGACGTGTTCAAATAACTAATGTTGCAATAGACAAAGTTGTAAGAGCATATAATAAAGCAGGTGCTAAGTTTGATCCAGAAAAAGATGTAGCATCTAAAGTTGGTGCTAAAAGAAAAGATCAATTAAGTAATTTAGATAGTTTAGATGTATTAACATTTTCAAATACATTTAAAGCAAGTGATGATGCTTCAGCAGATTTTGCAGATATAGTCTACAGAAATGGTAAAGCAGAAGTTTACGAAATTATAGATCCTAATTTAGCACAAACATTTAAAGGGCTAAGTGACAAGGGTGCTGATAGAGTAATGTTTGGTTTTGGACCAAGAGGTATATTTTCTAGATATGCTAGATTTGCTTCTCAAGCAATTACATACTCACCTCCATTTGTTGCGTTTAATGCTATTAGGGATACACTTGCAGGTTCTATAAACTCTGCATTTGGTATAAGTCCAAAAGGATTCAAACCAGTTTATTCTAGTGCAAAAGGATTTATATCTGCTGTTAGACAAACTCATAAATATAAAAGAGCTTTATTAAATGGTATGGGCTACTCTTCAAGATCAGAAACAGAAGCATTTGTTCCTAAAAATATACAAGGATTAGTTAAACAAGGATCTACATTAGGTATATTTAGTAGCACACCTAATTATTATAATAATATTCTTACTAGATATTTAAATAAAATAGGTGGTGGTGGTTGGAGAGGATATAAAAGAATTGTGCAATCAACTGAATATGCAACTCGTATGGGTGAATATCAGTTAGCAAAAGCTGCAGGATTTAGTGATATGGGTGCTGCGTTTTTAGGTAGAGAGGTAGCAACTGATTTTGGTATGAAAGGATCAAGTGCCTTTTTAAATGCAGTAAATAGAAATACCATGTTCTTTAATGCTAGTATTCAAGGTCTATATAGAACAGGCAGATTATTTTTTGAAAATCCAGGAAAAGCAGTATCCTTAATTAGTGCTACAATTGTTGCCCCAGAAATAGCTTTGTACCACATAAACTCTAGACATAAAGAATATTCACAAGTTCCAGATCAAGTTAAGCAATTAAATTATTTAGTACCTAATTATACTACTGACGAAAATGGAAAAACAATTTTAGATAAAGAGGTTCCATTTATTGCAATACCTAAACCTTATGACTTAGGAGTATTTGCAAATGTTGCTACAGGTATAATAGATGGTATGTATAAACGAAGTGATGGTGTAACTAAAAAATATGTTGCAGAATCAATTAGTCAGATTACACCAGGACTCCCTATACCTGCAGGTGTAAGACCTTTTATAGAAATGATGTTTAATAAAAATTTTTATACAGGTGCACCAGTAATAGGTATATACGAATTAAGAAGATTAGATGAATTACAAGCAAGAGGATCTACTAGAGAAATAGCAAAACGTATTTCAACGTTTACATCTAACCTTGCTGCATTTACTTTTAGAACAAGAGAAGGTGCTAAAAAACCTGTACCTTTAACTCCAATAGAAATGGATTATATTTTAGGTGCATACTTTACAGGTTTAATGCAATATCCAATTGATATATTAAATGCACAATTAAAGAAAAAACCTTTAGAAGGTGAGCCTGCTACTAAAAGAGAAGATGAGGCAGATTTTTCTAGTTTTGAAAATGCTGCTAGTGTTGTTACTAGAAGATTTAAAATAGCTAGTCCAATAAAAAGATCAGAGTATCATAATCAATGGAGTAAATTAATTGATAGGGCAAAAAAACTTAAACAAATTGATATGTCTCAAATGGATTTAGAAAAAAGAAATCAATCTTTTTTAATAGGTTTATTTGGTAGAATAACAGAAAATTTAGATAAGGGTATGCCTGCAGGTGTTGAGCCAGAAGTTTTAGAGTTTTCTAAAATATCTCCAATACTTAAAGAAGTTGAAACAGAGTTAAGAAAATTAAGAACAGAAAGAAATAATATAAATAGTAGCCCAATTGATGGTGATAGAAAAAGACAAATTTTAGATACACTATTAAGTGTAGAAAATAATATGCTAAAAGAAATTATGGACTCATTAGCTGGTATGGATATAGAGTATATATTTGATCAAACATATACTGATAATGTAAAAGAACTTGGAGTAATCAAGGGTACACTATCTAGTTTAATATTTGGCACAGCTGAAGATGCTTTTAAAGAAAACCCTAGAGAGCAAGATTAATGGCTAAACAACCTAAAACAACCAGTGAACATCTAATATCACTTTATGGTTATATAACAGGGTTAAAGCGTGAGATAAGTACAATAAAGAATAATCATCTTAAACATTTACATCAAGATGTGGATAAGTTGCATGGGAAGGTAGATAAACTACTATATGCAATATTGGGTGGGCTAGGGGCAACAATACTAACATTAATAGGACTA